>Ga0207426_1002336_pt1 | contig 12383 bp, 13 predicted proteins | sample AraplaMF_Cvi_mMS_FD_184265 | JGI IMG/M metagenome (GOLD analysis project Ga0207426, IMG submission 184265) | Arabidopsis root microbial communities from the University of North Carolina, USA - plate scrape MF_Cvi_mMS (SPAdes) (version 2) | ecosystem: Host-associated > Plants > Roots > Endosphere...
GAGGACGACGGGCCCGGGGTGCCGGAGAGCGAGCGGGAGCGGATCTTCGAGCGGTTCGTCCGGCTCGATGACGCACGGGCCCGGGACGACGGCGGGGCCGGGCTGGGGCTGGCCATCGCACGGGATGTCGCGGTGCGGCACGGGGGTTCGCTGGCGGTGCGCACGGGCTCGGTGTTCGAGCTGCGGCTGCCGGTGGCCTGACGCCCGGCGCGGCCCCGGCGGCGCGGCCCCGGCCCGGTCAGGGGGCCGAGGCCGGCCGGTCAGAGGCCGCCGCGCTCCTTGCGGAGGTGCTCGGCCACCGGAGTGAGCGAGCTGCGCAGCGCCTGGAGGTCCTCGGAGGTGAAGAGGTCGATGAAGTGCTTGCGGACCGAGGCGACATGGTGCGGGGCGACCCGGCGCATGGTGTCCCAGCCTTCGTCGGTGAGGACGGCGTAGAGGCCACGGCGGTCCGACTCGCAACTCTCCCGGCGCACCAGCCCGGCGTTCTCCATCCGGGTGATCTGGTGGGAGAGACGGCTCTTGGACTGAAGGGTGCTGGCTGCCAGGTCGCTCATCCGGAGGCGTCGGTCCTCGGCCTCGGAGAGGTTGACCAGGATCTCGTAGTCGTTGTTCGTCAGGCCGAACGGTTGCAGATCCCGCTCGAGTTGGTGCATCAGCAGCCTGCTGACATCGAGGTGGGTGCGCCAGGCACACTGCTCCTGGTCGGTCAGCCAGGGGGTGTCGCTGTCGGTCGTCATGGAGTGAATTCTACCCGTAAAAGTTGAATATCGAATTAATCATGCCGGGGGGTGGCGCCTCGCCCGGCCGGGGCCGGGTGTTGGTCAGACGTTCGAGGTCACCGTCCGCAGAGTACCGCTCACAGCCCGAAGCGGCGCTGGAGGCTCCCGAGGTTGCCGGGGAGCTGGGGCAGTTGTGAGCCACTTTGCGGGACGTGTCCGCCCCCGCCCGGAACGCCCGCTTCGGTGGGTACCGCGCCCGTCGCCAGCTCCGGCATCAGCTGCTCCGTCGACTGGAGCAGGACCGTGCCGGCCCCGACGAACTCGAATTGGTGCTCCTCTCCGGACGCCCCGCCGATACCGGTGTGCGCCCGCAGCCCGCCCAGGAATCCTTGCAGGTACTGGTGGTCGTAGTGGTGGCACGGGGAGGGGCAGTCCGCCCAGCCGACGAGCGCCTGCGGGTCCACCCGGATCGGCGGCTCCATGAACACCACCGGGCCGTTGGACGCGGCCACGAACTTGCCCGTGCCGATGAGGGTGAGAAAGCCCGGGATGATCGACTGCTTCAGCGACAGAGATGGCTGAAATGCGAGCAAGTTGCCCGAGCGAATCGTCAGGTTGCCGTCCTCCAGGTCGAAGGAGTTCACATCGAAGGCACGGTCCGCGAGCAGCATCTTTCCCCGGCCCTCGGCGACGACCCAGTCCGCGGCGTGCAGTGGCGAATGGAAACTCCCGGCGATCAGGCGGTCCAGGCGGCCGTGTCCGATGCCGTGGAAGTCGATCTGCCCGTAGTAGGCGATCATCTTCCCCTTCTGGAGGAACCACTGGCCGTCCAGCTCGACGCTGAAGGCGTACGCGTGGACGTTGTCGTCGGCGGGGAGCGAATGGACGTCGTGGACGACGGGACCGGTCACAGCTTTTCCTCCGACGCCTGTACGTAGACGGTGCCCTGGCCCGACAGCTCCAGCTGGAAGGCCTCGCCCGAGCCGCGGCCGACCATGTCGCGCCAGCCGAGCGCCGTGGACAGTTTGTTGCGGACGTCGCCGCGGTGGGCGACATAGGCCTGCGGGTCGACATGGACCGGCCGCTGGGGCGTGATCGGGAGTTCGATCACCCCGCCGTGCGCCATCACCGCGGCCGAGCCGACGCCCTTGAGGGTCGTGGTGAACAGGCCCTGGCCGGTGACCTGGCCGCGCACCATGCCCATCACGCCGCCCTGCGAGCCCATGAACATCGTGCCCTGCTGGAGCCCGCCGTCGAAGGCCAGCAGCCGGTCGGCCTCGACGTAGAGCGTCTCGCCGGTCAGGTCGACGACATGGACGTGGTGGCCCCCGTGGCCGAACATCACGGTTCCGGTGCCCTCCACGGTCATCAGGGGGGTGGCCTCGCCGGCGATCCGGCGGCCGATCATCGAGCCGATACCGCCCTGGCCGCCCTGGAGGTTCGGGGTGAAGGAGACCTCGCCGCGGTAGGCGAGCATCGCGCCGCGCTGGCTGAACAGCCGCTGGCCCGGACCGATCCTGGCCTCCACCATGCGGGAGTTGAGCGCCGTGAACGGCATCAGACCTCACCGCCCACGGTGTTGCGCTCGCTGGGCTGGACGTACACCAGGCCCTCGCCCTCGAAACGGATCTGGAAGGCCTCGCCGGAGCCCTCGCCCATGAAGGTGCGGAAGTTCACCCCGGACTGGAAGTGCTGCTTGAGGTCGCCGGTGTGGGCGACATAGGCGCCCGGGTCGACCTGGAGGGGGTACTGCTTGGTCACCCGCAGCACCACCGCGGGGCCGTCGGAGGTGATCGCCGCCTGGCCGCTGCCCTCGACGGTGGTGGTGAACAGGCCGTTGCCCTGGGAGGCGCCGCGCAGGCCGGTGAAGCTCGTGCCCGTACGGAGCGCGGCGTCCGTGCACAGCAGATTGCTGGCCTCCACGAACAGCTTCTCGCCCTGCAACCGCACCAGGTTGATCTCGCTCGCGCGATCGGCGAAGTAGCAGGTGCCGTGGCCCTTCACCTCCATCACGGCCATCTGCTCACCCGTGAGCCGCCGGGTGACCATGCCGCGCAGGCCCTCGCCGCCGCCGGACATCTTCTTGAACGCCATCTGGCCGTCATACGCGACCATCGCACCGTTTTTCGCCTTGACGGCGTCGCCGGTCATGTCGACGGCGAGCACCTTGCTCCCCTGGAGCCGAAACTGAGCCACGGGTCAGACCGTAGTCGGCCGGGGCCGCGCGGGGCAGGTCCTTTGACCCTGATATCGCCCTGAATCTCGTGCCGCGCGCCGGTCTGTGGGCCCTTGCCTCCCCCCGGCGCAGTGATCGCCGGGGCGGCTGTAACAATGGGGCGAAGTTTGTGAACTCTTGCACAAGCGAACTCTTGCACAAGCAGTGCTCCTCGCCCGCCACCCGAACGAGGTTCCCGTGGACATCAAGACCGCCGCCGCCCTGCACCGACTGCGCCTGGCCTCCATTCCCGAGGCCATCTCCTTCCCGGCGCTGCTGATCTTCGGCACCGGCTTCCGTCTGGCCTTCGACTACGACTCGCTGGTGATGCCGCTCGGCATGATCCACGGCCTGCTCTTCATCACCTACGTGGTGCTGCTGCTGGACGTGTGGAACCGCACCAAGTGGCCGGTCAAGCGCGTCGCCTTCTTCTTCGTGCTGGCGATCCTGCCGTTCGGCGGCCTCTTCGGGGACCGGATCCTCAAGCGCGAGGAGGAGGCCGGAGTGATCGCGGCCCGCGCCCGTAAGGAAGGGGTCGTGAACGTATGATCGTCGCCTTCTCCGTCAGCCCGCTGGGCGTCGGCGAGGACGTCGGTGAGTATGTCGCCGACGCGGTCCGGGTCGTCCGCGAGTCCGGGCTGCCGAACCGCACGGACGCCATGTTCACCTCCGTCGAAGGTGAATGGGACGAGGTCATGGACGTCGTCAAGCGCGCGGTCGCGGCCGTCGAGGCCCGTTCCGGGCGGGTCTCGCTGGTGCTGAAGGCCGACATCCGGCACGGCGTCACCGACGGACTGACCTCGAAGGTCGAGACCGTGGAGCGGTACCTCGGCGAGGACGGCACGCCCCGGGGCTGACCGCCCACTGGCGCCCGCCGGGCGTCAGCCGCCCGCCGCCAGGGTGATCCCCAGCGGGGTGCGCTCGTAGCGCACCTGATGTCCGTGCCGGTGCGAGACCAGCAGACCGGCGTCGCGCAGCACGGACAGATGCTCCGAGACGGAGGACGGCGCGAGGCCGAGGCGGTGGGCCAGGGCCGTCGTGGTCGACGGGGCGTCGAGCGCGGCCAGTACGGCCGCGCGGTTCGCCCCCAGCAGCCGGGCCAGCGCCGGGCCCGTCTCCGGCTCGGTCCACAGCCCGCCGATCCCGCGCGCCGGGTAGATCACGGTGGGCTGCCACGGCGGATCGAACCCGCTGACCACGTCCGGCCACACGAAGACGCTGGGCAGCAGCAGCACCCCGCGGCCGTCGAGATCCTGCATCTGGGCGAAGTCGGTACGGGTGCGCACCGTCAGGGTGTCGCCCGACCAGGACAGCCGCGGATGCAGATCGGCGAACAGCCGCTGGAGGCCGCCGCCCGCCAACTGCCGCGACCGGTAGGCGATCTCGGCCTCCAGCAGGGCCCGCAGCCGCGGCCAGTCCGGTGCGAGCAGCGCCCGCCAGGCCCGTTCGGTGACATCGGCCAGCTCCTGGACGGCCCGGGCCGGATCGGCCAGCGCCGCCCGGCCGCGCGCCGACTCCGCCGCCTCCGGCCGGCTCGCCAGCGACTTGGCCATCTCGGCGCGGGCCAGCGCCGGGTCGGTCGCGCGCAGCCGCGCCAGCTCCTCGTGGAACCCGGCCATCGGGGTGTCCGGCGGGCGGCCCAGGAAGTCGGGTGTGTAGCCCGGGGGGAGCGACGGCATGAAGAGCCACAGCGGCGTCAGGTCCAGCCCGGCCAGCGTCGCGCGCATCCGGCGCAGCCACGGCGTGTGATAGCCGTGCCGGTCGGCGCGGCGCAGGGTCCGTACGGCCTCATGGGTCTCGCACAGCGGGGAGACCGCGAAGCGGATGCGAAGCAGGTCATCGGCGCCGAAGTGCAGGTTCACCGGCACGGCCGCACGCTCCCCCCGAGGCCAGGATTCGGCTGGAGCCGAAAGAATACGGGGCGGCACCGGACTCCGGCAGGCTGCGGACATGCCCTCGCCCTCCGGGCCCGCGCCGTCGGGCCGCCTACCCGCCTGCCCTGATGAGGGCGCCGCCGATGCCGGGCGTTACACCGGTGCGCCCCGCCCGGACGGCTATCGCGCCGTCTTCGCCGTCCCCGAGTTCCGCTCCGTCTTCGCCGCGCATCTGCTGTCCTCGCTCGGGGTGGTCGTCTGCGAAATCGCGCTGTCCGTCCTCGTCTTCAGGATCACCGCGTCGCCGCTGCTCAGCGCCCTGACCTTCGCGCTGGGGCTGCTGCCGTACGTGGTCGGCGGGACGCTGCTGTCGGCGGTCGCCGACCGGTACCCGGCCCGGCGGGTGCTGGTCGGCTGCGATCTGCTGTGCGCGCTGGCGGCGGCGGGGATGGTGGCGCCGGGCACCCCGGTCGTGGTGCTGCTGGTGCTGCGCTGTGTGCTCGCGGCCATCGCGCCGGTCTTCGCCGGGACCCGGGCCGCGACCCTGGGGGAGATCCTCGGGGAGGGCGAACTGTTCGTTCTGGGGCGCTCGGTGATCCGCATCGTGAACCAGAGCGCGCAGCTCGCCGGGTTCGCCGCGGGGGGCCTGCTGCTCACCGTGGTGTCCCCGGCGGCGGTGCTCGCGCTCACCGCCGGTGCGTTCCTCGGGTCGGCGCTGCTGCTGCGGCTGGGGACCCTGGCGCGCCCGGCCCGGGACGGGGCTCCGGGCGCGGGCCGCGGGGCACTGCTGGCGGCCTCGCTGGGCGGGGCCCGACTGCTGCTGGCCGACCGCCGGGTGCGGGCGCTGCTGCTGCTCACGTGGCTGCCGCCGGCGTTCGTCGTGATCCCCGAGGCGCTGCTGGTCCCCTATGCCGGTCTGCTCGGCACCGGACCGGCCGGTATGGGGCTGCTGATGTGCAGCATGCCCATCGGTGCGGTGCTCGCCGAGAGCCTGGTGGGCACGTTCCTCGGGCCGGGGGCCCGCACCCGGCTGACCTTCCCCATGGGCGTCTTCGCGGTGCTGCCCTCGCTCGGCTTCGCCGCACAGCCCTCGCTCGGCTGGGCGGTGCTGCTGCTCGCCCTGACCGGCACCGGGATCTCGTACAACTTCGGGGTGGACCGCTGGTTCGTCGCCGCGGTCCCCGACGCCCTGCTGGGCCGGGCGATGACGGTGATGCAGGCGGGGCGGATGACGGTGATGGGCCTGGCGATGGGGCTGGCCGGGGTCGCCGCGGAGTACGCGCCGCTGCGGGTCGTGATGCCGGCGGCGGGGGTGCTGGGGGTGGTGTGCGTAGTGGCGGTGATCTTCGAGGTGCGGCGTACGGAGCCGCGGCGGGCGCGCACGTCCCCCGGGCCGGACCGGACGTCCCCCGGGGCCGGTGCGCGGACCGGCCGGACCGGTGGCCCGGACCGAAAAATGAGACGCGGCTGACCACCATATGGCCGCCCGGTAGGGTCGGACGCGTGCCGAAGCCGCTCAGCCTTGCTTTCGATCCCATCGCGCGCGCCGATGAACTGTGGCAGCAGCGATGGGGCGCTGTGCCCTCGATGGCCGCGATCACCTCGATCATGCGCGCCCATCAGATCCTGCTGGCCGAGGTGGACGCGGTGGTCAAACCGTACGGGCTGACCTTCGCCCGTTATGAGGCGCTGGTGCTGCTGACCTTCTCCAAGGCGGGCGAACTGCCGATGTCGAAGATCGGCGAGCGGCTGATGGTGCACCCCACCTCGGTGACCAACACCGTCGACCGGCTGGTGAGGTCCGGGCTCGTCGCCAAGCGGCCGAATCCGAACGACGGGCGGGGCACGCTCGCCACCATCACGGACAAGGGCCGCGAGGTGTGTGACGCGGCCACCCGCGAGCTGATGGCGATGGACTTCGGGCTCGGGGCCTATGACGCCGAGGAGTGCGCGGAGATCTTCGCGCTGCTGCGGCCGCTGCGGGTGGCGGCGGCGGACTTCAAGGACGAATAGGGCGGCGTCCGGAGGGGGCGCCGAAGATCGCGCCGGAGCGGCTCGTTACCCTCGGGGCATGAAGCGAAGCGTCCTGACCCGCTACCGGGCGATGGCCTACATCACCGCGGTGATGCTGCTGGTGCTCTGTACCTGCATGGTTTTCAAGTACGGCTTCGGGATGGGCAAGGACCTGACCCTCGTCGTCTCGCAGATCCATGGCGTGCTCTACATCATCTATCTGGTCTTCGCCTTCGACCTGGGTTCCAAGGCCAAGTGGAAGTTCGGCAAGCTGCTGTGGGTGCTGATCTCGGGCACGATCCCGACCGCGGCGTTCTTCGTGGAACGCCAGGTGGTGCGGGAGGTCGAGCCGCTGATCGCCGGTGACGCTCCGGAGCCGGTGAAGGCCTGACGGCCGCCCCTGGAAGCCCTGCGGAACGCGCCTGTCCCTCTGAGGGGCGGGCGCTTTTGCGCTCCCCACACCCTTACGGACAGTGAGTATCACCACGCATAGGGCGACTCAGGGGCCTCTCCCGTCGACAACTACTAGGACGTCCTAGTAAATTCAAGGTATGGACGCTGACGCGATCGATGAGGGCCGCCGCCGCTGGCAGGCCCGGTACGACTCCGCCCGTAAGCGGGATGCGGACTTCAGCACGCTTTCGGGTGACCCGGTCGAGCCGGCATACGGGCCCCGGCCCGGGGACTCGGTCGAGGGGTTCGAGCGGATCGGGTGGCCGGGCGAGTTCCCCTTCACGCGAGGGCTGTATCCGACCGGCTACCGGGGGCGGACGTGGACGATCCGCCAGTTCGCGGGCTTCGGCAACGCCGAGCAGACCAACGAGCGCTACAAGATGATCCTCAAGGCGGGCGGCGGCGGCCTCTCCGTCGCCTTCGACATGCCGACCCTCATGGGCCGCGACTCCGACGACCCGCGCTCGCTGGGCGAGGTCGGGCACTGCGGTGTCGCCATCGACTCGGCCGCCGACATGGAGGTGCTGTTCCGGGACATCCCGCTGGGTGATGTCACGACCTCCATGACGATCAGCGGTCCCGCCGTACCGGTCTTCTGCATGTATCTGGTGGCCGCCGAGCGGCAGGGCATCGACCCGGGTGTCCTGAACGGCACGCTCCAGACGGACATCTTCAAGGAGTACATCGCGCAGAAGGAGTGGCTCTTCCAGCCGGAGCCCCATCTGCGGCTGATCGGCGATCTGATGGAGCACTGCGCCCGCGGCATCCCCGCGTACAAGCCGCTCTCGGTCTCCGGCTACCACATCCGCGAGGCGGGCGCGACGGCCGCGCAGGAGCTGGCGTACACCCTCGCCGACGGCTTCGGCTATGTGGAGCTGGGCCTCTCCCGCGGGCTGGACGTCAACACCTTCGCCCCCGGCCTGTCCTTCTTCTTCGACGCGCATCTGGACTTCTTCGAGGAGATCGCCAAGTTCCGCGCCGCGCGCCGTATCTGGGCCCGCTGGATGCGCGATGTGTACGGCGCCACGAGCGAGAAGGCGCAGTGGCTGCGCTTCCACACCCAGACCGCCGGGGTCTCGCTGACCGCCCAGCAGCCGTACAACAACGTCGTCCGCACCGCCGTCGAGGCGCTGGCGGCCGTGCTCGGTGGCACGAACTCGCTGCACACCAACGCCCTGGACGAGACCCTGGCGCTGCCCAGTGAGCAGGCCGCGGAGATCGCGCTGCGCACCCAGCAGGTGCTGATGGAGGAGACCGGCGTCGCCAATGTCGCGGACCCGCTGGGCGGTTCGTGGTTCATCGAGTCGCTCACCGACCGGATCGAGGCGGACGCCGAGAAGATCTTCGATCAGATCAAGGAGCGCGGCCGGCGCGCGGTGCCGAACGGTGAGCACCCGATCGGCCCGATGACCTCCGGCATCCTGCGCGGCATCGAGGACGGCTGGTTCACCGGCGAGATCGCCGAGTCCGCCTTCCAGTACCAGCAGGCGCTGGAGAAGGGCGACAAGAAGGTCGTCGGCGTCAACTGCCACCACGGCTCGGTCACCGGCGATCTGGAGATCCTGCGGGTCAGCCACGAGGTCGAGCGGGAGCAGGTGCGGGTGCTCGCGGACCGTAAGGCGGCGCGGGACGACGCCCGGGTGCGGGGCGCGCTCAAGACGATGCTGGAGGCCGCACGGGCCGGCAGCAACATGATCGAGCCGATGCTGGAGGCCGTACGGGCCGAGGCGACGCTCGGCGAGATCTGCGGTGTGCTGCGGGACGAGTGGGGCGTGTATACGGAGCCGGCCGGATTCTGAGGGCCTGGCCAGGAGGCCAGTAGGGACGTCCCCCCCCCGGGGCGCGGGGCGGCAGGCATGGGCCTGCTGCCCCGTACGGCTGCCGGGCCACGGAGCGCCGCCCGACGCACCGGTGGCCGTACGGCGCCGTCAGCCCGCGGCGGGAAGCGGCTGGTAGCGGCTGCCCGCGAAACGCCGCAGCGCGGTATCGAGGCCGTCCAGTCGGGTGCTCGTCTCGTTCTTCGCGGGGGAGACGATCGTGCACTTCAGCACACCCGTCCCGGCGTGGAGCGGGGAGGGGACCCGGGTGTCCGTTCCTTCTGCGAGGGCCGCCGTCAGGGCGATGCTGCGCCCCTTCCGCTTTCCGGTGAGCGTGACGGAGGAGATGTCCCGCCAGGGCACCGTGACCGTGTGCGGGCCGTGCCGCGCATAGAGCCCGTCCGCTCCTACCCGCAGTGTCCTGGGGCCGAGGAGTGGCAACGAAACCATCACCCCGTAGAGCAGATGCAGCAGCATGACGAAGAGCGTCAACACGAACGCGGCCGCTTGCCCCTGGACCATCTCTCCGACCAGGTCCAGGAAGGCGGCGATCGTCAACGCCGAAACGGCCGGCCATTTCAGGCGGCGCCAGACCGCCGCGAGGCCCCATTTCTCCACGGTGAACGGGGGGAGGGCGGCCGGTGGTTCAGCAACCGGCCGATGCCCGCGCGGTGCCGCCGCGGGCGGCTCGGCGGTGGCTGTCGGGCTCGCGGGCTGCGGTCCGGTGACCGCCAGGGCATCCGCGTCGGAAACGGTCTCCGCCACGGGCCCCGGCGCGATGCGCGGGTCGGGGACCCTCGCCCGCGCTGCGCCCGCGAGGCGGGCGAGGAGCGCGTCGGCGGTGGGACGGCCCTCCGGAGACTTGTGCAGACAGTCCTGCACCAGCCCCCGCAGCCCGTCCGGCACGGCGCTGAGATCGGGCGCCTCGTACACCACCCGGAACAGCAGCGCGTGGGAGGACCCGTCACCGAAGGGTCCTGCGCCGGTGGCCGCGTAGACGAGCAGTGAGCCGAGTGAGAAGACATCCGAGGGCGGGCCCACCGGCTGCCCCAGTGCCTGCTCCGGCGACATGAAGCCCGGTGTGCCCATGATGGTCCCGGCCTTGGTCAGATCGGTACCGCCGGTGGTCTCCAGGGCCTTGGAGATGCCGAAGTCGATGACCCTCGGACCGTCGTCGACCAGCAGGACATTGGAGGGCTTGAGGTCGCGGTGGACCAGGCCGCCCCGGTGGAACGAGGCGATGGCCTCGGCCAGTCCCGTGCCGAGCCTGCGCACCTCGGACTCGTCCAGCGGGCCCTGCTGGAGGACGTGCGCGTCGAGCGAGGGGCCTTCGACGTACTGGCTCGCGATCCACGGCATGGTGGCGTCCGGGTCCGCGTCGACGACCGGCGCGGTCCAGAAGCCGCCCGCCCGCATCGCGAGCTTGGCCTCGCGCCGGAACCTGTCGCGAAAACCGGGCGTGGCCGCCAGATCCTCCCGTACGAGCTTCACGGCAACCCGCCGTCCCGTCACGGACTCTCCGACGAACACCCGGCCCATCCCGCCCGAGCCCAGACGTCCCAGCAGTTGATACGGTCCGGCGACCCGTGGGTCCGCAGCTTCCAACGGCTCCATCAAGCTCCCCATCCACCGCACCCGGGTTTTCCGAGATCTCAACCCTAGGCGGTGTCTGCCCGATCATCGCGTCGTGGGTCCGTGCATGGGAACGGGGGGATTTCTGACGTGACCCTAGGCCGCCGGCAGCGGAATCCGCAGCCGGAAGAGCGCCCCGCCACCCGGCGCCTGTTCGGCGGTGAGGTCGGCCCCGTGGGCGCGGGCGATCTGGCGGGCCATGGCCAGGCCCAGCCCGGAGCCGGGCAGGGCGCGGGCCGCCTTCGCACGGTAGAAGCGGTCGAAGACATGGGGCAGATCGCCCGCCTCGATGCCGGGGCCGTGGTCGCGCACGGTCAGCTCCAGCGCGCCCGGTACGCCCGTGAGCGCGGTCTCGACCGGGCCGCCCGGCGGGGAGAACTTCGCGGCGTTGTCCAGCAGGTTGGACAGCAGCCGGGCCAGGCGGGGCGGCACTCCGGGGACCGTGGCGTCCGCCGCGGCCGGGTCGATGGCGGCGGTGAAGGTGAGCTCCGGCCAGTGCTCGCGGGCCGCGCCCACGGCGTGCTCCAGGAGGGCGGCCGGGCGTACCTGTTCGACCAGCGGCTGGGGTTCCTCGTCGCGGGCGAGTTCGATCAGATCGTTGACGAGGGTGGTGACCTCGCGCAGCTGGCGGCCCAGGGCGGCCGAGGCGCGGTCGCGCTGGGCGTCGGTCAGCCGGTCGGCGCGGGCCAGGAGTTCGGCGTTGGTGCGGAGCGCGGTCAGCGGTGTGCGCAGCTCGTGGGAGGCGTCGGCGACCAGTCGGCGCTGGGCGGTGACGGACTGCTCCAGCTCGCCGAGCATGGTGTTGAAGCTGGTGGCGAGCCGGGTGACCTCGTCCTCCCGGGCGGACGGTCCCGCGGGGAGTTCGATGCGATGGCGGGCGTCGCGGGTGGCGGCGATGCGCTCCGCGGTGGCGGTGAGCCGGGCGACCGGGGCCAGGCCCGTACGGGACACCCAGTAGCCCAGCGCGGCGGCCAGCAGGACGCCGGCGCCGCCGACCGCGGCCAGCGCCCAGGCGGCCTGTTCCACGCCCCGGTCGACGGTGTCGGAGCGCTGGGCGACCTGGAGCGCCTCGTCCTTGTCCCCGAGGCGGGTGGTGAGCATCAGGACCGGCCGGCCGGCCACCTTCTGCCGCTCGTAGAACGCGGGGCTCCGGCCGTCGGCGACCTGCCGGGTGGCGTCGGAGACGGGCAGCACATACGGCTTGCGCGGGTCCTTGGCGGGGTCGGACGGCACGATCTGGACGCAGGACGAGGCCGGGTACTGGCAGAGGGTGTCACTGGGCGTCGGGCCCCAGTCGTGGCGGTCCCGGCTCATCTGGGCGGCCGTCTGGGTCAGGGTCAGCTTCAGCTGACGGGTCATCTGGTAGTCGATGACGGTGAACGCCGCGGCACAGACACCGACCGCCACCAGTGCCACCGCGGCGGAGGCCGCCAGGGCCAGCCGGGCGCGCAGTGGACGGCGCCGCCGCCAGCGGGCCCCCAGCCCGCGGCTGCCGGTCACGCGCCCTCCGCGGTGCCCAGGCGGTAGCCGATGCCGTGCACGGTGTGGACGAGCCGCGGCTCGCCGCCCGCCTCCAGCTTGCGGCGCAGATAACCGATGTACACGGCCAGCGAGTTGGAGTCCGGGCCGAAGTCGCGGCCCCAGACGCGCTCCAGGATCA
>Ga0207426_1002338_pt1 | contig 12379 bp, 6 predicted proteins | sample AraplaMF_Cvi_mMS_FD_184265 | JGI IMG/M metagenome (GOLD analysis project Ga0207426, IMG submission 184265) | Arabidopsis root microbial communities from the University of North Carolina, USA - plate scrape MF_Cvi_mMS (SPAdes) (version 2) | ecosystem: Host-associated > Plants > Roots > Endosphere ...
GCGCGAGGACCGAGTAGCGCACCCCCTCCAGCCGCGGGCTGTCCGGCGCGCTGAGGGTCTCCCAGAACCCCGCTCCGTTGTCGGGGGCGTCGCCGTCGCCGAAGGTGCTGGTGACCACGAGCAGATCGGCGCCGCGGGGCAGCGCCGCCGGTGCGCTGTCGGCCATGCTCAGCAGCGTCGCCTCCCGCCCGCTGCCCCGCAGCCGCCGGGCCGTGTCGGCGGCGACCTCCTCCGCGTTGCCGGTCTGCGAGGCCCACAGGACGAGGACCGTACGGGCGGGCGGGGCGCCGGGCGTTTCGGCGGGGGCGTCCGCCGGGTCCGCCGCGGGCGTCTGCCGGGCGTCCGGCGCCCGCGAGAACATCCCGGCCAGCACGCCATTGACCCACTGCGCGCTCTTTGGAGCGAAGGGCGCCCGGTCGGGCAGCACGGGTGTGCCGCCGGCGGGCCCGGCGCCCAGCCCGGCGAGGAATCCGGACAGATAGCGGCGTTCGTGCTCGGCCAGCACCGGCGGGGCGGAGCCGGCGAGCTGGAACACCTCGGTCAGCACGGCCACCGCGCCCGCCGTACCGGGGTGCTGAGCCGTACCGGGGCCCTGGCCCGCGTCGGCCCCGGGCGTGCCGCCCGTCCGCGTCGGGTCCGTCCCGTCCTGTCCGTGCCCCGCCTCGCCCGCCACCCGGGCCAGCGACACCGCGCACGCCTTGAACTCGGGCTGGAAGGAGACCGGGTCGACCGCGTCATGGGTCACCGCGTTGACGCTGAGGTACTCGCCGAACAGGTCGTTCCAGTGGAAGGGCGCAAAGCAGTTCCCGGGCCGCACCCGGTCGGTCGGCACGGCGGGCAGCACCGCCCGGCCGCGCCGCGAGGCGACCTCGACGGTGTCGCCCTCCGCGATGCCCAGCGCCCGCGCATCGTCGGGATGGAGCTCCACGAAGGGGCCGGGGTTGAGCTTGTTCAGCTTGGCGACCTTGCCGGTCTTGGTGAGGGTGTGCCACTGGTGCGGCAGCCGGCCGGTGTTCAGCACGTACGGGAAGTCGTCGTCGGGCAGCTCGGCCGCCGGGAGGTGCGGACGGGCGAAGAAGGCGGCCCGGCCGCTCGCCGTGGGGAAGGACAGCCGGGGGCGGGTGCCGTCCGGCCGCTCCCGCAGGGTCTGGCTGGTGCCGTCGTTGAGGTAGCGCACGGGGTTGCGGTCGGGGCCGTCGGCGGACGCACTGGGCCACTGCACGGGGGTGTGTCGCAGCCGCTCGTAGCTCACTCCGCGCAGGTCGTAGCCGGTGTGCGGATTCCAGGCGCGCTTGATCTCCTCGAATATCTCCTCCGCGCTCTCGTATCCGAAGGCGTCCTCGTAGCCCATCTCGCAGGCGATCCGGGCGATGATCCGCCAGTCCGGCCAGGCCTCGCCCGGGGCGTCGGCGGCCGGCCGCACCAGCGTCAGATTGCGCTCCGAATTGACCATCACGCCCTCGGTCTCGCCCCACATGGCGGCCGGCAGCACCACATCGGCGTAGGCGTGGGTCTCGGTCTCGGCGAAGACGTCCTGCGAGACGACGAAGTCCGCCGCCTCCAGCCCCTCGATGACCGTGCGGCGGTTGGCGACCGAGGCGACGGGGTTGGTGCAGATGATCCAGCACGCCTTGATGTCCCCGTCCGCCATCCGCCGGAACATCTCGACGGTCCCTTGGCCCCCTTCGTCCGCCCGCAGCGTCCCCGCCTCCAGGCCCCACAGCTCCTCGACGAACGCCCGGTCCCCGGCCACCAGCGCCGAGCGCTGGCCCGGCAGGCCCGGGCCCATGTAGCCCATCTCGCGGCCGCCCATCGCGTTGGGCTGGCCGGTGAGCGAGAACGGGCCGCTGCCGGGGCGGCAGATCGCGCCGGTCGCCAGATGCAGGTTGACCAGCGCGTTGGTGTTCCAGGTGCCATGGGTGCTCTGGTTCAGGCCCATGGTCCAGCAGCTCATCCAGTCGCCCGCGGCGCCGATCCACTCCGCTGCCCGGCGCAGGTCCGCCTCCGGTATCCCGGTGAGCCCGGCGACCGTCGCGGGCGGATAGTCGCAAAGGAAGTCCGGCATCGCCTCCCAGCCCTCGGTGTGCTCGGCGATGAACTCCGGGTCGGTGGCGCCGTTTTCGACCAGCAGGTGCAGCAGGCCGTTGAGCAGCGCCAGGTCCGTGCCCGGCGCGATCTGCAGGAAGAGGTCGGCCTTGGCCGCGGTGGCGGTGCGCCGGGGATCGACCACGATCAGCTTGGCGCCCGCCTTCACCCGTTCCATCATCCGCAGGAAGAGGATCGGGTGGCAGTCGGCCATGTTCGAGCCGATGACGAAGAAGACCTCGGCGTGCTCGAAGTCCTGGTACGAACCGGGCGGGCCGTCCGCGCCCAGCGACAGCTTGTAGCCGCTGCCCGCGCTCGCCATGCACAGCCGCGAGTTGGACTCGATGTGCCGGGTGCGGACGAAGCCCTTGGCGAGCTTGTTCGCCAAGTACTGCGCCTCCAGGGTCAGCTGGCCCGAGACATAGAGGGCGAGGGCGTCCGGGCCGTGCTCGTCGACGATGGCGCGCAGCCGCCCCGCGGTCTCCTTGACCGCCGTTTCCATCGCCGCGGCCGCCAGCGCGTCGCCGCGGTCGGCGCGCACCAGGGCGCTCGACAGCCGCCCCGGCGCCGCGAGCAGCTCGGCGCTGGTCGCGCCCTTCGTGCACAGCCGCCCGCGGTTCGCCGGGTGGGCCTTGTCGCCGGCCGCCCTGCGGACCGTCCGCCGCCCGTCCGGGCCCGTCGCGACGTCCAGCACGATCCCGCACCCCACACCGCAGTACGAGCAGGCCGTCCGCACCTGCGTGATGCTCTCGGCCTGCGGTTCCGGTGCGGTCACGGGCGGATCCCTTCGTGGTCGGCTGCTGTGCACCACGGTAGGAATCGCCCGTTAACCGGGTGTCACGCCCAGCGATCACCCGTCGTTACGGCGGCCACACAGCCGCCGGCCGGGCCGCGTGAGGACGGCCGCCGGCCGCCGCTCAGGGGAGCAGCTCCTCCAGCGGCACGTCGGTGTCGGCGAGCCGCTCGGGGTCCACGGCCCGACCGCTCGCCACCAGCGCCCGGATCGGCTCGGTGACGTCCCAGACGTTCACATTCATCCCGGCCAGCACCCGGCCGCCGGAGAGCCAGAAGGCGATGAACTCGCGGGCCGCGGTGTCGCCGCGGAAGACCACGCGGTCGTACCCGCCCGGTTCCACATGGCCGGTGTACTCCATGCCCAGGTCGTACTGGTCGGTGAAGAAGTACGGCAGCCGGTCGTAGACGGCCTCCCGGCCCAGCATGGCGCGGGCCGCCGTCGCGGGCTGGTGGAGGGCGTTGGCCCAGTGCTCGACGCGCAGGTGCTTGCCCAGGAGGGGGTGGTAGGCGTTCGCGACGTCGCCCGCGGCATGGATGTCCGGGTGGGAGGAGCACAGCCGCTCGTCCACGACGACGCCGTTGTCGACCTTGAGTCCGGCCGCGGCGGCCGGCTCGCTGTTGGGGGTGATCCCGATGCCGACGATGACGGCGTCGGCCGCGATCCGGGTGCCGTCGGCCAGGCGCACCCCGTCCACCGCGCCGTCGGTGCCGGTGATCTCCGTGACCTGGGTGTCGCAGCGCAGCGCGACACCGTGCCCGGTGTGCAGATCGGCGAAGATCTGGGCGACCTCGCGGCCCAGCACCCCCAGCAGGGGAAGCGGCGCCGACTCCAGCACGGTCACCTCGACCCCGGCGGCCCGCGCGGCGGCCGCGGTCTCCAGCCCGATCCAGCCGCCGCCGATCACCACGATCCGCGACGCGGACCGGAAGACGCCCTTGAGGCGGTCGCTGTCCGCCAGGCGCCGCAGCGTGTGGACCCCGTCGAGGTCGGCACCGGGCACCGGCAGCGTGCGCGGGGTGGAGCCGGTGGCCAGCAGCAGCTTGGCGTAGCCCAGCCGGCTGCCGTCGGCGAGGGTCACCTCGTGGGCGGCCGGGTCGAGGGCGGTGACGGCGTTGCCGGTGCGCAGGTCGACGTCGTGCTGGGCGTACCACTGCGGCGGGTGGACGTAGACCTTCTCCTTCTCGGAGGTGCCCAGGAGGTAGCCCTTGGACAGCGGCGGCCGCTCATAGGGACGCTCGCGCTCCTCGCCCAGCAGCAGGACGGGGCCGTCGAAGCCCTCCGCCCGCAGCGCCTCCGCGGCCTTCGCGCCGGCCAGCCCCGCTCCCGCGATGATGAATGCTGTGTTCTGGGCCATGTCCCGCTCAGCTCCTTCGGACGATCGGTTACCCGGTCATCAGTTACCCGCCCGGAGCGCGCGGAGGTACCGCCGAAGGAGTTGCCGTCACCCCTGCCCGGCGGTCCGCTCCCGGTGACCCCGCAGCGCCCGCGCCGTCAGGTCGCGGTCCTCGCCCAGGACGAAGGCCCGGACACCGTCGGCGTGCCACTCGGCGCGCCGCTCCGGGGTGGTGGACATGGCACAGAAGGGCACGCCGTGGCGGGCGCAGGCGTCGCGGAGGCCCCGGACCGCCTCCTGGACGCGGGGGTGACGGACCTGCCAGGGGACCCCGTAGGACTGGGAGAGGTCGCCGGGGCCGGGCAGGACGAGGTCGACGCCGCCGGGGGCGAGGATCTCGTCGATCGCCTCGACCCCCTCCCGGTCCTCCAGGAGCGCCACGATCATGATCTCCGCGTTGGCCCGGCGGAGGTACTCGGCCGGATCGATGCGGCCGAAGCCGGGGCCCCGGCCGCCGTTGAGGGAGCGCATGCCTTCGGGTGCGTAGCGGGCGGCACGGATCGTGGCGTCGATGTCCGCGCGGCTGCGGACGTGCGGGACGACGATGCCCATCGCCCCGGCGTCCAGGGCGCGCAGCACGGCGCCGGGATCGGCCTCGGGGACCCGGACGAAGGGGGTGAGCCCGGTCGTCTCGGCGGCCCGGATGAGGTTCTCCAGCCGCTGCGGGTCGACGAGGGTGTGCTCGGTGTCCAGGATCACGAAGTCGTAGTCCGCACAGCCGATCATCTCGACCATGGCGGGCTCGGGCAGCGTGCTGAACAGCCCGTACGCCTCCTCGCCCGCGGCGAGCCGGCGCCGGACCTCGTTGGGGCGGAGCATCTCAGGCCTCCCCCCTCGCGCCGGGCTCCGCGACGCCGAGGAAGTGGAAGCCGGGCCGCGGGTGCATCAGGAAGTCGTGGTGCGAGATGTTCCAGGCGTACGCCCCGGCGACCCCGAACACCACCCGGTCACCGGCCCGCAGCCCCGGTGCCGGGACGTCGCGGGCGAGGACGTCCTTGGGGGTGCACAGCTGCCCGGTGACGGTGACCAGATCGCCCCGCGCGGCCGACCGCGGCCAGGGGTGCGGCCAGGGCGCGTCGGACGGCAGGACCGTGCAGGGCTGGTCGTGGCCCTTGGTGGCGGGGGTGCGCAGATGGTGGGTGCCGCCGCGGACCACGGCGAACTCCTCGCCGTGGCTGTGCTTCACATCCAGCACCTCGGTGGCGTACCAGCCGCAGTACGCGGTGAGCGCGCGCCCCGGTTCGAGGCGCAGGGTGAGGCCGGGGTGGGCGTCGGCGAGCCGCGCCAGGCCCGCGCCGAAGGCCGTCCAGTCGAACCGGCGCTCCGGGTCGGCGTAGTCGACGGCCATTCCGCCGCCGATCGTCACCTCGGTCAGCGGGACGCGGTGGTGCGCGGCCAGGCCGGCGGCCCACTTCACGATGGCCTCGGACACCGCGAGCTGCTCGGGCGCCTCCAGGCCGCTGGCCAGGTGGGCGTGGATGCCGCGGAGTTCGAGCTGCGGGCAGGTGCCGTCGGTGAGCAGGGCGACGACCTCACCGGCCTGGTCGGGGTCCAGCCCGAAGGGGGTGGGACGGCCGCCCATGGCGAGCGAACTGCCGTCCAGGGAGCCGTCGTCGACCGGCAGGTTGAAGCGGGCCAGCACCGCGATCCGGCGCTCCGGGGCGAGGCGGGCGGCCAGGTTCGCGAGCATGTGGATCTCGTACACGCTCTCCACGTGGAAGCGCTCCACGCCCAGCTCCAGCGCCCGGGCGACCTCGGCGGGCGTCTTGCCCGGTCCGCCGAAGGCGAGCGGGGCGCCCGGCACGGCCTTGCCGACGTGCGCCAGCTCGCCGCCGGAGGAGACCTCGTAGCCGTCCACGTACGGGCGCAGCGCCGCCAGGATCTCCGGCTCGGGGTTGGCCTTGGCCGCGTAGTACAGCTCCACGCGGTCCGGCAGCGCCGCCCGTACGTCGGCCAGATGCGTGCGCAGCGCCGCCAGGTCGTAGAGGTAGGCGGGCAGTTCCCCGGGCGCGAGGGACAGGGCGCGCTCGCGGACGCCCGGGGTGAGGGCGGGGGCGGGGGTGGTCATCAGGCGCTCCAGGGGGTGGTGTCGTCGGTGCGCACGGCGCCCGACAGAACGGCCTCGGCCAGCGGCGACGGCAGCCGGACGTAGCCGGCCTCGCGGTCGGCCTTGCGCTCCCAGCGGGTGAGCAGATTGGCCTTGGCGGGCAGCGGGACGCCGGCCAGCAGGGCGGCCAGCCGCGGCGGGCAGCCGTACCGGTCGGCGTGGGTCTGCAGGGTGCGGCGGACCTGTGCCCACAGCTCCGTCTCGGTGTCCGGGTGCAGGTCGGCGAGCGCGGCGAGCATCTCGGCGACGTGGTTGACCAGCAGGCAGTACACGACGCGGTCCCAGCCGCGCTGGGCGTCGTAGGTCATCGGCGCCGCGACCTGCTCGGGCAGCGAGGCCAGCAGGTCGGCGTGGTGTTCGGGGACGAGCTTGGTGCCCTCCAGGTCGCGGAAGAGGACCTGTGCGGGCATCCCGTCGCCGTCGACGCAGACCAGCACGTTCTGCAGGTGCGGCTCCAGCACCAGGCCGTGGTCGAAGTAGGCGGCGAGCACCGGCGGCACGAGCAGGTTGAGGTAGGCGGCCCACCACTCCAGCGCGGCCTGCGGACCGGCGCCGTCCAGGAGGCGCGAGATGTGGGCGGGGCTGGTGGGGTACTCGTCGGCGACCGCGCCCGCCAGCAGCGGGGTGGTGCCCGGCAGCAGCCGCTGGGACAGGCCCTCGCGGACGATGACGCCGAAGCCCTCCAGCAGCTCGGTGTCCGGGCGGCCGTCGGCGCCGGGCAGCGCGAGGCTGCGGTAGGCGGGCTCACGGAGCACCGCGGCGCCGGGGAACCGGGCGGCGAGGTCGGCGAGCGCCGGTGCCAGCAGCCGGGTGAGGGCCACCGCCCCGGACAGCTCGTAACTGGCGTTCTTCCGGAGGCAGTTGGTGATCCGGACGTTGAGGCTGAACTTCAGGAAGGCGTCGCCGTCGTAGAGCGTGCGCACCGAAGCGGTGGCGGCGAACGGCGTCTCGCTGCTGCCCAGGACGCGGATGTCGTCGCGCTCCAGCGCCTCCGCCAGGCCCGCGTGGTCGCGCAGCAACTCGTACTGCCAGGGGTGGACGGGCAGCAGCCGGTAGCCCTCCGGGACGTCGGCGTGCAGCGTGTCCAGCGGGTCGGCGGCCCCGTCGGCGGACCGCTCCTCGGCGATCAGCTCCTCGCGCACGGCGAGCAGCAGCAGCGGGAAGACCGCCCCGGTCTCGGGGGCGTAGGACTGCCAGGCGGTGGGGTCGCCGGTGCGGGCCTTGGGGGTCGGGTGGAAGCGGTGGCCGAGGAGCAGCGACTGCTCGGAGGTGACGTAGGCGGCCTGCCAGTCGTCCGCGCCGGCCGCCGGGGCGGACGGGTCCTGCTCCGTACGGGCCGCGAGCGCCGCCGAGACGGCCTGGTGGCTGGAGGCGATCTGGGCCAGGAACTCCTCGTTGTCGACGCCGGTGCGCAGCGACAGCTCGGCGTGCACGTACTCGGCCAGCCGGCGCCAGCCGACCTCGGCCCAGCCGTCCGCGGTCTGTTCGGACACCGGGCCGGTGAACCGGTGCGCGCCGAACAGCGAGGTCCGGCGCAGCGCGACCCGCAGCAGCACTCCGCGGCGCGGCAGCCGCAGCAGCAGCCGCCCGTGGTCGACGGCGGTCTGGTGCTCGGGTCCCGACACCTCCCGCAGCAGGCAGTTGAGCAGGGTGTGCGCCACGGCCCGGTCCGCGCTGGGCAGGCCGGCGGGGGCGGCGCCGGCCGCGGCGGGGGCGGGCGAATTGGTCAGCGAGGGCATCAAAGGCTCCTGCGGGTGCGGAGAGTACGGGGAAGGCGGGGGAGGGTGGTCGCCACCACGGTGACCAGCGCTATCGCGGTCCCGGTCAGGACGGGCGCGGTGGGGCCGAACCAGTCGTTCCCGACCGCCGCGGCCACGCCGGCGGCGACCGCGCCGGCCTTGGAGAAGAATTCGATCGAGCCGAACAGCCCGCCGGGGGCACGGCCCTTGGCGCAGTCGGCGGCCAGCACCGACATGCACACCAGGCCCAGGGTGAGGCCGGCGCCGAGCACCAGGCGGACCGCGACGAAGGCGGTGAGCGAGTGGGCGATCCCGTGCCCGGCCAGGCCCAGCGCGATACAGCCGAAGCCGAGCGCTATGCCGGCCCGGGGGCGGCCGCGGAAGAGCGAGTGCACCGGGATCGCGGCGATCAGGTAGCACATGTGAGGGAGGGCGAAGAGGACGCCGGACACCATCGGCCCGGTGCCGGGTATCCGCTCCTTGATCAGGGAGATCAGGTACGGGAAGGAGATGACGGTGGCGAAGACGAAGGCGAACTCGATGGCGTACAGGGCCCGCAGGGAAGCGGCCGGGGCACGCCCGGAGGGCTCCGCCGTCGCCTCGACCGGCGGCGTCCCGTCCGCCTCGACCTCCGGTGCGGCGGCGGCCTGCGGCGCGGCGGTCCGGGACCGCGGCGGCTCCGGCAGCGCCGCCAGCATCACGGCGGCGGCCAGCGGCAGCACGGCCAGCAGCGCGTACTGGCGGTGCGGCGACAGCCACGGCGTCAGCGACCCGACCACGATCGGCGCGCACACCAGCGCCGCACGGGCGCTGCCCTGCATCAGCGTCAGCGCCCGGGACAGCGCATGGCCCTCCAGCGCCGCCCCCAGATAGCCGTTGGACGCGGCGAAGGTACCGCCCAGCACGCCCTGGAGCACCAGCGCGGCGGCGAAGGTGGCGATCGAGTCGGCCCAGCCCGCCAGCAGGAACGCGGCGGCGAGCCCCAACTGCGCCCGCAACAGCAGCCGTTTGCGGCCGAACCGGTCCGCGAGCCGTCCCCACAGCGGCGCGCCGATGGCGCCGAAGATGGTGGGCACGATGTAGAGCAGACCCGCCCAGCGGGCGGCGCCGTCGCCGAGCTCGGGCAGGATCTCGGTGAGGTAGGGCGGCAGCCCCAGCGCGGCGAACGAGGCCACGAAGTAGCAGCCGGCCACGGCGAAGACCTGGCGGCGGGCGAGTCCGGGACTGTCCTTGGTCTCGACGGCGTTCGGTTCGGCCCGTGCGGCGGTGGCGGTTTTCATCGGGCTCATCGGGAAATCCCCGTCGGCAGCAGATAGTTGGGGCCGGTGGTGTAGTGCTTGTTGATGTCGGCCGCGCCGGACCGCTCCTTGGACAGCAGGGACCCGGCGCTGACCATCGCCTTGACCGGCAGCTCCGCGGCGTCCAGGACATGCGCGCGCAGCGCGGCGCCCGGTCCGCCCGGCGCGGTGCCCAGCCGCGCGACGGCCTCGGCGAGCCGGTCGCGGACCAGGCCCAGCAGCCGGTCGAGCGGTGCCCGTCCGTGCCGGGCCAGCCCGAAGGCGTAGGAGCCCGCGCACAGGTGGAGGGTGATGGTGGTGAACAGGTCCAGCACCGGCCGGTCGTGCTCCGCGAAGATCCGCGGGTCGGCGAAGTCCGCGGGGTCCGGGGCGTCGTCGCCCAGGGTCTCGCGCAGCCGTACGGCGTTGATGCGCGGCGCGTCGTTGTCCTTGAACAGCAGCCGCAGCCGGGTGCCGTGCGCCCCTTCGTCCAGGACCAGCGAGATGTTCTGCTGGTGCGACTCCAGGCCGATCCCGTAGTCGAACAGGGTGGTCTGCCAGTCGAAGAGCAGGGTCAGTACGGCGTCCAGCAGGGCAAGGGGGTCGCCGCGGTAGAAGCGGTCGGCGAGTTCGTCGATCACCAGCCGTCCGCCGGGCGCCCGGCCCAGCAGCGCGGCCATCGGCACCACGGCACTGCCGTCCAGCCCGGCCGGGTAGCGCCGGCACAGCACGGCGAGCAGCTCGTGGTCCGCGTGGGCGTACACCGTCTCGTCGGCCTGCAGGACCGACTCCGCGAACCGCGGTTCGCGGGCGATGACCTGGTCCAGCAGTCGCTGGCCCGCGGCACCGTCGATGAGGGTGCGGGGCTTGATGGTGCGCCGGTTGCGCAGCCCCAGCGTCGCGGTGGCCAGTGGCAGCTTCAGGTGCAGGCGGGGATCGGCGTCCACCGCCACGGTCCGCATCGACAGGGTCGGCACGGCGTCCAGCAGCGGGCGTGCGGACAGCACCGCGTCGCGCTCCAGGCCGGTCGCGCGCAGGGCCTCGCGCAGCGGGTCGCCGAGCGTCAACGGGTGGACGGGCAGGGCGAGATGGCTCTCGCCGAGGTGTGGCAGGCCCAGCTCGGCCGGCGTCGGCCAGCACTCGGGCAGGGCCGCGGCGCCGCCGCCCGCGACGGTCGTCGCGGCGCGGGGCACGGCCAGCCAGCGCAGCGCGAACCGCGGGTGGAACTCGGGCGCGTAGGCGTGCAGTTGGTCCTCGTCCAGGCCGGAGCGGCCCCGCGAGGTCGGGTAGACGGGGTGGTCGGTGCGGGCGGCCAGGGTGTCGTACGCCAGGCCGCCGGTCAGCCCCCGCCAGGCGGCGGGCGAGGCGCCATGACGCTCCGTCAGCAGCTGTTCGACCGCGTCCCGGGTGCGGGTGTGCAGCCGCATCGTGGCCAGGGTCTGCCGGCACTCCTGGGCGAAGGCGTCGAAGCCGGGCCGGTCGGCCGGGTCGGCGAGCGCGCGCAGCGCGGCGAGGACCGCGTCGACGGTCGTGAGCCGGGCGCCGTCGGACTCGCGGACCAGCAGCGGCAGCCGGGCCGCCCAGGTGCTCTGGTAGCCGTCCGCGTCCAGCGGCAGCAGCAGGGCACCGGCGGCCGGACCCGCGGGCAGCCGCAGCCAGGGGCCGTCCGGCCGCTCCAGCAGGGTGCCGCCGCTGCGCAGGCCGACCACGTCCTCGCGCAGCAGCGCGCTCAGCACCCGCAGCAGCAGCTCGGACTCCTCGTCCGCGCCGGCCGTCTCCTGCCCGGCCGGAGCGGCGGCGGTCTCGAGGGAGACGGTCATGACGAGATCTCCCAGCGCTCGGCGGCGAAGAAGGACTCCGCGGCCCGGTCCAGGGCGCCGGGGTCGGTGCCGGTGGCCCGCAGGACGCCGAGGTAGTCGCGGTTGGTGCCGTAGTGCGGGTGCTCGGTGCCCACCGCGCGCAGCGGCCGGTAGGCCAGCCGTACGCCGTCCGTCTCGCGGTCCGTGGCGGTGGGCGCGGCGGTGAGCGTCCCGGCCCGGTCGGCGAGGGCGTACTCCACCCGGCCCGCGCCGTCCTGCCGGGCACCGAGGTCGGCGGGCAGCGGCTCGCCGAGGTGGGTGCGCAGGACGTGCTCGAACAGCTCGATGCCCAGGACCCGGGCGAGCAGCAGATCGCACTGGTCGCCTATGACGCGGTAGTTCACCTCGATGAGCCGCGCCCGGCCCTCGTGCACCACGAACTCCGTGTGGCAGGCGCCGAACCCGACGCCCAGCGCGTCGAGCTGCGCCAGCACCTGGGCGACGACGGGCTCCGGGTGGGCGGCGACGAAGTCGTGCCGCTCCTCGATGAAGGACGGCGGCGCGGAGAGCGTGGTGTGGAAACCGCCCAGGACGTGCCGTCGCCGGCCGTCGCCGAGGGTCTCCAGGGTGTAGAGCTCGCCGGCCAGGAACTCCTCGGCGACCAGCGCCGCCTGCGGGCGCCGGGCCTGGATCTCCCGGGCGCGCGCCTCCAGTTCCGCGGGGCCGCCGGCCAGCAGCACGTCCTCGCTGGCCACGCCCTCGCGGGGTTTGACGACACAGGGGTAGGGCAGCCCCGCGGCGGTGAGCGCGGAGGGGTCCTGGCCGGGCGCGAGTTCGGCGGACCGCACGGTGTCGGCGCCGGACGCGGCGAGGTGGCGGCGCATCTCGGCCTTGTTCTTGGCGCGCAGGGTGGCCCGCCAGTCCTTGCCGGGCAGCCCGAAGTACTCGGCGGCCAGGGCCGCCTGGGTCTGCAGGTGGTCGCTGTTGGTGAAGACCGCGGCGGCCGGGTGGTGCGTGGCGATGCGGGTGATGACCGCACGGAAGTCACGGACGTCGCACTCCAGGACCTCGTCGGCCCGGCAGCCGGCACGCCGGTGGGCCTCGGGCTGGTCCGTCAGCACGGTGACATCGAGACCGAGGCGGGCGGCGGCGGGGAGGAATCCCTCGGTGACCGAGTCGGTGG
>Ga0207426_1002339_pt1 | contig 12378 bp, 5 predicted proteins | sample AraplaMF_Cvi_mMS_FD_184265 | JGI IMG/M metagenome (GOLD analysis project Ga0207426, IMG submission 184265) | Arabidopsis root microbial communities from the University of North Carolina, USA - plate scrape MF_Cvi_mMS (SPAdes) (version 2) | ecosystem: Host-associated > Plants > Roots > Endosphere ...
TCTCCAGCCACCACAGCCCCAGGCCGATACGGGGGACGGCGAGCCACTCGGCACCGCTGAGCCAGATCGTCTGCATGCTGTCCCTCGATTCGTCCACCTGATGTGACGATGCGTCAGTTCAGCGGATGCGGCGCCATCCCGCAAGAGGCGCAGTTCTCCCAGCTCGCCTTGTCGTCGCCGGGGCGAGCCCATAACCTCAAAACTGATGGGTCGTCAGAATCCGGGTTCCGGTGGGTGCCCACCGGCGGGCAGTTGGGGGTACAGCGTGAGCAGCAGCGAGAGCGGCACGGCGGAGCTTCCCAGGGTCATCAGCGTGGACGATCACGTGATCGAGCCCGCGCACCTCTTCGAGACCTGGCTTCCGCGGAAGTACCGCGACAAGGGGCCGAAGCCCTTCACCGCCGGGATCGGTGAGCTGGCGTACGTCGGCGGGAAGTACCGGTTCACCACCGACCCCGAGGGCCAGATCACCGACTGGTGGGAGTACGAGGGCCAGTTCTTCCCGTACAAGCGCATCATCGCCGCCGTCGGCTTCTCCCGCGACGAGATGACGCTGGACGGGATCACCCGGGAGCAGATGCGCCGCGGGTGCTGGGACCCCAAGGCCCGGCTGGCGGACATGGACGTCAACCACGTCGAGGCGTCGCTCTGCTTCCCGACCTTCCCGCGCTTTTGCGGGCAGACCTTCGCCGAGGCCGCCGACAAGGAGGTCGGGCTCGCCTGCGTCCGGGCGTACAACGACTGGATGGTGGAGGAGTGGTGCGGGGACAGCGGCGGCCGGCTGATCCCGCTGTGCCTGATCCCGCTGTGGGACATCGACCTGGCGGTCGCCGAGATCCGGCGCAACGCGGCGCGCGGCGTGCGTGCCGTGACCTTCAGCGAGATCCCCACCCACCTGGGCCTGCCGTCGATCCACTCCGGGTACTGGGACCCGTTCTTCGCGGTGTGCGAGGAGACCGGGACCGTGGTCAACATGCACATCGGGTCGTCGTCGCAGATGCCGGCGGCCTCGCCGGACGCGCCGCCCGCCGTGCAGGCGTCGCTGAGCTTCAACAACGCGATGGCGTCGATGATGGACTTCCTGTTCAGCGGCGTCCTCGTGAAGTTCCCGCGGCTGAAACTCGCCTACAGCGAGGGGCAGATGGGCTGGATCCCGTACGCACTGGAGCGCGCCGACGACGTCTGGGAGGAGCACCGGGCGTGGGGCGGGGTCAAGGACCTGATCCCCGAGCCGCCGTCGACCTACTACTACCGGCAGATCTTCTGCTGCTTCTTCCGTGACCGGCACGGCATCGAGGCGATCGAGACGGTGGGGGTCGACAACGCGACGTTCGAGACCGACTACCCCCACGTCGACTCGACCTGGCCGCACACCGAGAAGGTGGCGGCCGAGCACGTGGCCGGGCTCCCGGCGGACGTGACGTACAAGATCCTGCGGGGCAACGCCATCCGGATGCTGGACCTGCCGTTCGACCGGGGGTGAGGGCGTGCGCGGCGGCGCGCGGCGCTCACCACCTCTCCAGGTACGTGGTGAACAGCATCTCCGTGCGGTCGCCGGGCAGGATGACGTCGGAGACGTCCACGACCCGGTCGTCGATGCCGATCGAGGTCTTCCGGAGCACGAGCACCGACGACCGGGGCGGCAGCGCCAGCTCCGCCGCCTCGTCGGGCGTCGGCGGGCGGGCGGTCACCCGTTCCTCGATGTGGCCCAGCTCGATGCCGACGGTGTGGAGCTGCGCCTGCGACCCGCCCGGCCACGGCTCGTTGGTCTCGTCCAGCAGCTCGGGGTTCCCCGCGATCGCCTCGCGGACGAGGTAGGAGGTCACCAGGCTGAAGGGCGTGCTCTCGGCCGCGTACCGCGTGCGGTAGCGGCGTTCGAGCAGGGCGGTGCCCTCCGGCAGGGCGAAGGCCCGCGCCAGGCCCTCGTCCGCCTCGATCTCGCGGTACGACGCGTGAAAGACCAGGTCACGGCCCTGCAGGCCGGTCTCGTACTCCGTGGTGCCGTTCCGGGCCCGTTCCTCCAGCGGCCCGCGCGCCCGGCCCTTCTCCCACTGGTGGCGGAGATTGGTGCGCACGGCAGTGGTGTGCGGGCGCCGGACGACGTTGCCGCGCCCGGGCCGCCCCTCGATGAGGCCCTCGTCGCGCAGGATCCGCAGGGCGTCGCGGACGGCGGGCACGCCCTGTCCGAACTGCTCGGCGAGCTGCGCCTCCGGGGGCAGGGGGTCTCCCGGCTTCAGCCGGCCCGCCCGGATCGACCGCCGGAGCCGGTCCGCGATCCGCTCGTGCGCCACTGCCATGCGTGCTCACCGTTCCGTGCTCCGTGCGCCGGCCCGCCGGCCCGGCCGGACGGGATCAGCGTAAGAGCCGGGGAGAGGCACCGACGAGCGGAGGGCGTCCGTCCGGTGTCCGGCCGCCCGCGCACGGTGCCGGGCATGGAAATGCCCGATCGCTGGCGACGGGGGATGCACCAGCGATCGGGCTGACACCAAGATTAACAAGGCTGCTTGTCCGGTGGGAGCCAACTGCCCGGCTCCATCGGGGGTTTGTGAGCGGGATCACGCAGCGTGGTGCATCAAGGGGTGGAATCCGGGAGCAAAGGGTGCCCGCGGAGCCGGCCGGGGCCGCTCGCCCGGCGCCCGACGGCACGCGGCGGGCGGCGCCCCGGCTCCGTCACCCGTCGCACGACGGCGTGTACGGGAGGCGGGGCAGGTACTCGTGCCATTTCTCCGGCGTCAGGACGCCCCGGGTGGTCGCGCAGATGCGGTGGATCGCCTCGTCGGCGTCCAGGTTCCACAGCCGGACCGTATCGGCGCCGCTCGACACCGTGAGCATGTGGCTCCTGGGGCGGAACGACAGGAAATTGCCCGTTGTGGATTTGGGGCTCATCGACTGGCCGATGGGAGCCGCCTTGGCGGGCTGGGTGACGTTCCAGAGCCGGACCGTGTCGTCGTTGCCGCCGCTCGCCAGGGTGCGGCCGTCCTGGCTGAACGTCAGCGACACGATCGCCTCGGTGTGGCCCGTGAGGGTGGAGAGGCGGGTGGTTGTGCGGGGGTCGGCGACGTTCCAGAGCCGGACCGTGTTGTCGTCGCTGCCGCTGGCCAGCGTACGGCCGTCGGGACTGTAGGCGAGCCGGTTGACGGGGCCCAGGTGCCCCTTGAGCGGTGCGCCGAGCCGGCCGACGTGACGCGGGTCGGCCACGTTCCAGAGCCGGATGGTGCTGTCGGCACTGCCGCTGGCGAGCGTGCGGGCATCCGGGCTGAAGACGAGGGAGTTGACATAGCCCTTGTGCCCGGTGAGGAGCCCGCCGCGCCGCAGCGGACGGGACGGGTCACGGACGTCCCACAGCGCAATGGTGCGGTCGTCGTAGGCGGTTGCCAGGGTGCGGCCGTCCGGGCTGAAGGCGAGGGCGTCCGAGTACCTGGTCCGCAGGGTGACGGGCGGCCCGTAGGGGACGGGCCGCGCCGGGTCGGTGACGTCCCACAGGCGCAGGGTGCGGATTCCCGTCCGCACCGCGAGCGTGCGGCCGTCGGGGGAGAACGCCATCGCCCGCGCGTCCCCCTTCCCGGGCCGCAAGGGCCTGCCCAGCAGGGCGGGCCGCCGGGGAGCCCGCACGTCCCACAGCCGGATCCGCTGGTCGCGCGCGGCCGTGGCGAGCACCCGACCGTCCGGGCGGAACGTCCCGCTGCGACCGGTCATGTCCGACGCCGGTACGGACCAGAGGCGGGCCTTGTTGTCGCCGCTCCCGGTGGCGAGGGTCCGCCCGTCGGGGCTGAAGGCCAGGGTGTACATCTCGCCGCTGCTGCCGGCGAGCGGCTCGCCGACCTGCGACGGGTAGGCCGGATTGCCGACGTTCCACATGCTGGCCGTGTTGTCCGCGCTGGCGGCGGCGAGCATCCGTCCGTCCGGCCGGAAGGCCACCGACCACACGGGGCCGGTGTGGCCGGTGAGCGCCGCACCGAGGGGCGCGGCGTGCCGCGGGGCGGCCACGTCCCAGAGCCGGATGGTGGTGTCGTCGCTGCCGCTGGCGAGGGTGCGGCCGTCGGGGCTGAAGGCCACGGAGTGCACCGTGCCCTTGTGGCCCTTCAGCACCGGGCCGACCGGCGCCGGATGGCGCGGATCGGCCGTGTCCCACAGCCTGATCGTGTTGTCGTCGCCACCGGACGCCAGCGTCCGCCCGTCGGGGCCGAACGCCACGGCGCGCACGGCGGCGGTGTGGCCCTTCAGGACACCGAGGTTCCTCGGCCGGCGCGTGTCGGCCACGTTCCACAGACGGACGGTGTGATCTTCGTTGCCGGTGGCCAGCGTGTGCCCGTCCGGACTGAAGGCGAGCAGGAAGACCGTGCCGTCGTGGCCGGTCAGGGGCGCACCGATCGGGCGCGGCCGGCGGGGGTCGCGCACGTCCCACAGCCGGATCGTGCCGTCGTCCGAAGCGCTGGCGAGGGTGTGTCCGTCCGGGCTGAAGACGGCGGTGCTCACCCAGCTCGTGTGCCCGGTGAGGGGCTTGCCCAGGGGTGTGGGACGCGTCGGGTCCGCCACGTCCCACAGCCGGACCGTGCGGTCGTAGCTCGCGGTGGCCAGGATCCGTCCGCCCGGGTGGAACGCGGTGAGGTAGACGGCGCCGGTGTGGCCGGCCAGCGGCGTGGCCAGCGGCGCGTTCGCCGTCGAGATCAACCGGTTACGGGTGCCCTTGTCGTCCGGCCGCAAGCGGTGTGCCACCAGGTCGAGCTGGGCGGACAACGACGGATCCGTGCCCTGGACGCGATCGGCCTCGGCGAGCACCTGCGAGAACACCGCGTCGTCCCGCTGCTGCCACGCGACCACCGCCGATCCGGCGGCCACGACCGCCAGCACGGCCAGCGCCGACACCGCGCCGCGGCTGATCCACGCCGTGCGCTTGCGCAGCTTGGCCGAGGCGGCCAGGAAGTCCACCGCGCTCCGGGTCAGATAGGTGTCGCCGGCGGACTTCGCCCAGGTACGGGCCTGTTCCAGACGCGAACCCCGGTAGAGGAGCGAGGCGTCGCGGTGGGAGTTCTCCCAGGCCCTGCCGTCCTCCTCCAGCCGCTGGCGCAGCAGATTGCCGCTCCGGTCCTCGTCGATCCAGTCGCGCAGCCGCGGCCAGGCGTGCAGCAGCGCCTCATGGGTGATCTCCACGGCGTCCGCGTCGAGCGTCACCAGGCGGGCGTGCACCAGCGCTTCGAGCGATTCCTCCGTCTTGTGGGGGTCCGTCGACTCCTCCGCCAGCTGGCGCCGCGTCCCCCGCCGGCGGGTGGCCTGGGTGTCCTCGCCCAGCCGGACGAGCCGCAGGAGGAGCAGGCGCGCGGCCGTGCGCGCGGTCGGGTCGAGACCGGACCAGGCCCGCTCGGCGGTGGCCGCCACCGCTCCCTGGATGCCGCCCGCCGCGCGGTAGCCGGCCAGCGTCAGCCGTCCCGCCTTCCGGCGCTGCCAGGTGGCGAGCAGGGCATGGGACAGGAGCGGCAGCACCCCCGCGTCATGGGTCCCGCCGGAACGGTCGGCGCTCACCTCCCGGACGATCAGCTCGGCCAGTCCCGGTTCGAGTTCCAGGCCCACGGCCTTGGCCGGCCCGGTCACCGCCTCGCGCAGCTCGGCGGTGGTCAGCGGCCCGAGCACCATGTGCCGGTGCTGCAGCGCGTCGGCGAGTTCGGGATGGCCCAGGCACTGCTCGTAGAAGTCGGCGCGTATGCCGAGGACGACGAGCACGGGGGCCGGGGCGGTCGGCTCGGCGGGCGTGCACGCCGCGTGGAGGACCTGGAAGAGGGTGCGCCGCTCCGCCTCGTCGGAGCAGAGCGTGAACGCCTCCTCGAACTGGTCCACGATGATGACCGGCCGGGCGGCGGCGGGCGTCCCGCGCCCCGCCCAGGCCGCGACGGCCTCCCGCACCGCATGCGCGAAGTGCCCGGTTCCGGGCTCCTGCGCGGCTGATTCCCCCGCGGCGGCGAGGACCTGCGCCAGCTCCGGTATCCGGGAGGTCAGCTCCGCGAGCGGATCGCCTCCCGGCACGAGCTGCAGCACCCTCCGCCCCCGGCCGTCCTCGCCGCCGGGTGCGCCGTTCCGCAGGGCGGGCACCAGGCCGGCGTTCAGCAGCGAGGACTTCCCGGCCCCCGAGGCGCCCACGAGCATCACCAGGCCCCCCGTCCCCTCCGTCGCGCGCAGTTGGGCGACGAGGGCGGCGGTGCACCGCTCCCGGCCGAAGAACCACCGGGCGTCCTGCTGACGGTACGAAGCCAGCCCGCGGTACGGGCACACGACGGGGGTCGCCGGCTCCTCGGCCGGCGGACGCCCCTCCTCTTCCGCCGGGGCCGCGGCACGGTCGCCGACCGCCCGCTCCCACAGACGCTGCCACTCGACCACGTCGTACAGACCGGCGGACACCGGAGCGGGCCGCAGCCGCCGGGCCTGCGGGATCAGGATGTGCAGCACCGCGGCGAGCGCGGTGAACTGGGCGGGCACGTTTCTGGCCCGGCGCCAGTCGCTGATCCGCTGCACGGACACCCGTACGGGCCGCCCTCGTTCGTCGACCCGCTGCAGCCGGACGACCGACTCGGCCACTTTCTTGAGCGGAGGGTTGCCGGCCTCCTTGTACAGCAGCGCGAGACGCTCCGCGAAGGCTGTGCGCGCCCCTGAGTCGGAACTCAAGGTCTCCACCCCTTACTTCCCCCGCACCTGGACATCCGGACCGGAAAACTCACCTTAACGGCCTGACCTGCGGCGAAGCCGTCCGTCCGGCACCGGATCCTCCTCGCCCGGAGCCATAGCTGGCAGGATCACCGAGCAGCAGCGCAGCAACCGGGCACCACCCGGACAGGCCACCGGCTCACCTCTCCGACCGACGACTTCCGACGCATCTTGTCAGTCGCCGTCCGCCGAAGTCACGAGCCGATGCGAGGCCCGCGGCCCGGCACCCGAGCCGGGAGCCTCGCGGAGCCGCCCGTCCGGACGGCACCCGCGCCGACCACGGCTCCGGCCGTTCCCGCTCCGCGCCCACCGGCGCGGACCGACACCGCCCGCGCCGTTCGGCACCGGTCCCCACGTGGGGAGGGACCGGTGGCGAATGGCGCGGCGGGGGGCGGGGTGGTGGAGCCGGCGGGGCGCTGGCCGAAGAGCGCGTGCGCGCCGATGGGCCGCCTGGCACAAAGATCACGCAGCCGCACACCACGGACCGCCGCGATCCCATACGCCGACTCCCGCCCGCGCCGCGCAGCCCACCTCAACTCTCCACTCCGCGACCACGACCCGGCCCCTTCCGCACAGAGGCACCGGCCTGTTGCCGCCACGCAACGGATGCGGGAGGACCTGATGGCAGGTCTGACACGGGAACACGAAGAAGCGTTGGACGCCCACCTGGAGATGTGTTCCGCGTCACGCACCGCCCGATGCGGCAGGGGAGATACACCAAGGGCCTGATCCTCAGTGAGGATCAGGCCCTTGCCTGTGTTCCTTCAGTCGGGGTGGCGGGATGTGAACCCACGACCTCTTCGTCCCGCATCAGGTTCGGGGGTGAGCCCACCTTGCCTTCAAGGCGCTTCTTGCAGGTGACGGCGGTACAGCTGCACGAGAGGGCGGGAGAAGAACTCCTCCTAGGTGTCTCCCAAGTGAGAAGCGAGCTCATCTGGTCCGAGCCGGGTGCCGGCCCAGCCTGCGACTGTCCGCGGGAGCTCGGAGGTCACCGTGCAGCCTGTCTGGTATCTGCCGGCGTGCGCTCGCCTTGATGTCAGTCGCTGGAGCGAGTCTGGCGCTAGCCCTTGCAGCTTGGAGGTCACGGAAGTCTGCGCAAGCAGCTTCACAAACTACCGAAGCTTGGCCAGACGTTGAGCGCGACGCTTGCCAGATTCATCTGCCGCGCTTCGATGCCCTCCACGCGCCACTCGGCCTTGGCACGGTCCCAGAGCGACTCGACATTCGTATGGGAGGACACCAGTAGCGCAGAACCTGAATAAAGGTGCTCCTTTTCCGGAAACGGCTGGTTGCTCAGATCACTTTTCTTCTTACCTGCCAAAAGTGTCAGGTTGCCCAGTCGCCCCACCCAGGCATCGTGATCATCTAGCATCGACCCCTTTTCTGGCTTGTGAGGGTAAATGTTTTCTACGTACACTTTCCCGTCACCCAGAACCACTTCTTCGCTGACGTCATTTTCCGCACGCAAGAAATGTTCGATCTTCGCGAGCAGGTAACGTGCCTGAGACTGCTTGGAAATCGAAGCTTCAGAAAAGTCGGACTTGAATGTCTCATCGTCAGGAATCCAGGCAACAATTTTCTGCAACGCTGACTCTATAGAATCACCCCTATACAGCCCTTTAGCTATGTCGAATATGTTTTCCTCGAGAAGAGTGGACTCCCGGCGGCCAACCATCGTCCATCGAACGTAGTAACTGATCGCGGCATCCACTAGCTGCTGAAGGCCGTCGTATGAAGTGCTCTCGGAGGCGGACAGCAAGAGCGGATATAGCGCGTCGGCACCCATTGCTTTGATCTCACCAAGGGAGGCATCAAATTCTCCGTGGCCAGTACTTCCCGTGATGAGTTCTGCGTACCTTCCAGCGGCACCTTCAAGCTCAGCAGAAAAGGCCCCGACCCCATAGCGCTGAGGGCGCTTATCGAAATGAACCGTTAGGTCTTTTCGGATTGTTGTATAGAGGCTATGCGACTTGACATCGCCATGCCTTGAAACCCAGAAGTGGCGCAAGAATTTCTCGATTTCCTCGCGCCGCTCAAAGTCGTCAAGCAGTGACCGCCACGCATCATTCACGCGGTACTTTTCATGGTCCCCAGTGCTCTTTTCCATCAGGAAGTTGCGGACTAGGTCTACCGTTGACAGGTCTTTCCCGCGGGAGTTAATCGTTTCGAATACTTCGTTTGCATCGCTCGAATTGGGAGTCTGGATCTCAACGAAAACCAGACCATTGATCAAACATTCACGCAAAGAATCCAGGAAGTCCAGCCGGGAGTCGTCTTCTGGGTGGCGCTGTAGGAGGAAAGTGATCTTGTTGTGGAAGTTGCTGTACGCGTCCTGAATTAGTTTATGAGAGGGGCGAGTGGCGCCCTCAATTTTCGAACATTCACCTGTAATTTCACTCCAGTCTTGAATGTTGTCGCGAAAAAAGTCGCGATCGAAAAGAGAGAGAACGAGGAAGTACTCCATGGGCTCCTTGCGGCCAGACTTGCGCGCGATGTAGTCCCTCTGGATGTTATTTGCACTTGACATGCTTTCGGGGGATTTCATCTGCCACAAGATGTCTCGAATTGCCGCCAGCAGGATCGTTGACGTAGTCAGCCGCTGCTGACCGTCGAGAAGGGAGCGCCCCTGAACGGAGTCTGCCGTGATTGTGACTACCGGGCCAATGAAGTATTCAGAAGCCGATTCCTTGCCACTGTCGCGAGATTCCTTGAACTTCATGATGTCTCCCCAATAGACATCAACCTCCTTCTTGGTCCAGGAATATTGACGCTGGCTATCGTCAGGCACAGTGACGACTGGGTTGTTCGCCCCAATCAGTTGCCCCAGGGTCTGGCGCGCCGCCTGCTTGATGATGGCCATTCGCGTTCCTTTGCTAGCTAGGCAGGGAGGTCGAGCGTACCGCTCGAGCCACGTCGGCACGCGAGATAACAGAGATCCGTAGAGAACGGCTTGGGAATGCCTGCCGATACGCGAGAGTGTGGAGGCAGGCGCCGGCCGATGGTACCTTGGCCCGCACGCAGCGTTACCAAGGGTGCGGGATCAGCAAGGGGGAATGGATGAGCTTCTCGAACGAAAACACCGCGGCACATCACCTGTACACGCTCCTTCGCGATGTGCGCGATTCGGGGAAGACCTCATATGCGGCAGGGTGGGCTCGGGTACTCGACGCCCCTTGGGACAGTCCTGAGTTTGCGCGACGACATTCAGAGGTCGTTGCGCTTTTGCAACTCACTCTTCGGCAACTCAATGCACTACCGGAGCGATCGAGGTTGCGATCAGAACGCCACATCAATGCGTGGTGGATCGCCGTGATGCAGCCTCAGGCTGCCTGGACGGACACTAATCGCCCCGCCCATGGCCTGATAGACCAGAACGCCCTCGATCACCTTGAATCAACAGCGGAGCTCATCTCGGGAAACCTTGTGGGCTCCGACGCTGCGCCTCGGAGCGGTGACCTTGATGAGATGGCGAAGCAATGTCACGAATGGGTTGACCTGCTTAGTGCGATGAGTGAAGAAGAGCTTAACGGGCCGATGAGGGACGGCCTGATTTCTCAAGTCCGCCACCTGATTTGGCTAATCGAGCATGTCGACCTATTTGGCGGCGCACGAGTCGCACAAGAGGCCAACGGGGTGATCGGGTCCCTGACTCAGGCATCGGCAGTGCTGGTAGATCCGCGCCCGGAGTCGGCGAGCCGCTGGAAGTCCGGGTTTCTGGCATTGCTTGCGGCGTGCGTATTCTTCAATCAGGCAGCGCCAATCGCAACGGAATCCATCAGCTCAGGCGCCGATCTGGTGAGGGAAATTTCCTCTGTTGTAGACCAGGTCGGGGGCGAGTGACGCCGGCAGCGCAGCAGGGATTCGCCCTACTGTGCTGACTGGCTGGATTAAGATCGTCTGCCAGCGTCTGAGTGTCGGAGCTGCTGGCAGACGCCCCGTCATAGACAGAGCAGTGGCTCTTCCCTGGTTGCTGGCGAAGCAGTAGGGGGCAAGACGGGTCGTTACGGCCCGAAGAGGGCGAATGCTGACCTCCACAGGGAAGCAAGCATGCATAAAGGTGCCGGTGTCGGTTCGCGTGGCCCTTTTCCTCTGTGTGACTGAATGCATCAACAGTTCCCCAAGTGACCATGCGGAGACGCATCTCAGCGTCTGGCGATTGCTGAGTACGTAGGGGAACGAAGAGCGACGCCGACGCAGCTTTGTGTCCCAGGGTGACCTTGAGTCCGTATAAGGACGCGGCCACGCAGACAGAGCCCATCGCTGCCAAGTGCGAGACGTGGACTGTGTGCAGCAGAAGGTTCATGGCGCAGGCTCCGTGGTGTTCTCCCTGGCGGTCAGCGGCGAAGCTTGCGGATTCCCTGAATCCTCGGGACCAAGAGCCCCATCACTGGAGGCGTCCGACGCTGAAGGAACGCCCTCAGCGCCCTCCAAGGCTGAGTGCTCCGCAAGTGCTGGTGAGGGGCTGGCACCAGAACTTCCACATGCTGCGGACGCCTACCTGGAGTTCAAGAGCAACTTGAGCGCACCGGGTGGGAGTCTGGCGCGAGTCCGAGGAGCGTGCTCAAGATCATCCAGGCTGCCCACCTTGGAGAGAAAGGCCTCGTCCCCGTGATTGAGGCGCCGCCAATTGCGGCCCCTCTCATGGGGCCAGCGTAGGCGCTGTGTTGATGTAGCTGAAGGCCCGTTAGTTCAGACATATCCTCTGGAACCATTCGTGGCTATGGCGCTGCTTTCATGGGGCTTGTCCATAGTCACCTTCGACGCACGGGTGGCTCGGGGGCTCAGGGAAGTCCGGTGTCAGCGGCCGGCGTCCATCGTGAGCACGTACCTGCGGCCCACCGGCATCGAGTGCGTCGTTAAACGCGCACCGCGCACGTCGGGTGGCGACCGACGGCCTGCCCGCGCCACGGCAAGACCTATGCCACCCGGGGCGGTTATGCCGTGTACCGGAGAGGCCGAAGCGAAGCCGATCGATGCGGCAAGGCGTGCTGGCGTCTCCACCGGCACGGTGTCCAACGTTCTCAACCGACCCGCCGCCGTGAGCGAAGTGAGAAGAGTAGCGGTTCAGGAAGCAATCACCGTGCTCGGATTCACCCGAGGCGGGGCGCCGTGGACTAGGCGGCCCATTGGTGGCGAAACGGGTTCGCCACCTGGCCGCTCACGCCGGCCGCCTCGGGATGGAAACCGAAGAAGGCGCCGCAGGAGCGCGTCCCGTGCCGCTGCTTGCCAGCCGTAGCCGGGAGGTCCGGTACGGGGGCACCTGGACGGCTCGGTGCAGGTTCGCTACACCCACTTCACACGGCGGATGTGTGAAGAGCTGATGGCAGGTCTGACGCGGGAGTGGGGGGAGGTGCTGGACGCGCGGCTCGCAATGTGTCCTACGTCACCCGTCGCCGTGGTCAATGAGTTGCTACAGGCCCGCTTGGCGGGGTGGCGATAGGCGCCGCTCGGAGACGAATTCCAAGATCTTCTCCCAGGTTTCTCCCAAGAGGGAGGGGAGAAACAGCAACGGCCTGATCCTCAGTGAGGATCAGGCCGTTGACCTGTGTTTCTTCAGTCGGGGTGGCGGGATTTGAACCCACGACCTCTTCGTCCCGAACGAAGCGCGCTGCCAAGCTGCGCTACACCCCGAAGCAACGAGCTCTACTTTAGCGGACTGATCCCCGTAGGTGAAATCCGGTTGTT
>Ga0207426_1002340_pt1 | contig 12377 bp, 12 predicted proteins | sample AraplaMF_Cvi_mMS_FD_184265 | JGI IMG/M metagenome (GOLD analysis project Ga0207426, IMG submission 184265) | Arabidopsis root microbial communities from the University of North Carolina, USA - plate scrape MF_Cvi_mMS (SPAdes) (version 2) | ecosystem: Host-associated > Plants > Roots > Endosphere...
GCGCTCACCCGGAACAGCGCACGCTCGGAGCCGACTTGAAGGCTGATGAAGACGTCGCTGAGGTGCGCGGGGGAGGCCGGCTCGATACGCACGTCGCCCTCACCGGAGGGCCGGCTCAGCCCGTCCAGCAGCAGCTCCCGACCGAACGCCCAGGTGACGGGCGCGTCGCCGGGCAGATCGAAGGTGAGGCGGACGGCGTACGGATCGGCGCTGGCGAAGTCCAGCTCCACCGGAATCCGGAACGCGAGCTCTTCCGAGACGACGAAGCTCATGATCACTTCGGCCTGAACTGTGTCGGTCATCAACCACTGCCCCGCACTTGATCGGAGATGGCCGGGAAACATCCCCGTAGCCCTATTGGCGCCATCGTCTGCCACGCACCAGCAGATCACAAGGAGTGAGTTTTCAGATACTGACAGAGAAAGCGAGTGTCGTTAGTGTCGCCTCCGCCATTCTTCGTAGCCGGTCTGTAACGGACCGCAATCGGCGCAGTTCGTCCACCCGCAGGGAAACCACCGACACCGCGGCGCCCGCCTCCACTTGGACGGGGGAAGTCGTACACGCCGTGCCCAGGGCATATTTCCGACGCTCGAAAGGCCGGTGATTGCCACGCACCGTATCCAAACAGTGCAGCAATTCGTCCTCAGATCGCATGGAAAAGGGCGATATCAACGGGATCAACGGGTGGGTGTGGCGCGCGAGTCGATCTCCGCTCGGGGCGTCGTCGAACTGGCCGCGCAGACGTTGGCCGACCGCGCGGCCGGGGCACGGTGGCACGGAAGCAAGCCTGCTCCTCCGCCGGCGGCCGCCACCGGCCCGTCGGCAGACACTGCCGCCTCGACTTCACCCTCCCGGTAGACGGCGAAGTAGACGGCTGCGCGGACTCCCTCGTCACACCCCGGCGGCTCGGCGCCCCCGGGGCCGTCGGCGGCGTTCGCACTTCAGGCCGGACGCCACCCCGCACGCGAGGCGGTTTCGCCGTTCACGATTGCCAACACCGAACCCCCGGGTCCGCTCTCACAGCGGGGCGCGGGGGCCGGCCGGCGGAAGGCCCTGGCCTACCAGTCGCTCTTCGACGAGGACGACGACGAGCCGCTGGACCTGCGGACGAGGTAGATGACTCCGGCGATCAGGGCTGCCGCTATGAGGACCTTGAACAGCACGCTGATCAGGAAGCCGAGCGCAGTGGTGATCAGTCCGCCGAAGACCACGATCAGGACGACGGGCACCACGACCCAGGTGACCCACCACGGAAGTCCTGCCAATATCCCCTTACCAGCCACTGCTCTGCCCTGCTTTCTGTCTGTTTGCGCTGTCGCTGTCCGTACCGCGCTGTCCGTCTGCTGCGCTGTTGTCGCGGTGGTGGCGCCGTCCGCGTGCGGCGCATCTGCCGCCTCACGCCTCTGGTTCCCCCTGCACCCACGATGCTAGGACGCGGACCGCGGCCGTGGGGGCTTCGCAGCCCCGGCCCTTCCCTGACCCTTCCCCTACGGGTTCCGGGGCTGGACCCTTAGCTCTCAGGAGGAGAGAAGACCACCATCACCCGGAGGTCCTCGCTGATGTGATGGAACTTATGGGGCACCCCGGCCGGCACGTAGACCACGCTGCCCCGCGCCACCGACTGCGTCTCCGTCCCGACAGTGATCGCCGCCCGGCCGCTGACGACGAGGTAGACCTCGTCCTGGGCGTGCGGCTGCTGCGGATCGCTGCTGCCGGCATCCAGCGCGTATAGCCCGACCGACATGTTGCGTTCCCGGAGGAACTGCAGATACGCACCGTCGTTCGCGGCCCGTTCCGCTTCCAGCTCGTCCAGTCTGAAAGCCTTCATGCCGATCGCACCCCTCTGATGATTCAGACTCGTCTGCGACGATCTCACCATGAAGCATTTTCTGGTCAAGACGATCGCCAACGCCGCGGCGCTTGCCGTGGCCATCTGGCTGCTCAAGGACATCACGCTCACCGGTGAGAACACCGGCCGCAAAATACTGACCCTGATCCTCGTCGCGTTGATCTTCGGGCTGGTCAATTTCCTGGTCAAGCCCGTGGTGAAGCTGCTCTCCTTCCCCCTGTTCATCCTCACGCTCGGCCTGATCACACTGGTCGTGAACGCGCTGATGCTGCTGCTGACCTCCTGGCTCGCCGGGAAGGCCGATCTCGCCTTCCATGTGGACGGCTTCTGGACGGCACTGCTCGGCGGCGTGATCATCTCCATCGTCGCCTGGGCGATGCACATGATCCTTCCCGACGAGGACTGACCTTGACCGCCCCCTTCCGCATCTGCTTCGTCTGCACCGGCAACATCTGCCGGTCGCCGATGGCGGAGTCCGTCTTCCGCGCCCGCCTCGCGGAGGACGGGCTCGACGGTCTGGTCGAGGTCGACAGCGCGGGGACCGGCGGCTGGCACGAGGGCGCCGGAGCCGACCCGCGTACGGTCGCCGTGCTGCGCGCGGGCGGCTACGGACACGTCCACTCCGCCCGGCAGTTCCACGCCTCCTGGTTCGACCACCTCGACCTGGTCATCGCGCTCGACTCCGGCCATCTGCGCGAGCTGCGCGGTCTGGCCCCGACCGCGGCGGACGCCGCCAAGGTCCGTCTGCTGCGCTCGTACGGCACGGGCCCGGCGGCCGACGCCGGGGCGGGGCCGGGGTCGGGCCTCACGTCCGGGCCCGGACTCATCGACGGCCTCGACGTGCCCGATCCGTACTACGGCGATGCCGCCGGCTTCGAGGAGTGCCTGGAGATGATCGAGGAGGCGAGCGACGGCCTGCTGGCAGCCGTTCGCGCCGCGATCACCGCCCCGGCAACCGCCCGCGACGCATCACAGGACCCGCACCAGCCGCGGGAGAAGGAGAGCGCATGACCGCCGACGGCACCCGCGCCGTGCGCGCCGGGCTTCCGGAGCCCGAGGCCTATGAGCCGGCCCTCCCGGGGCCGGTGTTCGCGGCGCACTTCCACCTCCCCGGCGATGCCGTCGGCCCGTACACCTACGGCCGTGACGCCAACCCGACCTGGACCCGTCTGGAACAGGCCATCGGCGAGCTCGAATCACCGGACGAAAGCGCCCACACCGTCGCCTTCGCCTCCGGGATGGCCGCGATCACCGCCGTGCTGTTCTCGCAGCTGCGCACCGGCGACGCCGTGGTGCTCCCCAGCGACGGATACCAGCTCCTGCCGGCCGTCCGCACCCGCCTGGAGAGCTACGGCATCGAGGTCCGTACGGCTCCGACCGCGCACGACGCACAGCTCGATGTGCTGGACGGCGCCCGGCTGCTGTGGATCGAAACGCCCTCCAATCCCGGCCTCGATGTCTGTGACATCCGGCGGCTGGCCGACGAAGCGCACCGCCGCGGCACATTGGTGGCCGTCGACAACACCCTCGCCACCCCCCTCGGGCAGCGGCCGCTCGACCTCGGCGCGGACTTCACGGTCGCCAGCGGCACCAAGGCGCTGACCGGCCATGGCGACGTGCTCCTGGGGTACGCCAGCACCCGGGATGCCGCGCTGGCCGATTCCGTACGGCTGTGGCGCAAGACGGTGGGGGCGATCCCCGGCCCGATGGAGAGCTGGCTCGCGCACCGTTCGCTCGCCACTCTCGCGTTGCGGGTCCGCCAGCAGTCGGAGGGTGCGAGGGCCCTGGCCGCGGCGCTGGCCGACCGCTCCGAGGTCACCGGCCTGCGCCACCCGGGCCTCCCGACCGACCCGTCCCATGAGCTCGCCACCCGGCAGATGCGCCCAGGCCGCTTCGGCTCCGTGGTGTCCTTCGCTCTGCCCGACAAGGCCCACGCAGAGCGGTTCCTGGCCGCTCTCACCCTGGTGGACGACGCGACGAGCTTTGGAGGCGTACGGTCCAGCGCCGAGCGACGTGCCCGCTGGGGCGGCGACGCCGTGCCGGAGGGCTTCATCCGCTTCTCCGTCGGCATCGAGGAGCCGGAGGATCTGGTCGCGGATGTCATCCGGGCCCTGGACGTGGCCGCACAGATCTGACCGGACGGCCGGGCTGCACCGAAGCGGGGGCCGGGTCGAACAAGCGGCGCGTACCCCAGCCCGAGACGTCGGAAGCGACTAATGGGCCGGCAGGGCATCCCCCCTCGTCGCCCTGCCGGCCTGCGGTTCCCCATGGCCCCGAGTCCACGCGTTTCACGTGAAACTCGATGTTCCACGTGAAACGAACCGCTCGAACAAGGCTAGTTGACTGAGCGTCATTGTCCAATCACGCCAGCGACACAGCCCTATCGACAAATTTATAGTTGACTGGCGACCAGGCTTCCGAGAGGCGCAGGGGGTACGCGATGGATCTGGCTCTGCTGCGCACCTTCGTCACCGTGCACCGAGCCGGCTCCTTCACCCGCGCCGCGGCCTTACTCGGCCTCTCCCAGCCCGCGGTGACCAGCCAGATCCGGGCGCTGGAACGCCAGTTGGGCCGCCCCCTCTTCCTCCGCTGCGCCCGTGGCGTCACCCCCACCACCATCGGCGATGAACTCGCCCACAAAGTGGCACCCCACCTGGACGCGCTCACCGAGATCACACAGGCCGACCAGGACCGGGACTCCGTCACCCGCACTCTCCACCTCGCGGGGCCACCGGAGTTCCTCGCCGAGCGCGCGCTCCCGGCGCTGACCCCGCTGGTCGCCCAGGGCCTGTCCATACGCACCGCCTTCGGCCCCGCGGAGGAGCTGCTGAGCGGCCTGGCGGCCGGCCACCACGATCTGGCCGTCACCACCACCCGCCCGCGCGGCGGGCTGCTCACCGCCACCACGCTCTGCGACGAGGAACATGTCCTGATCGCCGCACCGCACTGGGCCGCCGAGCTGGGCGGCAGCACCGTGCTGCAGGCCCGGGGAGTCCGCGTGCTGGACCCCGTACCGCTCGTCGAGGTCCATGAAAGCCTGCCGCTGATCGCCCGCTACTGGTCCGCGGTCTTCGACGCCAAGCCCGCCACCTCCGCCGCCGTGATCGCCGCCGATCTCCGGGCCGTGCTGTCGTGCGTGACGGCCGGGGCGGGGCTCGCCGTGCTGCCCCGCTATCTGTGCGCCGAGGCGCTCGACAACGGCGACGTGGTGGCCCTGCTCGACCCGCCGATGCCCCCGCTGCGGACGTACTTCCTGGCCGTCCGGACCGGGACGCTCGGCCTGCCGCACATCGCCCGGGCTCACGAGTGGCTGTTGCGAACCGCTGTCGACTGGTGACCGAGAGGCGTGGGTTTCACCGGGCCATGACTGCGGCATCTGTCCCCTATGAACGTACGGCCAGTCGTCAAACGCACCGCCCGCGCGATTCTGCTCGACGGCGCGGACCTCGTTCTGATCAAGCGCACCAAACCGGGGCGGGCCCCGTACTGGATCACTCCCGGCGGCGGCGTGGAGCCCGAGGACGCCACCGTCATCGACGCCCTCCACCGTGAGCTGGACGAAGAGCTGGGCGCGAAGATCAAGGACGTGGTGCCGGTCTTCGTCGACACCGTCGAGCACTTCAGCGACGGCGGGGTGGACGGCGTGAAGGTCCAGCACTTCTTCGTCTGCCGGCTCGACTCGATGGACGTCTCGCGCCGGCACGGACCCGAGGTCGAGGAACCCTGCGGGGAGTACGAGATCGTGCGGGTGCCCTTCAACCGCGTCGGCATCGCCTCGGTCGAGGTCGTGCCGCTGTCCCTGCGGCACTATCTGGACGGCAACATCGAGGGCGTGTGGGCCATGCACGCCCCTGACCTGGGCTGAGCGGGCTTCCGCGGGCCCGCCCCTGCGGCGGGCGCCGGGTCAGCCGTCGCGCCTCTCGTCGAACCAACCGCGGAACGCGGGAGCGTCCTCGGCGGGACGGCGGGGCCGGGCGCGGGCGAGCACCCGCTCGACCCGGTCGAGGAACTCCGCGTTCAGCTCCTCCACGAAATCGTCCCGGCGCGGAACGCGAGGCGCGCCGGAGTACGCGGGACCGGCCGGCGCGGCAGGGGCCGGGCCCGCACCGTACGCCGGGTCGCCTCCGTACACCGGAGCCGCGGCCTGGTACACCGCGTCGTCCGTGTCCTCGTGCAGTCCGCCCCGGAGGTGCTCGTTCCCGCGCTCCGCGCGCCGGAAGGGCGGCCGCTGCCCCGCCTCCGCCGCCGCGCCAAAGAAGTCCCCGCCCTTGCGCTTGACGTCGTCGGTGCCCCAGGCCCGCGCCCCGCGCTGCTGGGCCGGGACCTTCTGCAGATGCGGAATGTGCTTGGCGCAGTGGATGTACGCCTCTTCGACCTCGACGGTGACCCACAGCTGAGCACGCCTGCCGGGGACCGGGTCGACCGGCAGACCGGGGTGCTGCGCCCGCATGTCCTCGTCCATGACGACCCGCGCGCGGCCGTTGATGTGCAGCCCGATGCGGTCACGCGTGAAGTCGATCATCAGGATGCCCAGACGCGGGTTCTCCGAGATGTTGCCGACGGAGGCCATGACACCGTTGCCACGGTATTCTGGATACGCCAGCGTATGGGCGTCGAGCACCTGGACGAACCCCTGCGGGCCGGCCCGGAACGTCGCATCGCACTCGCCGTGCCGGTCGGCCGTGGCCAGGAAGAACATCTCCTGACGGGCCACGAACTCCTGCATCCGGGCATTGAGATGGTCCAGTACCTGGTCCCCGTAGAAGCGGTCGGCGCGCTCGGTCGTACCGAGCCGCTGCTGCACCAGGTGCTCGCCGTCGCTCCCGGGGCGCTCTTGCCGTGGCATGCCCCACCCCTCCCCTGTCGGGCCGTTGCCGGCCTGCGCTGCCAAGATCTCAATCTCCTGCCGAGACGAGCTCTTCCACGGAGTCGTGCCGTATGCGCTCGGTCGGGATACCGACCCCCACCAAAGCGTCCACACCACTGCGGATCAACCCCGGCGGCCCGGAAAGATAGGCGTCGTACTCCCGGAACGGCCCGTACTGGCGGACCGCGTCCGGCAGTTGACCGGTCTCGCTGCTCGTTCCGCCGCGGGCCGCGGGTCCGTTGGCGACGACCGGGCGGACGGAGAGCCAGGGGTGGGTCTGTTCGAGGGTCAGCATGGTGTCGAGGTCGTAGAGGTCGTGGTCGCTGCGGGCGCCGTAGAACACCTCGACCGGGCGCCGGACGCCGTGTTCCGCGACATCCTCGACCAGTGCCTTGATCGGGGCGATGCCGGTACCGCCGCCGACGCACAGCAGACCGCTGCGCTTGCTGTGGTCGACGGTCATCGAGCCGCCGGGGGCCCCGAGCCGGATGACATCGCCGGGACGGGCGCGGTGGACCATCGCGTTGGAGACCCAGCCGGCCGGGACCGCCTTGACGTGGAAGGAGAGCAGGCCGTCGGAGCGCGGCGCGGAGGCGAAGGAGTAGTGCCGCCAGACCCGCGGCCACCAGGGGGTTTCCACGCTGGCGTACTGGCCGGCGAGGAACGGGTAGGGCTGGTCGGGGCGGACCAGCACCACCGCGATATCGGGCGTGCGCAGCTCGTGCGAGACGACCTCGGCCTGCCACCAGGCGGGGGCCACGGCCTCGTCCTCGGCCGCCGCATCGATCATGATCTGCGAGATCGCGGTGTAGGCCCGCACCCATGCGGCCTGGGTCTCCGGCCCCCAACTGGACGTCGCATAGCGCGCGAGCGCGTTGAGCAGGCATTCGCCGACCGCCGGGTAGTGGTCGGGCTGGGTGCCGTACTTGCGGTGCCCGCGGCCGAGGTTCGCCAGGTAGGCGGTGAGCACCTCGGCGTCGTCGACGTGCTGGGCGGCGGTGAGCAACGCCTTGAACAGCCGGTCGCGCTGGGTGTCCATCGCGGCGGGGAACAGCGCCCGCAGGTCGGGGTACTGCACGAAGAGCAGCGCGTAGAAGTACGAGGTGACCTTGTCGGCCACGGGCTCGATCTCCGCCATGGTGCGACGGATGAGAACGGCGTCGGGGGAGGCGGGTGTGGCGGAAGCGGCCGAGGCTTGCAGGGCGTCGAGAGTGGGCTCCGGACCGGGGGCAGCGGGACGCGCCTGGGGCGTGAAGACCGAGGGGGCGGGGCCCTGGCTCTGGGCGGCCGGTTCCGTGGCGGGCGTGGTGCCGGCAGGGGCACTCGCGGGCGCTCCCGTGCCGCGCGCCGATTCGTGTACGGGCTCGGGCTCCCGGCCCGGGGCCGATACGCGCTCCCACTCCGGCGGGCGGGGCGCGGGTGACGCACCGCCCCAGGCGGGCTCGGTCCCGCGGCGCGGCGCTGCGGCGGCATAGCCGGGGGCTGCGGCGGGCTGCTCGGAGTAGGCGGCCGCCGGGGCCTGCTGCTGTTCGGCGGAGCCGGCTGCCGCGGACGGACGGCCTGCTTCATAGGGCGGCGACGGGGCCTGCGACGGCTCCGTCTCGCGCTCGCGCGCGGCGGCGGTGCCTACGGGACGGATCGGGTTGACCGGTCGGCTGGGTATCGGTTCCCGGTCGTTCCGCCCCTCTCTCTGGTCCCACTCGTGGTGGTCTCTGCGGTCGCCGCGGTCGTGGTGGGCACTCCCGTCGCCCGGTTCGGCCGGGACGTCGTGGTCCTGCTGCCGGTCCTGGCTGTGGTGCTGCTCCTGCTGTTCTCCGGAGGACTTCTTCGCCGGTGGAGTGAACCAACCCCAATCGCCACTGCTCCCGCCGGAAGAGCCGTTATCGGCCGACGTGGTGGTCGGAGCGTCCATGGTCTGCCTCGCCTCGAACGTCTTTCGGTTGTCTTCGCACTTCCGTTGATCGGAACTGCCCGGAATTCCCCCGTCCTGCCCCCGAACCCTTCATCGCCTCATGCGACTCCGGCAACACCCTCCAAAGCGGACAAATCTCACTCCCTTGCGACAATGCGGAGCAGATGCCGCGTCAGCAGCATGCCACTCCCGCTCATCACATCGGACAAATAGTCGGAAGTCCGGGTCCTGAGGGCCGCTTCGCCGCTAGGCTGACGAGCTTTGAGCCCACCCCTCGCGCTCCCACGGAAGCCCTACCTCCGCCAAGCCGGACTCGACCATACCGGCAGTAGTTAAAACCACAAGCCCTGATCTTGGAACACTCCGCACGGGCCTTCCGATAACAGTGATCCTCCCCACAGACTTCCTTTTCAGCGCCACAGCGGACGAATCCGCCGGAGGAGTTCGGAATTACCCGCCAGTACGGACCAGTTCGTATGCCTCGCGAAGATCCCTGCCCGCATACGCATATGAGGCCAGTCCACTGACATGGTGATCGGCATTCACGGCCACGGACTGCGGTACTGCCGCGAACAGTTCGGTGTCCGACATGGAGTCGCCGTACGCCACACAGTCGGCCCGCGTCAGCCCGTACTGCACACAGAGTTCATCCGCGATCCGTACCTTCGCCGCCGACGAGAGGATGCCGGCCGGCTCCACCGCCTCCCGGATCGGCAACGCGGGCCAGCGGGAACCGTGCGTCGCGTCGGCGCCCCAGTCCAGCAGCCGTTCGACGAAGAAACCCGGCGAGAGAGAAATCACCGCGCACCGTTCACCACGCGCCCGGATATCCGCCCAGACTTCCTGGATTCCGGCGAGCCAGGGCGCGCCGTCAAATGCCGCGGCCACCGTGAGTTCGGTCAACTCGGCGGCCCAGAGATCACATGCGCGTTGAGCGAACTGCGGGGGAGTCAGTTCACCCGCGGCAAATGCGCGTTCCAACTCGGCAATCTCCCGGTCCAGTCCGAGCTGCCGGGAGATCTCAATGGCGGCGGCGGACCCATGGAGCAGGGTCCCGTCCATGTCGAACAGATGCAGCTTGCCCATGCCCCGGAGCCTAGGAGGCACGATCGCGGCAGGCGAGGGCGGCACCGCGGGGAGGTGCATCCGGTCCGCACGCCGGTGGGGCCGGAGAGGATGCGGCCGGGCTCGTAGAACTGCCTGTCCTGGGTGTGGGAGTGCGGGCGGTGGTCCGCCCGCATGTCGGGACCTACTCACGTCCGCGTACATGCGGATACTCCCGCGGGCAGATGTACCGCGGGGCACGGGACGCGACCGTGGACACCATGCAGCAGCTCAGCCGGCCCGCCCGCCGGGCCCTCCTCGTCCTTCATGTCGCCGTCTCCGTCGGCTGGCTCGGCCTCACCGTCGGGCTGCTCGCGCTCAGCATCACCGGCTACACGGCCGACTCCCCCGAGATGGCCGGCGTCGCCTACCAGGCCATGAAGATCTTCGGTGACTGGCTGGTTCTCCCCGTCGCCCTGGCCTCCCTGGTCAGCGGACTGGTGCTGTCGCTGCGCACCGCCTGGGGGCTGGCCCGGTACCGCTGGGTCTATGCCAAATTCTGGCTGACACTCGTCACCGTGCTGTTGTCGGTCTTCTCACTCCGGCCCGGCATCAACCGCCTCGCCGCCGAGGCCGCCGCGGGCACCCCGCGCCCGGAGGTAGGTCTCCTCGTCGCACCGGCGGTCGCCACGGCCACCTACCTCTTCATCACCGCGATCTCCGTCCTCAAGCCGTGGGGTCCCACCAAGCGCGGCAGCCGACTGCGCGAGGCGCAGTCGGCCACGGCACGCGCCGGCCGGGCACGAAGGAACGGCATCAAGGGCGCGGGCCTCGGCTAACGGACAGCGGCGGGGCGATGTCGGGCCGGGCGCCCGTCAGGCGAGGCCGACCTCCGCTATTGCCGCGGTGGCGATCCGGTGGTCCTGTTCGGGGGCACCGCCGCCGAAGCCGAGTGCGCCGATCAGCCGGCCGTCCCGGTGCAGCGGCACACCGCCCGCGAGGAAGAGCAGCGGCCGGTCCAACGCCGTGGGCAGGGTGTGGAAGAGGCCGTCGGGCCGTACGAGTTCGACCAGGTCGACGGTCGGGGTGTCGAGCTGCACTGCCGTGTACGCCTTGCGGGTGCTGGTCTCCCCCGAGATCAGCACGGCCGCGTCGTCCCGCCGGAAACCGAGCAGCTGACCGCCCGCATCCAGAACGGTGACGCTGCCCCGGACATCGAGGTCTTCGGCGGCACGGACGGCGGCGTCGATGAGGAGTTCGGCGTCACGCGTGGTGAGGGGCCGGACAGCGGGGGCGGTCGGGGCGGAGGTGGTGGTGCTCATGAGGGTTCTTCCTTGGGGCGTAGTGGTGCTGGTGGTGCGGGCTGCGCGTGGTGCTGGAGGTACGTGGCGCGTGGTGCGCGGGTGGAGTGGTGGCTGGTAGGTACGCGTCGGTCGGTGAGGGGCCTGGCGCCGGTCGTCCGGGGGTGCGGTACGGCCGGATACGTCAGCCGTGCGCCGCCGCTACGGGCTCGTCGGCAGTGGTGGCGGCTCCGCCCGCGGCGACCACACGGCCACGGCCCGTCTGGCGCCGCTCCAGAGCGGAGGCGAATATCGCCACCGCCAGCGCCGCGGCGGTCATCAACGCACCGACCCAGTTGGGCGCGGTGTAGCCGAGGCCGGCCGAGATGACGATCCCGCCGAGCCAAGCGGCCAGCGCGTTGCCGAAGTTGAAGGCCGCGATATTGCCGGCCGAGGCGAGGGTGGGCGCCGAGGCCGCCTGGTCCATCACCCGCTTCTGGAGCGGGGGAACGGTGGCGAAGCCGAAGATGCCGATCAGCGCGATGGTGACGATGGCGGCGGTCTTGTGGTGCGCGGTGAAGTTGAACGCGGCCAGTGACAGCGCCAGACCGGTCATCGACACGAACAGCATCGGCATCATGGCGCGGTCGGTGAAGCGGCCGGAGACCAGGTTCCCGCCGACCATGCCGAGGCCGAAGACGGCCGTCAGCCAGATCACGGAGGACGGCGCGAAGCCGGTGACCTCGGTCATCATCGAGGCGAGGTAGGTGACGGCTGCGAAGACACCGCCGAAGCCCAGGACCGTCATCAGCATCGCGAGGCCGACCTGCGGGTTGCGGAACACCGCGAGTTCGCTGCCCAGCGGAGAGGCCGCCTTCGCCTGCTGCGCCGGGACCAGCTTGACGATGCCCAACAGGCCGATCACGCCGAGCGCGGTGATGGCGTAGAAGGTGGTGCGCCAGTCGAACTGCTGGCTGAGCAGGGTGCCGGCCGGTACGCCCACCACATTCGCGATGGTCAGGCCGCTGAACATCAGGGATATGGCGGTGGCGCGCTTCTGGGGCGCGACGAGGTCGGCAGCGACGAGCGCACCGATGCCGAAGAACGCGCCGTGCGTGAAAGCGGCCACGATCCGCCCGACGAGCATGATCCAGAAGCTGGGTGCGACGGCCGTGAGCAGGTTGCCCGCGATGAACAGGCCCATCAGCAGCATCAGCATCTGCTTGCGCGTGAAGCGCGTGCCGACGGCGGTCATCAACGGCGCTCCGATGACCACGCCGAGGGCGTAGACGGTGGTCGCGTAGCCGGCGAGCGGGATGGTGACACCGAAGCCTGCCGCCATGTCGGGCAGCAGGCCCATGACCGCGAACTCGGTCGTTCCGATCCCGAAGGCACCGATGGCGAGAGCCAGGAGTGCGAGAGGCA
>Ga0207426_1002346_pt1 | contig 12360 bp, 12 predicted proteins | sample AraplaMF_Cvi_mMS_FD_184265 | JGI IMG/M metagenome (GOLD analysis project Ga0207426, IMG submission 184265) | Arabidopsis root microbial communities from the University of North Carolina, USA - plate scrape MF_Cvi_mMS (SPAdes) (version 2) | ecosystem: Host-associated > Plants > Roots > Endosphere...
CGCCGGCTCAGACAAAACGCCCCACATCGCGGCGACGGCCGCCCGCGTCTTCGGCGGCGAGCCCGGCCCCGACCGCCGCCAACAGCCCAACGTCAACCAAAGCCACAGGCGCTGTGAGAGATGCGGGTTAGAACTTCTGCCTTGAGCGCCGCGGCATGAAGTAGTCGCGAATTTTAATGACGGCACCAGCAATCTGGATGATCTCCGCCGGCGGGGTTATCTTTTTGGCGTCGCAGAGGGCTCGAATAGGAGCGATGATATCACCGGTCACAGCATGGCCACGGATGACCGGGCTCCATAGCCTGGGGGCGAATTCCGTTCCGAGGAGGAAGCCGGTGTGCCAATCGAAGCTGTCGTGGGAATAGGTGATGTGACTGAAGCGTGGCCGATATTCTTCCGGCCTTTCCCCAAGCGTGGCCGATATGCGGTTATATTCGGCGACGATCGTTTGCACGGCCTGGTGCTCTGTGGTTTCCATCGGCAAGGCCATGGCGCCCTCGCCGGCGAACAGGGGAATCCATTGATAGGGGTTGATGAACTTCGGCCCGATGATCAACGCGGTGAGATAACCATCCAGCCCGCTCATGCTCCACACCGGCGCCGCAGGACGCCGTCTGCGGATGAAGGTCTCGAATGCTTCATCGTCAAGCTTTGGTCGTGCTGTTGCCGCCTGCGCCGGGCTGGTGGAACTGGTCTGAGTGGATTTTGTCATGCGGCAACCTGATGGCGCTCTGCTTTCCAGTTCCAGGGAAGCAGCGTATCGAGCTGGTTGATCGTGGTGCTTCCCGATACGATCCGTTCGAGGACATCGGCAAGCCAGGTGTGTGGATCGAGCCCGTTCAGTTTTGCGGAGTTAACGAGCGAGGCCAGGATCGCAAAGGTCTCGCCACCCTTCACATTACCCACGAACATCGAATTCTTTCTCGTCAGGGCAACGGACTTCATCGAACGTTCGACGATGTTGGAGTCCACCTCTATCGTCCCGTCGCTAAGGAAGGCGGTCAGGCCGGTCCAGTGCGTCAGCGTGTAATTGATGGCTTTGGCCAGGGCGGACTGGGTCGAGACATCGTCCTTCAGTTCAAGCAGGCGGGTCCTTATCTGACGCATGACCGGGCCTGAGCGAAGCTGCCGGGCATTTTGCCGTTCCTCAGCGCCCTGGCCCCTGATCTCCTGTTCGATCCGGTAGATCTCGGCCAGCATCGAGACGATCGTGAGCGCCTCCGGCGACCCGGTCAGCTTGACCACATCGACGAATTTGCGCCGGGCATGGGCAAGGCAGAAGGCCAGTCTTAAGGGGCTGGAATTGCTTTTGCCGCGATGTCTGGCAAGGGTCTTGTAGGCGGTATATCCATCTACCTGGAGAACGCCGTTGAAGGACGCCAACTGACGCTCCGCCTCACGAGCGCTGCGGCTCTCGGAGAAGATATAGCCGACCGCCGGCGGGGCGGGTCCATTCCAGGGCCGGTCATCGATGGCCTGTGCCCAGAGCTGGCAGACTTTCGTTCGCTTTCGCCCCGGATCGAGCCGTGGCAACCGCGTCTCGTCGGAAAATACCCTTGGCTGTGAGCGAATGAAGGCCAGCAGCCTGTCGTAGAGGGGCTTGAGCCACCAGGCAACACGGGCGACCAGATGCCGAGCGTTCCACGATCGAGGCTTACGCCATAGCCTGCGAAGATCTGTGTCTGCCGATAGAGCGGCAGGTGCCAGGCGAATTTGGAAACGACGATGTGAGCGGCCAAGGCAGTTGTCGCCATACCACCGTCCATGAAGCGTGCTGGCGCGGGAGCTTGAACGACGCCATTCTCGCAGGCCCGGCAGGCATAGCGAGGGCGAATGGTCCGTCTGACGCGCAAGATGGCTGGTACGACATCGAGCGCCTCGCTCGTGGTCTCCCCCATGCAGTGGAGCCCACCGCCACAACAGGAGCAGGTACAACTTTCCGGCTCAACGACGACGTCGTATCGTGGCAGGTGTTTGGGAAGGAAGCCGATATTGCGCGCCGCAGATGGCCTGCATCGCAAACCTTGCTCGCCGCCGTCCGGTCGGTCGTCATTAGCGGCGACCGGGACAGTCGAAAGATCGCCAAGATCAAAGCTCGCCTGTGCCGGATCGATCGTCGAAAGCATCTCCGATCTCGCGCCATGGATCAACCGCTTAAGGCTGGCTACTTCCTCCTGAAGGTCGGCTATCCGGGCATCGCGAACCAGAACCATCCGGCTCAGTTGCTCGACATCCTGCGGAAGCTGATCGGGTGGAAGAGACATGCCGAAACCTACCATACCGGCATGGTTCTTCAAGCAAATACAATGGGATTAAGCGGCTTTCGTAGGTCGCTTTACGGCCTTCTGCTGAACCCGTGTCCAGTCCAGCCCGGCAACGAGCAGATTGAACTCGGGGACATGCAGATTGCGCCGTCCTTTATCGGCGGGAAAACGAACTTGCCGCTTTCCAACCACTTCGTCGATAAAATCATACCCGAGCCGTCCCAGTAAATGCAGCGCAATCGATCGCGACGTTTGGCCCGGAAAACGAAAACATCGCCGCAATAAGGATCGGCAGCAAGTGCCGCCGCCACCAAAGCTACCAGGCCGTTCATACCGCGCCGGAAATCGACCGGCTGCGTCGCCATCATGATCCGCAATCCCCGCGACGGACCTATCACCGCTTGCCCCGCAGCGCCGCTACCACCGCTTGTGCCAGCTCTGGAGCGATATCGCCGGTCATGACCATCCGCGCGCCGCCAAGCTCGATCTCGATGCGGCCCGCAGCAACATCGGACCTGTTGCCGGCACTCTGCGCCTCAACCGCCTCGCCCGAAATCGTCACCGGAACGAAACCCGGCACATCCAGTCCTCTACCGCCACGCCTGCCGACCGGCAGACCCGCAGCCTTCCGCCACTTGTTCAGGAGCCCGCGATTAACACCATACCGGCGCGCGACCCCCGAAATGTTCACACCGGGCTCGGCACATTCCGACAGGATCTGGTCTTTCTCTTCCGGCAACCAGTCCCGTCGTCGCCGTTCGCCGGTGATCACTTCAACCCGGCGGTAACTCTCCTGGTGCCTGGCTTCAAGCCTGGCTCTGAGCATGGCACTATCGTTCACGTCGTCCATCAAATCTGCCCTTCCAAATCAAAGTGCAGATTCTCAAGCCTCAAGCGAAACAAGAGAAGGTGGGGTGTTCGTGACGCTCACGGAAGGCTCGATTATCTTTCCGGACCCTTGGAGTCGCGCGAGATGGCGGTCCCGTTCACCCGATTGTCGGAAAGGTGGATCAGACATGATCTTCCACGCGCGCGCTGGTATGCACGAAGTTCACTGTCATCGACCGACGATGACAGTGAAGGGTCGACAATGCATGGGACGATATTCCTTTAGAATGGAGGCAATTGGTGATGACACTGCGCCTCCATGCCGCGCAGGCACTGCTGCTGGGCCCTGAACGAGGAAATTTCTCGATCCCGACGCCGAAACCTTGGCGAAGCGCAGATGGTGCCGCCGGAGAGAGCATTCTCTCCACGAAATCGCAATCGCCGCCCATGACAGACATCTAGAATATGTCTTAGCGAGGATAAACCATGGCGGTCCCTATAGCGATTTGCGCCTCGCGGGCGAGATTCTGTGTTAAAGGGCCGGCTGTAGAGGACTGCCGATTTGGCGCTCTCGCAGGGCTAGCCTGCCCACAGCGTCAGCCAGCTGTTCGCGGCCTGCTTTCCTACTGGTATCGACCTGGGTTTTGCTGAAGGGCGCGGCACAGCCAAATTGTGCTCGATACCACAATAGAGATATCGATGATCCGGCGAGCCAGCTCAGGCAGTAGGTTGATGTTGGGCTGACCGCCGAAGAGATAGAAGCAATTGAAGGATGACCATGCGGCGACAGCGAGGCAGTGGTGGATAGTCAGTTTTTCTGACCTGCTAATGTGGCGTGAGCGCCACCGGCGGTACAGTTTCTCAAGGCCGCAGCCCCATGAAAGATAGAGGCAACCGGTCGATGATCGTCTGTCTGGCCGAGAAAGCCGACCAAGCCGAGCATCCGCATGGACCTCATCGTGGACGCGAATTTGCGTTCAGGAATTGCAGATCTACATTGTCTCGACTGCAATTATCCACCTGTTCGCATTGACCGGTTAACCTGACGGCACCAATCAGCCGTTCCTGTAGTAATAGCTGTAGCCGTTGATCGCCGGGGCGCCGCCGAGATGGGCATAGAGCACCTTCGAGCCCTCGGGGAAGAAGCCCTTTCGCGCAAGAGCGATCATCCCCTGCATCGATTTTCCCTCGTAAACAGGGTCGGTGATCATCGCCTCGGTGCGCGCCGCGAGTCGGATCGCCTCATTTGTCTCCTCCGAGGGCACTCCATAAGCGGGATAGGCATAGTCAGGGTTGATGACGATCTCGTCTTCACGCACGGACCGGCCAAGGTTCACGAGTTCTGAGGTCGCGTCGACGATCTTTCGCACCTGATCCCGGGTCTGCTGGAGTGTGCCCGAGGCATCAATGCCAATGACCCTGTCAGCCCTGTCCATTGCGGCGAAGCCGACGATCATTCCGCCCTGGGTCGAACCGGTGACAACGCAGACGATGATGTAGTCGAAGGTGAAGCCTAGGTCCTTCTCCTGTGCCGCAACTTCCTCGGCGAAGCCAACATAGCCGAGGGCTCCGAACTTATGTACCGAAGCGCCAGCCGGGATCGCATAGGGCCTGCCGCCCGCGTCCTCCACCGACTGAATAGCGTCCTCCCAGCTCTTGCGGATGCCGATGTCGAACCCAGCGTCGACCAGCCGGCTGTCGGCGCCCATCAATCTCGTCATCAGTATATTGCCGACACGGTCATAGACCGCATCGTAGTGAGGTACCCATTTCTCCTGGATGACGACACATTTCATCCCGATCTTGGCGGCAGTCGCAGCCACCATGCGCGTATGGTTCGACTGGACTCCGCCGATCGACACCAGCGTATCCGCGCCGGAGGCGATCGCGTCGGGCACGATATATTCGAGCTTCCTGAGCTTATTGCCGCCCATCGCGAGGCCCGAATTGCAGTCGTCGCGCTTGGCATAGATCTCGACCTTGCCACCCAGCGCCGCAGTCAGCCGTGGCAGGTACTCGATTGGAGTCGGGCCGAAGGTGAGCGGATAGCGTTCGAACTTTTCCAACAATGACATTGATCAGGGCCTCCGTGCCGATTTGTGGCCGAAGGCTAGTCGATTTCTTTTGAAAGCTGCTCTCTAATTTTTGCGGAAAAAACCTTCTCAATCGGGATTATATTTCGGAGTATGATAGGATTCATCAATTGTGAGAACAAAAATGAAAGTTTCTTCCACAGAGAATTTCGACGGAATAGACGTCAAGATCTTGCGCGCCCTTCAATCGGAGGGCCGGCTCAGCAATGCCGATCTTGCCGAGCGCGTGAATGTCAGCGCTGCAACTTGCCACAGGCGAACTCAGCGCCTTTTCGAGGAGGGCTACATCACCGGCGTTCGGGCGGAGGTCGCGCCGAGCGCCGTCGGCCTCGGCGCGATGGTGATGGTTGGCGTCGTATTGGATCGCTCAACACCTGAGAGCTTTGGCGCATTCGAGGGCGCTGTCATGGAACTGAAGGAAGTGCTGGACTGCAGTCTGGTGGCCGGAGATTTCGATTACCTCCTGAAAATCCGCGTCCGTGACATGGCCGATTTCAACAAGCTGCACGGCCAGAAGCTGATCGCCCTGCCTGGCGTGCGCCAGACGCGCACTTTCTTCGTGATGAAGGAAGTCAAGGAGAACGCCAGGTTGCCCTTCTAGCATTGTCGGCAGCTATCCGTCTGCCGCGCCGTCGTGGCTGACCCGGATGCCCCGGGCCGCGAGCTTCCCTCCACGATTCGGATACTGGGGTCGGCGCTCCATATCGTGCTGTTGATTGCTTCAGCCGTAGAGCGGTGGCGGACAAAGTGGCCATGACGGTTGGAGCCAAAGAAACGAAGTGCGATATATACAATAATATATGTAGCCTTATATTCCTATATGCTCCTGTTTTGCCACGAATATAAAATACTATATTTGATAGTAGGCGTTATACTGGAAAATATATTCTGCAAGGTACGTTGCTTTATCTATCGCTCTCATCAAATGTCCTGCAACTCGGCTAACGATATCACAACAGAACAACCTTTTTCCTATGAATGCTGAACCCTTGCAGGCGACATAATCGCGGGCAGGTTTACACAAGGAGCACGATGACATGGAGCGCAAAAAGAAATCAGACAAGTACCTTGCCGACCCGCGCCTGCGGGCAGCGACCGTCGACCACCGGCAGAAGGACTCTGCGTCGAAGAAGAAAACCATCCTTCAACAATTGCTCTTGGTTTGGGCTTACGGTTGCGACCTATTTTATCCAATCCAGCGACATGAACATTTCGCAAAGAGCGAGGAGGACGACAAAGGCGCTAAAATCCGTAGGTGAGGGTTACGAGTGTATAGAACTCGGAGGGGTCGCCACGTTCCCGATTTAAGATTCAGTCTTGTTTCCAAATTCGAGGCTGAAATCGCCGACGCAGTCGCCAACGGCTGCAGACTCCAACAACGACATCGAAAGATTAAGAAGTCAATCGAGAACCCTACCCCTATCCGGTACACGCAACGCGCAGTTCAAATAATGCTGCAGGATGCATATATGCTCGCCTGCCAAAATCAGAAAACTTGACCGCACGGCTTTCCCATCAAATTCACCGCAGAAAAGGAGTTCATTTTCAGTGATGTTACCCTCTTTGAAATGCATTCGCATTGCCGCACTTGCAGCGGCCGGCATGGCACTGGGCACGCAGATTGCTTTTGCGCAACAATCATCCACACGGTCTCATTGGCTGAACAGCCCGGCATCTCGAGTGGAAGCGCTTGCGGTCCTCCAGACCTTGAATGCCAATCTCCTGAGCAACGCCAGTGCTACGTTGACCCTTGACCGCTGGTGCGCGGCGCACAAGCTCGCGCCGGAAGGTTCCAAGATCGTAGCACAGCGTGTCCGCGGGCAAGACAAGCCGGCCGACGAGCACATCCGTGAACTTCTGACCGTCGGACCCGGTGAGCTGATCGCTTATCGCCACGTCCGCTTGGTCTGCGGCGACCGCGTTCTGTCCGAGGCCGATAATTGGTATTTACCTGCAAAGCTAACTGCAGAGATGAATCAGGCGTTGGATACCAGCGATATCGCGTTTGGCAGAGCCGTTCAGGCTCTCAATTTCACTCGCACAAACTTGTCTGCCAAGTTGCTCTGGTCCCCTCTGTCCGAAGGCTGGGACATGGACGGCATAGTAGCGCATGAGACAAGTTCCCCTAGCCTGCCGCCGTTCCTGCTCGAACATCGTGCAGTGCTTAAACTTCGAGACGGAACGCCGTTTAGCGCCGTGGTCGAAAGCTACACGGACAATGTGCTAGACTTTCCAGTTCCGCAGTTGCTTTCTCGATAGAGCTTGTGCGACGGCCATCCAATTCATTTCGAAAGAGAGCGGGTGCACGCGTGTCATCCTGATTAGTGTCAAGCAGTGCAGCTCCGCGTCGGTTCTTCGCGACCGTGACCTAGCTGTCACAATGGCACGCGCGTGAGTGTAACCTGCATCCCAAGCCACCGCAGATCGCTTGACAGTACCTCGGCAACCCACTACCCATTTTCGCATTCACCAGGGGGGTCCCGGCAAGGGGCTGAGATACTGCATATCGCGCGCAGTGACCCGTTGAACCTGATCCAGTTCATACTGGCGTAGGGACGGTGCAAGCGCTTCGAGGGCAGTGGATTCACGCGTGGAATCCGTGCCGGCGTCTTTTCATCATTCCGGCTGAGGACTGGGTCTCCAATATTTGGAGCCTCAAACCATGAATATCGCAGCCACCCCAACCGTCACCACCGGCCCCTTGCCGGCTTCCAGGAAAATCTACATTCGGGGGGACGTCCATCCCGAAATTTGCGTGCCGATGCGGGAAATCAGTCTTCACCCAACCTCGGGCGAACCGCCGGTTACTGTCTACGATTCCTCCGGCCCCTATACGGATGCGGCCCATATCGTCGCCATCGACGTCGGCCTGCCGCGTCTGCGGGAGAGCTGGATCAAAGCGCGCGGTGACGTCGAACTCTACGAAGGCCGCATCATCAAACCTGAAGACAATGGTTTTGCCACAGGCGAGTGGCTGACGCCGGAGTTCCCGCTTCACAATACTCCGCTGAAAGCAAAGCCCGGCCGCGCCGTCACCCAGCTCGCCTATGCGCGGGCCGGCATCATCACGCCGGAGATGGAATTCGTCGCCATCCGCGAGAACCTCGGCCGGCAGGCGGCCAGGGAACCTCTCGTCCGCGACGGCGAAAGTTTTGGCGCCCAAGTGCCGGATTTCGTGACGCCGGAATTCGTTCGTCGCGAAGTCGCGGAAGGCCGGGCAATCATTCCCGCCAATATCAACCACCCCGAATCCGAACCGATGATCATCGGCCGGAATTTCCTGGTGAAGATCAATGCCAATATCGGCAATTCGGCCGTCACTTCGTCGATGGCGGAGGAGGTCGAGAAGATGGTCTGGGCGATCCGCTGGGGCGCCGATACGGTCATGGACCTGTCGACCGGCCGCAACATTCACAATATCCGCGACTGGATCATCCGCAATTCGCCCGTGCCGATCGGCACCGTGCCGCTCTACCAGGCGCTCGAAAAGGTGAACGGCATTGCCGAGGACCTGAGCTGGGAGGTCTATCGCGACACGCTGATCGAGCAGGCCGAGCAGGGTGTCGACTACTTCACCATCCATGCCGGCCTGCGGCTCGCCTATATCCCGCTCACCGTCAACCGCGTCACCGGCATCGTTTCCCGCGGCGGCTCGATAATGGCCAAGTGGTGTCTGCACCACCACAAGGAGAGTTTTCTCTACGAGCACTTTGAGGAAATTTGCGAAATCGCCCAGGCCTATGACGTGTCGTTCTCGCTCGGCGACGGTCTTCGCCCCGGTTCGATCGCCGACGCCAATGATGCGGCTCAGTTCGCGGAACTGGAGACCCTCGGGGAGCTGACGAAGATCGCCTGGGCGAAGGATTGCCAGGTGATGATCGAAGGTCCCGGCCATGTGCCGATGCATAAGATCAAGGCCAACATGGACAAGAAGCTCGCGGTCTGCGGCGAGGCTCCGTTCTATACGCTCGGGCCGCTGACCACCGATATCGCGCCGGGCTACGACCATATCACGTCGGGCATCGGGGCTGCGATGATCGGCTGGTTCGGCACCGCCATGCTGTGCTACGTGACGCCTAAGGAGCATCTCGGCCTGCCGGATCGCAACGACGTCAAGGTGGGCGTCATCACCTACAAGATCGCCGCACATGCGGCCGATCTCGCCAAAGGGCATCCGGCGGCCCAGATGCGTGACGACGCGCTGTCGCGCGCTCGTTTCGAGTTCCGCTGGGAGGACCAGTTCAACCTCTCGCTCGATCCGGAGACGGCGCGTTCGATGCATGACGAGACACTGCCGAAGGAAGCCCATAAGGTGGCGCATTTCTGCTCAATGTGCGGCCCGAAATTCTGTTCCATGCGAATTTCCCACGACATTCGTGCCGAAGCCCAGAAAGAAGGGCTGGAAGCCATGGCCGCCAGGTATCGCCATGGCGGCGATCTCTACATCCCGATCGCCGAAGCGGCGAAAACGCCAACCGGAGAATGACGATGCACATTCTCGTCAAGGGAGCCGGCGTTGCCGGCCTCACCGTTGCCTGGCAGCTCTACCGGCACGGTCTCCGGGTCAGTGTCGTTGAACATGCCGACACAGTCGGGGCTGGCGCATCCGGCTTTGCCGGGGGCATGCTGGCGCCATGGTGCGAACGGGAAAGCGCGGAGGAGCCGGTACTGGCGCTCGGCCGTCTTGCCGCCGATTGGTGGGAGGCGGCGTTGCCCGGCCATGTCCATCGCCGGGGAACACTTGTCGTGGCGGCCGGGCGCGATGCTGGCGAACTCGACCGCTTTTCCCACCGGACAAGCGGATGGGAATGGCTGGACGAGCAGGCGATCGCGGCTCTTGAACCTGATCTCGCAGGCCGTTTCCATAGCGCACTGTTCTTTCGACATGAAGCGCATCTCGATCCGCGACAGGCACTCTCGGGGCTGGCCTCCGGACTCGAGGAAGCCCGCATGCGTCCGATATTCGGGATTACGCACAACGCTGACGTTGCCCACTATGATCGCGTGATCGACTGTACCGGGGCTGCCCAGATCGGCCAGCTGCCCGGATTGCGCGGCGTTCGCGGAGAGATGCTCTGCGTCGAAACGAGCGAGACAACGCTCTCTCGCCCCGTTCGCCTGCTGCATCCGCGCCACTCCATCTACATCGTGCCGCGCGAAAGACATCGCTTCATGATCGGGGCGACGATGATCGAAAGTGACGATACCGGCCCGATTACCGCGCGTTCGCTGATGGAGTTGCTGAATGCCGCCTACACGCTCAATCCTGTGTTCGGCGAGGCACGGGTTACGGAAACTGGCGCGGGCGTGCGGCCAGCTTATCCCGACAATCTGCCGCGTGTGACGCAGCAGGGGCGCACCTTCCATGTTAATGGCCTTTACCGCCACGGTTTTCTGCTGGCGCCGGCCATGGCCGGCGAGGTGGCGCGGCTTCTTCTTGAAGAAGGCAAGCAATCGGAAAGGAGAGCGTCGTGACCTTAATCATCAATGGTGAGGAACACGAGGTCGAGGCCACAACGCTCGCAGATCTTCTTCTCGCTCTGGACTACGAAGGCGAGTGGATGGCAACCGCAGTGAATGGCGAGCTGGTGCACCGCGAGGACCGCGCCCAATTCAGGCTCGACCAACGCGACCGCATTGAAATTCTCTCACCCATGCAAGGAGGCTGAGATGCTGAAACTTTATGATGTTGAAGTCCACTCCCGCCTGCTGCTCGGCACAGCCCGCTATCCGTCTCCAGCTGTCCTTGCAGAAGCGGTGAAGCGCTCAAAGACCGAGATTGTCACCGTTTCGCTTCGCCGCGAAACCGCCTGCGGCAAAGCGGGCGGTGCCTTCTTCGAGCTGATCCGCGAGCTTGGCGTGCGCGTACTGCCGAATACGGCCGGATGTCACAGCGTGCAAGAGGCCGTGCTGACGGCGAAGATGGCGCGCGAAGTCTTCCACACCGACTGGATCAAGCTCGAAGTGATCGGTCATCACGATACGCTGCAGCCTGACGTCTTTGGCCTTGTCGAAGCGGCCCGCATCCTGAACGGCGAGGGCTTTCAGGTGTTCCCCTATACGACCGACGACCTTGTCGTAGCAGAAAGGCTGCTGGAAGCCGGCTGCCGAATCCTGATGCCTTGGTGTGCGCCGATCGGCTCCGCCATAGGACCGCTGAACCCCATGGCACTGCGGGCGTTCCGAGCGAATTTCCCGGATGTGCCGCTGATTGTTGATGCGGGCATCGGACGGCCGTCTCATGCCGCCACTGTTATGGAGTACGGGTATAATGCCGTTCTTCTCAACACCGCGGTGGCCGGCGCGGGCGATCCCGCCGCCATCGCCGAGGCCTTTGCGCTCGCGATCGCTGCAGGTCACATCGCGCATGGCGGCGTGCCTCTCGAGCCTCGCGAAATGGCCGTACCCTCCACGCCGGTGATCGGAAAGGCGGTGTTCACATAAAGCTCGATCCGTTGAACCTGATCGATGACAAGGCCGAGTAGATTGGCTTTTACCCGCGGGCCTTAAGCTACTGCAATCGCGCATCAAGGGTCGCCCAATGAAACTATGCTCCGATATCCGTCGCACGTACCGTTTAGCCCCGGCATTTGATGGCGCTGCCAACTCGCAAGAGAAATTCACTATAAACAAATTCTGGCGGGAGCGGTGCCCAATGATAGAGGCGATCTGACCAGCAATACAAAATAGTCTGTTGTTGATATTGATGTTTACCGATGGCATAGGTTTTGCGGTTACCAGAGTTGCGCGCGGTTTGAGCACTGCTTCGGCGTCAGCGAAGACCAGCCCCACATCCTAGGCAGCGCTCGAAATCCAGTTCGAAAGAGCCGTCTTCGGCTTTGCGCCGACCGAGATATCGGCAACTTCGCCGCCCTTGAAGATTGCAAGGGTCGGAATGGAGCGCACACCAAACTGTGCGGCGAGTTCCGGATTCTCATCGATATTCAGCTTGGCGACCTTGACCTTGCCTTCCATCTCGACGGCGATTTCTTCGAGGCTCGGAGCAATCATCTTGCACGGGCCGCACCATTCGGCCCAGAAATCGACGACGACGGGTTCTGCGGATTCCAGAACTTCCGCCTGGAAGTTATTGATGTCGACTTTCACGGTAGCCATGGGCTGCTCCTTTACCGGAATTGGGTGTTGAACCAGATGTGATGACACGCTTTAGACCC
>Ga0207426_1002348_pt1 | contig 12352 bp, 8 predicted proteins | sample AraplaMF_Cvi_mMS_FD_184265 | JGI IMG/M metagenome (GOLD analysis project Ga0207426, IMG submission 184265) | Arabidopsis root microbial communities from the University of North Carolina, USA - plate scrape MF_Cvi_mMS (SPAdes) (version 2) | ecosystem: Host-associated > Plants > Roots > Endosphere ...
AGATTTCCGCTCAGAAGCGGGCGGCGGCGGAGTGACCGCCGCATCCTTCGCCATCACGCCGGACACGAGGCCGCGCACACGCTCGGCGGTTGGCTCGTCGCCGAAAAGTATGCGGTAGATGATCGGCGCAACGACCTGATCCATCACGCTATCGACCAGCGGAAAGCTCTCGCCGCGCGCGAGCGCCCGATCGCTCAGCAGCTCCACCTGCTCGCGGGTGAAGGCGCAGCACTTGGCGGCATTGGCATTGTCCTGCGCGGCCAGCACGTCGCGGATAATCTCGCGCCCAACGCCGGAGGACATCTCCTCGGCATACTGTTCCGCCCAGGCTTCAAGATCGCTTCGGCCGCTGCCGGTGTCGATCGGCTGCATGTCCGGGCGCAGGCGCTCGACGGCGACGTCGGCCAGCAATTCCTGCAGGTCGCCCCAGCGACGGTAGATGGTCGACGGGGTAACGCCAGCCTTTGTTGCAATCAGCGGGATTGTCACGTCTGCCCGGTCCATGTCGGCCAGCAGTTCGCGGACTGCCTGATGCACTGAAGCCTGCACCCTGGCGCTGCGGCCGCCCGGCCGGGGATTTTCTTTTGCTGCCATTTCTAACGTCCTGTTTCCTGCGCCGGCGCATGGTTCAACATCTTTGATCGAGCTGTTAACGCAAATTATTTGCTTTTAGTGGCAGGTCGACCTACATGGCTAACGCAACAAATTAGCTTTAAGAGGCTTATATATGTTCGGCGCCGCCAAATCCACACCGACCTCCCGTAATCCGATCCCCTTCCATGCAATTACGCTGGCAACCTTCTTCGGCGCTTCCGCAGCGCCGACGCCACTCTATCGAATCTATCAGGAAAGCTTTGCGGTCTCGCCGGTGCTGATCACCGTGATCTTCGCGGTTTATGCCTTCGCGCTCCTGACTGCACTGCTGATAGCGGGCTCGATCTCCGACCACCTCGGCCGCAAGCCGGTGATCTTCACCGCCCTGATGTTGGAGATCGTCGCCATGGCGTTGTTCGTCGTGGCAAGCGGCCCAGACTGGCTGATCGCGGCGCGGATCGTGCAAGGCCTGGCAACCGGAATTGCCGGCGCCTCGATTGGGGCAGCATTGGTCGACGTCGACCGGGCGAAGGGCCAGATCGTCAACTCCATCGCACCGCTGTCAGGCATGGCGGTCGGTGCAGTCGGCACGAGCGCCCTGATCCAGTATGGTCCCTTCCCGCTCCACCTCGTCTATGCCATCCTGCTCGCGGCTTTCGCCGGGCAAGCCGGCGCCATCTGGGCGACCCGGGAGACTGGCGGCCGTCGGCCGGGTTTCTGGAATTCGTTGAAGCCGACAATTTCGATTCCGCCGCAGGTCAAACGGCCGCTCGCCTTGGTGACGCCGATCAACATCGCCAATTGGACGCTTGGCGGCTTCTACCTCTCGCTGGTTCCGTCATTGGTCGCCAGCACGACGGGCAGCCGGGCGCCGCTCACGGGCGGGTTGATCGTGACGGCGCTGATGGTGTCGGGGGCGGTTGTGGTCTATCTCAGGCGCGCCAAGTCCGGCGCGGCCAATCTCGGCTTCGGCACGGCGGCGACCACGCTTGGAATTCTGACTGTTGTCGCCGGCGTCCACTTCGGCAACGTGCCGCTGCTGCTCGTCGGCACCTTCTTTACCGGCGCCGGATTCGGCACAAACTTCCTCGGGTCGATCGGCACGATCATGCCGCTCGCCAAGGCCGACGAGCGCGCCGGCCTGTTGTCGGCCTTCTATATCCAGAGCTATCTGGCGTTTAGCCTTCCGGCCATTCTCGCCGGCTTCCTCGCCAAGTCTCTCGGCTACCAGCTGACCACCGATCTCTACGCAACGGCGATCATTCTGGTAACCGGCGCCGGGCTTCTCGGCCTGCGCGCCGAGCGCAGCAGGGCTGCCAGGCTGCCTGCCTGAGACTAGAACCCTGAAAGGGCCTAGAGGTAACTCGTCACCGCCGGCTCATTCCACCAGTTGTCGTGGCGCCCATCCATGTAGCGGATGGGCAGCGCGGCGAGCTCCTCCGGCGTTATGTCGTCGAGGCAGGCGATATTGATCGAAACGTAGTCGCCGCCGATCTCGGGAATATGGCCATGCCCGTAGGCATGCAGGCCGCAGATCCGGCAGAAGCGGTGATGGCCGCTCATCGATGCGAACTGGTAGTCGCCCGCCGCTGTCTCCTCGCACAGCAGGCGGAAATCCTCAGGCTTGACGATCGCGCCCCAATAGCGCCGCTTGCCGCAGACCGAGCAATTGCAGCGACCGGTGCCGGCCTGGAGATCGGCATCGACCTCATAGCGGATTTTGCCGCAATGGCAGCTGCCCGTGTAGGTTCTCTTCATGGGGTTCCTCCTCCGCCCTTTGCAACGGCCGGAGTCGCCGAGTTCAGTCGATGGCCACCGCGTCCAGGCAAGACAAAATCAGGCTTCCTGCCCCGCCTGCAGTCTATTGGAATTGATCGAGGCTGCATGCGCTTCAAGAATGGCGGCGGCGATAACTTTCTGAAGCTCGTATACCAGCGTACGCGACCGCTTGCGATCCAGATCTTGCGCCGCCTTCGCAAGATTCAATCCCTCGTTCAGGACAATATGATGAGCTCGCGTCAGCGCCCAACTCTCAATATCCAGACCTATCATTCGGAATCTCCGCCAAGTCATTCAGCATCAAAGATATTCACGAATCACGATACGCAGAGCACTTACGCAGCAAGAAGAATCATAGTTGCAATATTTTGCAAATAGCATTTGCCAAAGAAATACACGTCGAATGCGAAATTACTCCGCCTGAGCCACGATAAAATACAATCGTGCCATTCGCGGGTCGATCAACTGCATCAAGGCCTGTGCTCATAGGTATTCCGCGAAGCTTGCACGGACCTGCACGCCAAGCGCGCATACGTGCCGATCTCTCATGCGCGGCCTGGGAGATCGGGCGAACGTTTGGTCAGACCTTGGTGGCAGGACCCTTGTTGCGCGCCAGCAGGGCCTTCACCGTATCGTCGTTGATCTTCCCGCTCGGCTCCTGGCCGATCGATTTCTGGAAGTTCTTGATCGCCGCAACCGTCTTCGCGCCCATCTCGCCGTCCGGCTGGCCAGCGTCGAAGCCGTTGTTGTTGAGGATCGCCTGGATGTTGCGGATCGCCTTCTTCATATCGACGGTCGAGGTCTTGGTGGCATTGCCGACCCACTCGTCGGGAAGGTCCACGCCATTCGCCTTGCTGTCGAGCGGCACGGCCTTCCACTGGTCAACCTTGGCACGCGCCTTCTCAAGCTGGTCCGGCTTCATGGCTTTCGCAACTTCCTCGCGCTTCTGTGCCGCGTCCTTGTCACCGCCCTTGGCGGCAATCGCAAACCACTTGTAGGACTCGGTCAGATCCTGCGTGATCCCATTGCCGCGGGCACAGAGGATCGCCAGGTTGAACTGGCTGTCGGTGATGCCGAGGTCAGCTGCCTTGACGAACCAGTCCGCGGCTGCCTTGTAATCCTGCTGGCCGAGCGCGCCGGAGGCATAGAGCACGGCGAGATTGTGCATCGCGCTGGCGTTGCCGCGGTTTGCCGCCTGCTCGTAATACTGCTTCGCCTTGGCGATGTCGCGGTCGACGCCTGTGCCCTTCTCGTAGATGTTTCCGAGGCGATACTCCGCCGGGCCGAAGCCCTTGTCGGCGGCGAGCTGATACCAGCTTATCGCTTCCTTCGGATCGGCGGCGACGCCGGCCCGGCCCTCGCTGTAGCGGGCGCCGATTTCAAACAGCGCCAGCGGATCGCCGCTCCTGGCGGCATCCGCGAGCGACTTCGGCTGTACCGTGTCGGGAATGGCAATGCCGGCTGTTTCCGCCACCGGAGCGGCAGGCGTCGTCGCCATGCCGGCAGCAGCCGGCGTCGTTTCCTTGGCAACGAAACCGGAGGCGTCCTTGGGAGCGCCGGAGGGCGCGAGCGGGGCAACCGCGTCGCCGGTCAGCGGTGCGGCGGCCGTCAGATGGTCGGGTGCTGCCGGCGCCGGTGCCGTATCGCTGCTCGCAAGCGGCGCGGCCAGTGCGTCCACGGCCGGGGCTTCAGTGGCCGGAACCTCCGGAGCGGCTACCACGGCCTGGTCGGGCGCCGTCTCGCTGTCCACCGGCAGGGCATTGCTGGATGAATCGGTCAGCACCGCCACTTCGGCGGACGGCGCCGACTGGCCGGTCGTCAGCGTGCGGGCAAGCGGGAACGCCATGATGGCCAGCAATACGGCACCGACGGCCAGCAGGATCGGACGGCGGAAGCGCGAGAAGGTGCTCCCCTTCACCGCATCCTTGTCCTTTGCCTTCCTGTCGGCCTTGGCTGGCTGTGGCTTGGCGCTCGGCTCTGTCTCCATCGCAGCAGCCTGCGCGGCGCGGCGGGCTGCGGCGATGTAGTCCGCGCGCTCGTTTTCCGTTGCCGGCTTCGCATTCACGCGGGCGGCGTTCTGGCTGGCGCGCACGCGCTCGAGGATCTTCTTGACGTCAGGCGCGCCGGAGCCGGGCTCCAGTGGCTCATTGGCAGCTTCCGGCGGCATCACATCGACCGGATCGATGGAAGGAACCGGGTCGATGAGCGTGCGTTCAGCGGTGGCGGCCTCAGCCTTGGCCTTCTTGCCGGGCAGCAGGCGCTTGCCGAGGCCAGCAAGCAGGCTACCCTTGGAGGGAGCTGCGGATGATACGGGCTTCATTGCCGCTTCGATCGCGACCACACTGGTGTCGGTCGTCGCCATGACCGGTAGGGCGGGCGCTTCGTCGGCGACCTCGGGCTGACTGCTTGCCGAGGCGCGGGTTCCGAAAACCACCGGCTTCTGTGCTTCCTCGGCGCCGGCCTGCATCATCGTAAAAGTATCGACGGCAAAATCGACATCGGCCGCCGGCATTCTCGCTGCCGGCCTTGCGACCGCGCGGTCTTCCATGGTGTCCAGTCGCTCGGCGATCTGGACCAGCGTTTCGTGCAGGGCCTGGAAGGTCTTGTGCGTGCGCTCTTCGCTGCTGCGGCTCAGGTCTTCGAGCTGACGCAAGTCTTCGGCAAGCGCATGGAGCGCCGACATATCAGCCGCAGCCGGCGCGCCACCTTGCAGGGCACCGTTTCTTGCATAGGCTTCGACCACCGCTTCCGCCGCCTGGCGGGCAGCCTCGATGATGTATTCGTCGCTGGTCGCCATGTAGTCTTCGATCGCGCCCATGCGGCGGTCGAATTCCGCCGGCAGTTCGGCAGCCGGCCGCGGCTCGCTCATAAGCGCCGAAAGGTTTGCGATCTGGTCCTCGAGGTTGCGTAGCGCATGCGTATCAGCCGCCGGTGCCGCGGTGCTTTCCTCCAGGCGTGCGACGATATCGCCGAGCCGCCCTTCGATGCGCCTGATAGCACTGTCGTCCACGGAAGCAACGACGGGCTGAAGCGGCTGGAAGTCCATCTCGTCGATGCGGCGCGCGAGATAGTCGAGGCGCTGCGCAAGCGCATCGTTGACCGAGCCGACTTCGAGTGCGTCGATCTTGCGCGAGATATCTGCGAGTGCGCCGGTCAGTTCCGGCTGTGGCGCAGCCTTGTGGCTCCGCTCGAGCAGGTAGGACAGATGCTCCAGGCGCTCGTCGAGGCGCGAGGTCGCCTCGGCGTTGGCGAGTTCCTCGACGCGCAACGTCAGGGTTTCCAACCGATCCGCCAGGGCATCGGTCGGGGCCGCGCGGCTCGCGACGCTATGACCCATTAGATCGATCTGCTCGCCCAGGGCGTTCAGGCGGCCTTCGAGACGATGCATCATGGCCGGATCGCCGCTGGCGGCAGCGCGGCCGGTTGCCGCGATAGCACGGCTGATTTCGTCGAGACGGCTATCCATTGCCGCAAACTGCTCGGCCATCGCCCGATCGTGCGGCTGGATCATGCTGCCGAACTGCTCCATCGCCGTGGCGATGGAAATAAGCTTGTCCTCCAGCGCGCGAACGGCCGGGCTTTCCCCCATGCCGCCGATATGGCGCTTGATATCGTCGAGCCGGTAGGCAAGCGCCACAAGCTCCTCCTGCAGGCCGGCGGTGTCGAGCGCATGCAGCTGGTTCTCGACGCCGTCCCAGCGGGTCTCCATGTGGCGAATGGAATCCTCGCGGGCGAGCCCGTCCATCAACGAGCGGAGCTCTTCGAACTCGCCACGCAGCCCTTGCGCCTCAGGCGCGCTGGAGCGGCTGGCAAGCTGATCGATGCTGCTTGCGAGGCGGGTCATATCGGCACGGATGTCATCGGCGAACCGGTTGTCTTCCGCGCCGACCTTGATGCTGCGGATCTCTTCTCGCAATGCGTTCATTTCGCGCGTCACGCCATCGGAGATGTCACGCTTCAGGTCCTGGCGAAGATTGACGAGCGCTTGCGCGATCTCGGTCATCGTGTCTTCCGCCGGACGATAGGCCGGCTGTGCCGAGGCCGGTTGCGGAGCGGCGGGACGCGGCGCGCGTTCGGCAACAGGGAGCGGCGCACGCGACGGAGCTGGCTGCTCGCGCGTGTAGGCGGCGGGTTCGCGCGCAGCAGGACGTTCCCGGCTTGCTTCCAGGATGCGCTGGCGCTGGCGAATTTCTGCGAAAGGATCCGGCCGCGCCTCGGCGGCATGGGGTGCGCGGGCGGCGTAAGGATCAGAGTAGACGTCGCGCTCCGGCGCCGGAGCGCGTTGGCGCTGGTCGCGAGCACCCGCACCCATCAGACCCTCGATCCTCGCCTCCAGGCCTTCGATGGTGCGGTTCAGCGCATCGAGCGAAGCCCTGTCGGAATGCCGTGGGGAATTTGATCGCGATCCGTTCATCTTCTTGCTCGCTTCATCTGTCCGAACCCTCGTCAGGGCCGATCATTGGCTTCCGTCACCGCCGCATCGGAATGCGGGCGTGAGCACCGTTCATGAAGGGATAATCAATTAGACTTTCCTCAACCTGTACGGCGTAGCGGCATTCCCATGAAACGCGAGACTGAAAAAAGGAATGCAAGTCGCCAATGCTCAAACAGCACCTTTCACGAAACGTGGTAAATAACCCGTTAACCGACGTGAGATTTTTTTAACTTTTCAGGATTTTCAGCACTTTGCGTGCTGAAATCTGCCAGTCCCCTGAAAGGCTCAAGACGGAGATCAGAACGATTCCGTCCATGGCCGAACCTCGATTTCCTGTGACCAGGCGCTTCGGTGCTGCAGTAAGACATCGATGTAGGTCTGCGCGATGGCATCCGGGTCGAGCGTCGCATCCGGCTTGGCCGGGTCTTCCCGGCGCACCTCCGATCGGATTCCGCCATCGATGATGAAATGGGCGACGTGAATTCCCTTCGGCCCCAATTCACGGGCAGCGCTCTGGGCAAGGCCGCGAAGGGCGAACTTGCCCATGGCAAACGCGGCCGACTGGGCATATCCCTTCACGCTCGCCGTCGCCCCGGTAAACAGGATCGCTCCGCGCCCTTGGGGGATCATGCGCCTTGCAGCCTGCTGGCAAACGAGAAAGCCGCCATAGGCGCTGACCGCAATTGCCTGTTCGACCGCTGCCGGATCGAGTTCGGTCAACGGTCCGCGCAGGCGCCCGCTGGCGTTATAGACTACAACCTCCGGATCCCCGATTTCCGCCGCGACCTCGTCGAAAAGGGCGGCGACGGACGCCGGCTGGGCGGCATCCGCCGCAAACATCAGCGCGCCGGTTTCGCCAGCGAGTTTGCTCAGCTTGTCGGTGTTGCGCGCCGCCAGCGCGACCCTGACGCCGCGCCCGGTCAGTTGACGCGCAAGCGACGCGCTGAGGCCCGGGCCTGCACCGACGATGAGAGCGGAACTGTAAGGAAACTCGGTCATAGCTGTCCTCCGGTCGTTGTCGACGAAACCTGCGGCGCAGGTGAGCATCAAGCTTGCCTGCGGATACTACACCCACCGCGCCTGGATGGTATTCATCTCAAAGCTGGTCTCGATCGTATCGACGCATTTCAGGCGGGCGATCTTTCCATGATAAACCGCCGCTCCTCGAGGCCGGCCTAGACCACTCCACCATTGTGCTAATGCCCCACGCGCATGGTTTTGGCCTCGCTCTCGTGATATCTTCTACCAGAAGTAAACGAACCGCTTGGAATGAAAGGGAGTTCGATTTTGGGCTAGTTGGAGGGAACCGTCATGAAACTGACGAGACTGATGTCACTGGCTTCCGCCGTAGCAACATTGGCTCTTGCTACAGGAGCGGCATATGCACAACAAGTCACCGGAACACTGGGTGCGCCGGGTGCTACGACAACCATCGATGGCAGGCAGCTGCCGGCGCCGGACCCGAGTTTCGGCGGTACCATCACCAACGATGCTCTCAGTTCGAAACCCTGGTGGGCGCCCCGTATCGTGCCGCCGAAAGGAGCGCCGAACATCCTGCTGGTCATCACGGATGACGCAGGCTTCGGTGTGCCGAGCACGTTCGGCGGCGTTATTCCGACACCAACCATGGATCGCGTCGCCGCCAATGGCCTTCGGTACAACAATGTCCACTCGACTGCCTTGTGCTCGCCGACCCGCGCGGCTCTCATCACCGGACGGAACCATCATTCGGTCGGGTTCGGCGTGATCTCCGAGCAGTCGACGGGTTTCCCCGGCTATAATAGTATCATCCCCGAGGACAAGGCCACCATCGGCCGGATCCTGCGCGACAATGGTTACGCCACCTCCTGGTTCGGCAAGGACCATAACACCCCGGCCTTCGCCGCCAGCTCGATCGGGCCGTTCGACAAATGGCCGACTGGCATGGGATTCGAATATTTCTACGGTTTCGTCGGCGGCGACGCGAACCAGTGGCAGCCGAACCTGTTCCGCAACACCACCCAGATCTATCCCTTCGAGGGCAAGCCAGGCTGGAACCTCGTGACCGGCATGGCCGATGACGCCATTGATTATCTCACTCGCCTCAACCAGACGGCGCCTGACAAGCCTTTCTTCATGAAATACGCGCCCGGCGCAACACACGCGCCTCATCACCCGACGAAGGAGTGGGTAGAGAAGATCAGCGCCATGCATCTCTTCGACCAAGGCTGGAACAAGCTGCGCGAGCAGATCTTCGAGAACCAGAAGAAGCTGGGCGTGATCCCGCAGGACACGCAGCTGGAGCCCTGGCCCTCCAGTATCCTCAAGAACTGGGACGATCTGAAACCAGAGGACCAGAAACTCTTCATCAGGCAGGCGGAAATCTATGCCGCCTACGCCGCCTACAGCGACCACGAGATCGGGCGCGTCGTCCAGGCGATCGAGGACATGGGCAAGCTCGACAACACGCTCGTCATCTACATCAACGGCGACAACGGTACGAGCGCGGAAGGCGGCCCTCTCGGCACACCCAATGAGGTGGCGTTCTTCAACGGCATCAATGAAATGCCGACCGATGTACAGATGAAATGGTATGACGTCTGGGGTACCGAACAGACCTACAACCACATGTCGGCGGGCTGGTCCTGGGCCTTCGATACGCCCTTCTCCTGGTTCAAGCAGAACGCCTCGCGGCTCGGCGGCGTCGGGCAGAACATGGCAGTCTCCTGGCCGGCACGGATTACCGACAAGGGTGGCTTGCGCGAGCAATTCATGCACGTGATCGATGTCGTCCCGACGCTGCTTGAGGTAACAGGCATTCCGGCGCCGAACATGGTGGACGGCATCAAGCAGGCGCCGATCGAGGGAACGAGTTTCGCCTATACTTTCGACAAGGTGAATGCCAAGGCGCCGACTCGCCACAAGACGCAGTATTTCGAGATGTTCGGCCAATGGGCCCTTTACAATGACGGCTGGCTGCTCAGCACCAAGGTAAACCGTGCGCCCTGGGAAGCCTTCGGCACCGCCAACCCGGACCCGCTAAACAACCAGGTCCTTCAGCTCTATGATCTGAGCAAGGATTTCAGCCAGTCGCAGGACGTCGCCGCTGAGAATCCCGACAAGGTCAAGGCGATGAAGGATCTCTTCCTCGCCGAGGCGAAGAAATACCAGGTCTTCCCGATGGACGCCTCGGTCGCCGCACGCATCGTCGCCCCGCGCCCGAACATCACGGCCGGCCGCACCGAGTTCACCTACACGCATCCGATGACGGGCCTGCCGCAGGGCGACTCGCCGTCCCTGCTCAACAGCTCCTACACGATCACCGCCGACATCGACGTGCCACAGGGGGACGCTGAAGGCATGATCCTGACTTCGGGAGGCCGCTTCGCCGGTTACGGCTTCTATCTTCTCAAGGGCAAGCCGGTGTTCCTCTGGAACCTGGTCGATCTGAAGCGGGTGAAATGGCAAGGGCCGGATGCGCTCACTGCCGGCAAGCACATGCTCGAATTCGACTTCCAGTATGATGGCCTCGGCATCGGAACGCTCGCCTTCAACAACATGAGCGGCGTCGGCCGATCGGGCACGGGCACACTCAAGGTGGACGGCAAGGTCGTGGATACCCAGAAGATGGAACACACCCTTCCGATGATCCTGCAGTGGGATGAGGCTTTCGACGTCGGTTCCGACACGCTAACGGGCGTCAACGATGCCGACTACTCGCCGCCCTTCGCGCTGACTGCCAAGCTCAACAAGCTGACGATCAAGGTGGATCGCCCGACCTTGAGCGAGGACGACATCAAGAAACTCGAGGATGCGCAGGCGGTGGCTGTGGACGGTAGCCCGATCCACCACATGCAGCCTGCGCCGCAATGATCGCGTTGAAACACGCCGGCACTGCGGGCACCGATGTCAGCCATCCGCCCCCAGCATGCGGCGCCTAACGAAATAGATGCCCGGATCGTGACAAGCTTGCGGATACTACACCCGCCGCGCCTTGATCGTATTCATCACGAAGCTGGTTTCAATCGTATCGACGCATTTCAGCCGGGCGATCTTTCCCTTGATGAACCGTTCGTAGTCCTCGAGGCCTGAACTCATCACCTTCAGCACGTAGTCGCGCGATCCGGTGACGAGATGGCACTCCAGTACCTCGTCCCACCCGCGAACCGCGCTCTCGAACATCTGGATTTCGTCCTCGTGCTGGCGGCTGAGCCGAACCGACGCCAGCGCCGTCATCGTCCAGCCGTCAATGGTGGGATCGACGAGTGTCGTGTAGCCCTGAATGATGTCAGCATCCTCCAGCCGGCGCAGACGGCGCAGGCAGGCGGACGCAGAAAGCCCGACACGCTCGGCAAGCTCGTTGTTGGGAAGGCGAGCGTCGCTCATCAGCTCCTTGAGGATTTTCCGATCCATATCGTCAGCAATTTTCTGCGTCACAATTCGCCATTCTCCGCAATAAGTTGCTTTATAGAGCATAGCCGCGCGGCAAATAGCAAGAACAGTCCGCGCGTTCTGATATAATTTGCGAGCATCACGGCATCTCGCGAGGAGACGACAATGACCGCACCGCATCCTTCCAAGACTCATATCGGCAACCACGCCCTGCATCCCGAAACGCAGATGCTGAACTATGGCTACGATCCGGAATTGTCGGAAGGGGCGGTAAAGCCACCGGTGTTCCTGACGTCGACCTTCGTCTTCAAGTCCGCCGAGGACGGCCGCGACTTCTTCGACTACGTCTCCGGCCGCAAGGAACCGCCAGAAGGCAAAGGCGCGGGGCTCGTCTATTCGCGCTTCAATCACCCCAACAGCGAGATCGTCGAGGACCGGCTTGCCGTTTACGAGCGAACAGAAAGCTGCGCCCTATTTTCGTCAGGTATGTCGGCGATCGCCACGACGCTCTTGGCCTTCGTTCGTCCCGGCGATGCCGTGCTCCACTCCCAGCCGCTCTACGGTGGAACGGAAACCCTGCTGGCCAAGACCTTCCTCAATCTCGGCGTTGCGGCGGTGGGCTTTGCCGATGGCGTCAGCGAGGCATCGGTGCAAGCGGCTGCGGAACAAGCCATGGCCAAGGGCCGGGTGTCTGTCATCCTTGTCGAGACGCCAGCCAATCCGACAAACAGCCTCGTCGACGTCGCAATGATCCGCCGTGTCGCAGACGCGATCGGCAGGAAACAGGGACACACGCCTGTTATTGCTTGCGACAACACGCTGCTTGGCCCTGTCTTCCAGCGGCCGATCGAGCACGGCGCCGATATCTCGCTCTACTCGCTGACCAAGTATGTCGGCGGCCACTCGGACCTGATCGCGGGTGCTGCTCTCGGCTCGAAGGCCGTCATGAAGCAGGTCAAGGCACTGCGTGGCGCGATCGGCACGCAGCTTGACCCGCACTCCTGCTGGATGCTCGGCCGCTCGCTGGAGACCCTGCAGATCCGCATGGAGCGGGCCAACAACAACGCCCGCGTCGTTGCCGACTTCCTGCGCGAGCATCCAAAGGTCGAGGGGATCCACTACCTGCCCTATCACGACGCCGATTCGCCGGTCGGGCGGACCTTCGCGGCGCAG
>Ga0207426_1002349_pt1 | contig 12343 bp, 10 predicted proteins | sample AraplaMF_Cvi_mMS_FD_184265 | JGI IMG/M metagenome (GOLD analysis project Ga0207426, IMG submission 184265) | Arabidopsis root microbial communities from the University of North Carolina, USA - plate scrape MF_Cvi_mMS (SPAdes) (version 2) | ecosystem: Host-associated > Plants > Roots > Endosphere...
CAGTGGCAGTATCAATTATTACTGCTACGCCATGGGGAGCATAGCCTTCGTAAACAACTTCTTCGTAGTCGGTTTTATCTTTACCCATTGCACGCTTGATAGCTGCGTCTACACGGTCTTTCGGCATGTTCACACTCTTGGCATTGAGTATGCAGCGACGGAGGGCGGGGTTGTTGTCAGGATCAGGGCCGGAAGCCTTTACAGCAATAGCTATTTCTTTTCCTATTCTTGAAAATGCTTTCGCCATCTTATCCCAGCGGGCAAACATGGTCGATTTTCTTACTTCAAATATTCTTCCCATTTTGGTGGTATATAATTATAGTGACTTGTAAAAATAGAACGCAAAAATAAGGATTTTCAGATTTAGGCGTAGCAGGATTTAGGATTTAACGAAAGCGGAGAACAAAACGAACAGGTAATGTTCCGCTTTGTTCTCCGCTTTCACTTAGAGTTTATATCCGACAGGACTATTTAATTTCGTCGAGTGCCTTACGGGCCTTACTGTGCTTTACGCTGTAGCCGAAGTAAACAATAAAGCCTATTCCCAGCCATACAAATAAACGGGTCCAGTTTTCAATACCAAGGCTGATAATCATGGTGAGGCAGAAAGCAGCGCCCAGCAATGGAACAAACGGCACCAGCGGAGTTTTAAACGCGCGTGGTGTTTCCGGGTTGCTTTTACGCATTACAATAACCCCGATACATACCAGCACAAAGGCAAACAGGGTACCGATACTGGTCATTTCACCCACCACATTGTCCGGAATAAAGGCCGCAAACAGGGATACAAATACGAAGAACATCCACTGTGAGCGGTAAGGTGTACGGTATTTAGGATGCAATTTGGCAAATACAGATGGTACCAGTCCGTCGTTACTCATGGAGTAGAATACCCTTGTTTGTCCGAGTAACATTACCAGGATAACGGAAGAGAAGCCCGCCAGGATAGCTACGGTAATGAAAAGAGATAACCAGCTATAACCAGGCATATAGGTATCAATAGCATAAGCAACAGATGCTTCTCCACCTGCTTTCAGGAAGTCGGTGAAAGGTGCGATACCGGTTAATACATACGAAAACAGGATATACAGTAATGTACAAACGGCCAGTGATACGAGAATACCAATAGGCATATTCCGTTTAGGGTTCTTTGTTTCCTGGGCTGCAGTAGATACCGCATCAAACCCGATGAACGCAAAGAACACGACCCCGGCGCCCCTTAGTACGCCTGCCCATCCGTGGTTCCAGAAGTGGGAATAATCAACGATCTGACCATTGTGCATTTTTACGCTGCCGGCGGTAGCTGGAATGGTAAAAGGTGTATGGTTAGCCGGATTGATAAATTTCCATCCCAGGAAGATGAATAACATTACGATGGCCACTTTCGTGATGACGATAATATTATTAACGATCGCGGAGCCCTGGGTACCTCTTACCAGCAGCATCGTAAGTGCCAGGAGGATAAATAGGGAGGGAACGTTCATAATACCCTGTACACCTGCGTCGGATGTTTCAAAAGGGCTATGACACCATTGATAGGGTATCGTGACGTGAAAAACGCTTGTAAGTAACTTATTCAGGTATTGTGACCAGCCAATGGCTACGGTTGCAGCTCCCAGCGCATATTCAAGCACCAGATCCCAACCGATGATCCAGGCCACGAATTCCCCCAGCGTGGCATAAGAATAAGTATAGGCACTTCCTGCGATAGGAATCATGGAGGCAAACTCGGCGTAGCATAAGCCCGCCAGTGCACAGCCTATAGCAGCAATAATAAAGGAAATGGTAACAGCAGGGCCGGCATGTTGTCCTGCAGCTGCAGCTGTTCTTACAAAAAGTCCGGCACCAATAATTGCACCGATACCCAGTGCTACAAGGGATCCTGCTCCAAGTGTCCTTTTCAGACCCTTTTCAGATTCTCCGGCTTCGGCCATTAAAACGGATAGTTGTTTTTTAGCAAAAAGTTTGCTCATACGCGATGGTATTGTGGTTGATGTTTTAAGGTAGTTTTTGTTGTTAGTCGCCAAATATAGTATCTAAAATCAAAAACAGGCACTTTTATTTTGGCTGCTAACGCGCGTTTTTAGCTGCTTAACCTTATTTTTGGGAAATTTTCCGGTTACAACTTTTAATTATTACAAGATAAATTCTCGCTCCGCATGAAGAAATCGTCGAATCTGCTTACTCTTTATATTTTCATTGCCATGTTAATCGGAATAGGTACCGGCTATGCGGTATTCCTGATTTATGGCAACCAGGTGCCTCCGCCTCCGGCTGGTACAAAAGACACTCCGCAGATCTTCGCCGATAACATCTCCATTCTGACCGATATCTTCCTGCGCCTCGTTAAAATGATCATTGCTCCCCTGGTATTCTCTACGCTCGTAGTAGGAGTGGCCAAACTAGGTGATATTAAAGCCGTGGGTCGTATTGGTGGAAAAACCATGCTGTGGTTTATCAGTGCAACCTTTGTATCATTGTTTCTTGGTTTGGTATTGGTAAACCTCATGAAACCAGGTTTATCACTGCAGTTGCCTTTGCCCGATGAACATGCTTCTTCTGGTATTGCCAAAGCAGACATGACGCTGAAAGGCTTTTTTCAACACGTGGTGCCCGATAGTGTAGTGAATGCGATGGCACATAATGAAATACTGCAGATTGTGGTATTTGCTATTTTCTTTGGTGTGGCCGCTGCCTCTATTGGAGAAAAAGCTGCCCCGGTGGTGAAATTCCTGGATAGCGTGGCGCATATCATGTTGAAGGTGACCGGTTTTGTAATGAATTTTGCCCCCTTCGCTGTATTTGGCGCCATGGCAGGCATTATTGCTGTTAAAGGCCCTATTGTACTGGTTACCTATGGCAAGTTCATTGTACAGTTTTATATAGGTTTGCTCAGTTTGTGGGTGGTGATCGCCTTTGTTGGATGGCTGATACTGGGTAAGCCGGTGTTCCGTTTGTTGGGAGTCATTAAAGATCCGTTGTTGCTGGCTTTCGGTACCGCCAGCAGTGAAGCGGCTTATCCACGTACCATGGAAGAGCTGGAAAAGTTTGGCTGCGACAGCCGTATTGTTAGCTTTGTATTACCCCTGGGCTACTCCTTTAACCTGGATGGCTCTATGATGTATATGACCTTTGCCAGTTTATTTATAGCACAGGCGTATGGTATGCACCTGAGCATTGATCAGCAGATCACCATGTTATTGGTATTAATGATCACCAGTAAAGGAATTGCGGGCGTGCCCCGTGCTTCCCTGGTGGTGATTGCCGGTACCCTGTCCATGTTCCATATTCCGGAAGCGGGTCTTATCCTGTTGCTCGGGGTAGACCATTTGCTCGACATGGGGCGTTCTGCTACCAATGTAATCGGAAATGCCATGGCCACTGCTGTTGTGTCCAAATGGGAGAATAAACTTACGCCCGGAGATGCCACTAATGCCTAACTTAACAAATGCCTAACAGATTAATGTTTATTTTGCCAATTCAGAAAAAGAAATAGCGTACTAGCATGGACCAGATTATTGAGTTTTTTAAACACCTCATTAATCCCTCGTGGATTATTGAACATGGTGGCCTTTACCTGTTACTGGCGATTATTTTCGCAGAAACGGGCCTTTTTATTGGATTCTTTCTGCCGGGAGATTCCCTCCTCTTTGTGGCTGGCATCTACAGTGAAGACCTTTGCCGCAGTTTTTTTGATATGCCTTTTGTAGTGATTATGTTTTTGATTGCTGTTGCCGGCGTATTGGGTAATATGGTAGGCTTCTGGTTTGGTAAAAAATCCGGTCCTTTATTGTTTAAGAAGAAGGATACTTTCTTTTTCAGAAAGAAGCACCTTCACCAGGCGCATGAATTTTTTGTAAAATATGGTGGTGGCGCTATCTTTTTTGCCCGCTTCCTGCCCATTATCCGCACCTTTGCCCCTATAGTAGCCGGTATTGTGGGAATGGAAAACAAAAAGTTTATGTTCTTTAATATCATTGGTTCTTTTGCCTGGGTATTTTCCATGATGCTGGCGGGCCATTACCTCGATAAATTGTTCCCGAACCTGAAGGAGCATCTTGAGCTCATCATCCTGGTAATTGTGCTGATTACTACTTTACCGGTGCTGATCAAAGTGATTTTTGGGAAAGTGAAACACCAGTCATCCCACCCACACTCCGAAGTAGAAAAAACAGATTCTCCATTATAATTTTTTATATCTTTAAAAGGGCTCTCGTAAGAGGCCCTTTTTTTATTCATTCCCGTTATTATTATCAACCAAACAAAAATGAAAACCGACAATCGTCCTGTTTCTATTTTCAATATAGCTGTAATAGTGGCTTCACTGGGCTATTTCGTGGATATTTATGATCTTTTGCTGTTTACTATTGTAAGAGTACCAAGTTTAAAATCACTGGGATTACCCCAGAACGAAATTGATGCGGGTGCAGGGATGTTACTGATCAATATACAGATGGTGGGACTGCTGGTGGGTGGTATTTTCTGGGGTATTATCGGCGATAAAAAAGGTCGTTTAAGCGTGTTGTTTGGTTCTATCCTGATTTATTCGATCGCCAATATTGCCAATGGTTTTGTGCATGGTATCAATGGATATGTGTTATGGCGTTTTGTGGCCGGCTTTGGCCTGGCGGGAGAGCTGGGCGCAGGTATCACCCTGGTGTCTGAAATTCTTCCAAAGGAAAAAAGAGGTTATGGTACCATGATAGTAGCTACTGTAGGCGTTTCAGGTGCGGTGGCCGCCAACCTGATTGCCAAACTGGTGGGCGACTGGCGTATTTGTTATTTCATTGGCGGTGGGCTGGGCCTGGCTTTGCTGATCCTGCGGGTAAGCGTAATGGAATCGCATATGTTTAACGCGGTAAAGGCTTCGGCTGCTTCCAGGGGCAGTTTTATGGCTTTGTTTAATAACAGGGAACGTTTTATTAAATATTTGAAATGTATGTTGTTGGGAACTCCTACCTGGTTCGTGGTAGGGATCCTGATCGCTTTTTCCAACAAGTTTGCTGCAGTTATGAATGTGCAGGGTGCCGTCAGTCCCGGTGATGCTGTGGCTTTTTGTTATACAGGACTGGTATTGGGTGATTTCACTACGGGCCTGGTTAGCCAGTTATGGCAAAGCCGGCGCAAAGTAATGTTGCTGTTCCTGGTACTGACAGGCGTGATGGTTGCCGTGTATTTGAATTTACATGGTGTGGAAACCTGGGTGTTTTATACCGTATGCTTTATACTTGGCTTCAGTGTTGGCTTCTGGGCTATTTTTGTAACGATTGCAGCTGAGAGTTTTGGTACCAATCTGCGGGCTACGGTGGCTACTACTGTTCCGAACTTTGCCAGGGGGATGTTGCCCCTGATATCCCTGTTGTTTATTAAAGTACAGCACTATTTTACTTTCCTGCAAAGCGGTGCTATTGTTGCAGTTGTCTGCATTGGCATTGCACTGGTCACTGCGTGGAAGGTGGAGGAAACATTTGGTAAAGATCTGAACTACCTGGAAGAAATTTAATGATAGCTTTCCAGCATTTTATCCAGCAGCTTATTCAGCTGTATGAGTTCTTTTTCGTTTAATGATTTCAGGGTATTATCCAGTTGGCCGATTGCGTCGTCGATGACTTTCAGCAGCTGGAGGCCCTTGTCATTAATACGAACATCTACTGCGCGCCGGTCCATTTCGCTGTTTTTGCGTTCTACCAGGTCAGCTTTGCGGAGTCGTTCCACAAGGCGGGAAACGTCACTCATTTTGTCTAGCATTCTTTCTTTCAACAGGTTGATATTAGCGGCTTTCGGATGTTGTCCGCGAAGGATGCGCAGTATATTGTACTGCTGCATGGTAATGCCATATTGCTTGAAGAACTGCTGGTGACGGGACGTTATCCAGTTACCGACAAAAATCAGGCTGATCAGGCCACGCTGATTTTCGCTTTCAAATGTTTTCTGTGTAATCAGTTTTTCCAGGTTAGACATACATTCAGAGTTAAACTAAATTTGACGGAACGATTTAGAACTGTTTCATTTATATTGCTTTAGCTCTCGTCGGAATCGTGGTAAAATTACGAATAAAAACAGAATTGCCGGGTTTGTCTTGTCGAGGATTCGACCATTTTTGCCGATTATTTGGAATTTGTCTTACCCAGGATTAAACTGATTTTGCTGATTGGACTGATTTTTCCAATCATATTTTGATTTAAAAAGATTAGCGAAGAAAAAGCGGGTGTGCGCTCCTGTCTTCGCTAATCTTTTTAATCTTGTAAAAGTATAATCCTGAAATCATCAAAATCAGTTTAATCCTGGGTAAGACAAAATCAGTTTAATCCTGAGTAAGGCAAAATCAGTTTAATCCTGAGTAAGGCAAAATCATTTATGCTGTAGCCGACTGCATTTTATCCAGTACGTCCATTACTTCCTTTACATGTTGGGCAGAGGTATTCAGTAATTCTTTTTCTGCTGCATTCAGTTGCAGTTCGATAATTTTTTCTATCCCGTTTTTACCCAGCACTACCGGTACACCAAGGTAGATATCTTTGAGGCCATACTGACCAGATAACCAGGCGCACACGGGGAAAATACGTTTTTCATCTTTTACAATGGCTTCCACCATTTGCGCGGCGGCAGCTCCGGGAGCGTACCAGGCAGAAGTGCCAAGCAGGTTTACGATTTCGCCGCCACCTACTTTTGTGCGCTGGATGATAGCTTCCAGTTTATCATTGGCTACCAGTTCTGTTACAGGAATACCACTTACTGTAGTATAACGTGGCAGTGGCACCATGGTATCGCCGTGGCCACCCATCAGGATTGCCTGTATATCTTTCGGTGAGCAGCCTATTTCATCTGCCAGGAAAGCGCGGTAACGGGCGGTATCGAGTATACCGGCCATGCCGAATACCTTGCTGCTGTCTTTTTTGGCGCTGAGATAACTGCAATAGGTCATTACATCCAAAGGATTGCTCACAATGATGATAATGGCATCCGGAGAATGTTTGGTAATATTTTCAGTCACTGATTTCACAATGTTGGCATTGGTGGAAATCAGATCATCCCTGCTCATTCCAGGTTTACGCGGAAGTCCTGACGTGATCACCACCACATCGCTGTTAGCAGTTTTGGTGTAGTCATTAGTCACCCCTGTAATTTTGGTACTGTAATAATCAATGGGAGCCTGTTGCCAAGTGTCCAGGGCCTTACCTTCAGCCGTTCCTTCTTTAATATCCAATAAAACCACCTCCTGCAGAAAATCTTTGTGGGCCAGCACATTGGCACACGTTGCGCCTACGTTCCCGGCTCCTACTACTGTAACTTTCATTTTGTCTATAGCTTTAAAAGTGAAGAATGATTGTGATTAAACAAATGTAATGATTCGGCTTTAGAATAACCGGCCATACAGGCACATTTTCCAAAGGATTATTTATTCAGATAAAACAGCAGGGAATCTATCTTGGCGCTTCCTTCAAAGCCCTTTACAAACTGCTGTTTCCTGTTATATATGTATAATCCGGGGAAGTAGCGGAGGTCATAAAAATACATGATCTGGCGGGTTGGTTCACTGGCCATGATAATGTTCGGATAATTTTTGATCTTGTATTGATCATAATATTCCTTCATCTGCTCCACTTTAAACGGAGTGACCATTAGGATCTGTGTTTTTTTAAACTTGTCAATATTTTTCAACACTTCTTCGGTCAGGTGTTTACAATGGTCACAGTCCACGCTGAATACAAAGACCATTGTTTTTTCGTTCCGCTTGAGATCGTTTTTTGTAATAGAATGGCCATCCACAAGCGTAAGCGGGAAGGCTGGTATGATCGGATACTGTAAATATGGTGGTTTTGCCGGAGGATTAGCATTGGTTTGAGCCTTCAAAAACACGGGTAAACAGCCTAAAATAACTAAAAACACGTAGCGCATACTTATAAAAGTTTCTTGATTTGAGTTTAAATTTACCGGATAAATGTCATTTATTGAATAAAAATGACGAAAATTGGGCCGAAAAGGGACTAATCTATCTAATTTTGGGAATTAGTTGCTTATTCATATGCGAAAATTTTTACTTTTGCAATCCGTATAAATTTTTAACTTAAAATCAGTAACCTATTTATGGCTACCACCGCAGATATCAGAACAGGATTAATCATCAAGCTGGATAACAGTTTGTATTCTGTTGTAGAGTTTGGTCAGAACAAAACCGCCCGTGCAGCCGCAAAGGTTTGGGCTAAATTGAAGGGCGTTGACAATAGCCGTTCTATAGAGCACACATGGAACTCAGGAGATACCATCTTCCCTATCCGCATTGAAAAGAAAGCTTTCCAATACTTATATAAAGATGATACCGGCTACAACTTCATGGATAATGAAACGTTTGAGCAGATAGCTATGCCGGAAACAGCGATAGATGCTCCGCAGTTCCTGAAAGAAGGACAGGAAGTGAGTGTGCAGATCAATACAGAAACGGAGCAGTATATGGCGGTTGAATTACCAGACAAAATTGTAGTACTGGTAACTTATTCTGAGCCAGGTGTGAAAGGTGATACTGCTACCCGTACTTTAAAACCCGCTACTGTGGAAACCGGAGCAACCGTGATGGTGCCGTTGTTTGTGGACGAAGGAGAGCTGATCCGCGTTAATACCAAGAATGGTGAGTACATCGAGAGAGTAAAAGCATAAATCATTTGGCGTTGTGGGTTTCCGGATAGGAATTTTGTTTCTGGGGGATGATTCTTTCTGAAACAATGTTCCTGAACGCGCGAAATCCGTGAGCCATCATATTCTATATTTCTAAACCAAAAACTGTCTACATGGACTTTAAACAGATTCAGGAACTGGTAAAAATGATCAACAAATCAAATATCAGTGAACTGAGCATTGAACAGGACAAGTTTAAGATTACAATAAAACAGAAGGATAACGAAGTACAACAGGTAATCACCGTTCCTGCAACCATGGCACCCGCACAGGCAGTAGCCGCTGTAGCTCCTGCAGCAGCTCCCGCTCCGGCAGCACCTGCAGCTGCAACGCCAGCTCCTTCCAAAGAAAGCAACCTGGTTACTATTAAATCTCCCATGATCGGGACCTTCTACCGCAGCGCCGGTCCGGACAAAGCACCTTTCATCAACGTAGGTGACGACGTAACTCCCGGTAAAGTAGTGTGCATCATCGAAGCAATGAAGTTATTCAACGAAATAGAGAGTGAAGTAAGTGGTAGAGTTGTGAAAGTACTGGTAGATGACGCATCTCCGGTAGAATACGACCAGCCTTTATTTTTAGTTGAACCGTAATAATAGCCTTTAACCGTTAGCCTTTAGTTTTTCAATCCTTACGTATGTCAGGACTGAACTGCTAAAGGCTAACAGCTAAAAGCTAACAGCTATTATTAACTTATAAGGAAAACAATGTTCAAAAAAATATTGATTGCCAACCGCGGTGAAATTGCCCTTCGGATTATCCGTACCTGTAAGGAAATGGGTATCAAAACGGTGGCAGTTTATTCTACGGCAGATAAAGACAGCCTGCATGTGAAATTTGCCGATGAAGCAGTATGCATAGGTAAACCGCAAAGTACGGAGTCTTATCTGAACATCCCTCACCTGATGGCGGCTGCTGAAATCACTAATGCAGACGCTATCCACCCCGGATACGGCTTCCTGGCTGAAAATGCCCGTTTTGCCGAGATCTGTGGTGAGCATGGTATTAAGTTCATCGGCCCCACTCCGGATATGATCCGCAGAATGGGGGATAAGATGACCGCCAAGGAAACCATGATTGCTGCCGGTGTACCGGTTATTCCAGGCTCTGAAGGGTTGCTGCAAAGCGTGGAAGAAGCCAAAGCAATTGCAAAAGGTATGGGACTTCCGGTGATCATCAAGGCTACTGCCGGCGGTGGTGGTAAAGGTATGCGTGTGGTATGGGAAGAAAGTGAAATTGAGACTGCCTACAACATGGCTAAAAATGAAGCGCGTGCTTCATTCAGCAACGATGGTATTTACATGGAGAAATTCGTGGAAGAACCTCGCCATATTGAAATCCAGGTAGCGGGTGATCAGTACGGTAAAGTATGTCACCTCAGTGAAAGGGATTGCTCTATTCAGCGTCGTCACCAGAAACTGGTAGAAGAATCTCCTTCTCCGTTTATGACACCTGAACTGCGTGAGAAAATGGGGGAAGCAGCTATTAAGGCAGCCAGTGCAATCAACTACGAAAGTGTTGGTACCATTGAGTTCCTGGTAGATAAGCACCGCAATTTCTATTTCATGGAAATGAATACACGTATCCAGGTAGAACACGGTGTTACGGAAGAAGTGATCAATTTTGACCTGGTAAAAGAACAGATCAAGATTGCTGCCGGTATTCCTATCTCCGGAAAAAATTATACGCCACAAATGCATGCTATCGAGTGTCGTATCAATGCGGAAGATCCTTACAATGATTTCCGTCCTTCTCCTGGTAAAATCACTACCCTGCATATTCCCGGTGGTCATGGCGTACGTGTGGATTCCCACATCTATGCCGGTTACGTTATTCCGCCGTATTATGATTCTATGGTAGCAAAAATTATTACTATGGCGCAAACCCGCGAAGAAGCCATCAATACGATGGAACGTGCACTGAGCGAGTTTGTGATCGAAGGTGTTAAAACAACGATTCCTTTCCATCAGCAGCTGATGCGTGATGAAAACTTCCGTAAGGGTAACTTTACCACCAAGTTTACAGAAACGTTTAAGCTGGTATAACGGTAACGGATATACTATTTTAAGCATCCTCCCGGCTTTATTGCCCGGAGGATTTTTTTATGCTGGTAATTCTCCGGCGGCAGGCAGGGGTATTAAAAAAACAAAGCCCCGGATGAAAATCCGGGGCTAATCATACACCAAAACAATCTTACGGTTTTATCGCAAGAAAAGCAGTTCTCTGTATTTAGGCAGTGCCCATTTTTTGTCATCCACCAGGAACTCCAGTTTATCGGAGTGGTAGCGGATCACATCAAAGTACGGCTTAATCTTTTCACAGTAGTCAATCGCTTTCTGGCGGCTGTCGGTCAGCTTGTTAGCTACCTTACGCGCCTCGATCATAGCCTGTACATTCTCACTGATTACATTAATATGTTCAGCTATTTTAGCAGCAATTTGTTTTTGAGCTTTAACGGATTCTTCGCCCAGACCAATTCCTTTCAGGCCGTTGATATTAGTCACCAGGTCGTTCAGGTAGCTGATAGCAGACGGGAGGATAGTGTTGGTAGCGAGGTCGCCGATAACGCGGGCTTCGATCTGCACTTTCTTCACATAATCTTCCAGCAGTATCTCGTGGCGTGCGTGCAGTTCTTTTTCGTTGTAAACGCCGGTTTCAGCATAGAGTTTGGTTGCTTTAGGAGTAACCATGGCATCCAGTGCTTTCGGAGTGGTTTTTACATTTGGTAAACCTCTCTTTTCAGCTTCTTTTTCCCATTCTTCACTGTATCCGTCGCCTTCGAACAGTATTTTTTCCGAATCTACAATATATTTCCGAAGAGTTTGCATAATCGCAATCTCTTTTTTCTCGCCTTTTTCGATCAGTGCATCAACCTCAGCTTTAAAGTCAACCAGGGTTTTAGCCATGATAGTATTCAGCACAGTCATTGCAGAAGCACAGTTTGCAGAAGAACCTACTGCGCGGAATTCAAACTTGTTGCCGGTGAAAGCAAAAGGAGAAGTACGGTTACGGTCGGTGTTATCGAGCAAAAGTTCAGGAATATGACGGTGCAGATCCAGTTTCAGGATAGCTTCGTCCTGTTCGTCGAATTTGTTGTTAACACGGTTTTTAACTTCCTGCAGTACATCGAACAGGTATTTACCGGTAAATACGGAAATAATTGCAGGAGGTGCTTCGTTGGCGCCCAGACGGAAGTCATTGCTTGGAGAAGCAATAGCAGCTCTCATCAGGTCAGCGTAGTCATGTACCGCTTTAATGGTGTTCACAAAGAAAGTGAGGAACATCAGGTTGGTCTTCGGCGTTTTACCGGGAGCCAGCAGGTTTACACCAGTGTCGGTAGACATGCTCCAGTTGTTATGTTTACCGGAACCGTTGATGCCTGCAAAAGGTTTCTCGTGCAGTAACACTTTCAGTTTGTGACGTTTAGCCACTTTATTCATCACATCCATCAGCAGGGAGTTGTGATCCACTGCGATGTTTACTTCTTCAAATATAGGAGCACATTCGAACTGGGAAGGCGCTACCTCGTTGTGACGGGTTCTTAAAGGAATACCCAGTTTGTAAGATTCTACTTCGAAATCGCGCATGTAAGCGTAAGCACGCTCAGGAATGGCACCGAAGTAATGGTCTTCCAGCTGTTGACCTTTGGAAGGCGCATGACCAACAACGG
>Ga0207426_1002352_pt1 | contig 12330 bp, 6 predicted proteins | sample AraplaMF_Cvi_mMS_FD_184265 | JGI IMG/M metagenome (GOLD analysis project Ga0207426, IMG submission 184265) | Arabidopsis root microbial communities from the University of North Carolina, USA - plate scrape MF_Cvi_mMS (SPAdes) (version 2) | ecosystem: Host-associated > Plants > Roots > Endosphere ...
CATGTCCGAGTACGAGTGGGATCGCACCACCATGGCTGTCGTCGCCTCCGCGCTCTCCGGAGACAGCGACGGCGCGGTGGAACTCCTTCGGCCGCTCCCCCAGAGCGATGTGTGCCATATCGCCGTACGGCTCGCCGCCATGGCCGCCGACGCACTGATCGTCGCCGCCCAGGACAGCGGAGGGGACCGCGAGGAGGCCCTGTCGCAGTGGCAGCAGTGCATCCTTCAGCACGAGGCGGAGTACGAGGGCGGAGTGGGGGACTGAGCACCGGGGGCCGCAGTCGCGGACGCTGAGGCCGTCTTGGAGGGCGGGTGGCACTGGTCGCGGCTGGAGGCACGGTCCGGGTCGGTGCAGGGCCGGTCCTTGGCAGGGTCCGAACGGGTTCGGTTCAGTGGGCTCTGGGGGTAGCACCGCCCACCCGGGCCGCCTGCTCGCCCGGGACCGACCGTCACCCGGGCCCTGGTCGCCCCGGGCCGCCGTCACTCCGGGACAGCAGCCGTCGCCCGCAGGTGGCGTATCAGCCCGCTGCGTATCCCCTCCAGCCGCTCGGTATCCGCGCCCGGCAGAAGCACGAGATCCCGCAGCCCGAGTTCGGTCTCGGCAACGGCCTCCCATGAGCCGCCGTCCAACAATTCCGCGATGAGGGCCTCGGCCCCCGACCAGTCGCCGAGGGCACATCGGACGAGGGTGGCGACGGACTCCGTCGATATGAGAGCCGTCTCCAGGAGAGGGGTCGGGGCGGAGGGGGCATTGCTGCCGTGCGGAGCGGACGCGCGGTCAGGGGCAGGGTCAGTGACGCGGGTGGCGGTGACACGGATGGTGCCGGTGCCACGACCGGTGCCGGTGCTGCTGTCGCTGCCACTCCCCGAGGGGCCGCCGCCGAAGGCCCGCGCAAAGCGCTCGTCGGCTCTCAGCACTGCCCAGGCGTCTCCGGCCGTGAACGCGGACGCGGCGGCGTTCACGTTGGCGTCCACGGGCGCAGTCATGGCCCCAGCCCCTGGCGCAGTCGCGCTTCCGCCAGGCATGGCGGCAAGCAGCGCCGCCTCGTACCGGACGACCAGCCCGGCGTCCGGATCGCCGCCTGAGCTGGAATTCATGGCCTCCCAGGCAGCCTCGATCGCCTCACGTGCCGCGTCCAGGTGGGCGGTCCGGCGCAGGCAGCCCGCCTTGAGGGACAGGAGGGTGGCGGTGGAGGACAGGTCGGCGTCGACGTCGGCGTCGGTGAGGGCGCGGTTGAAGTCGGTGAGGGCGCGGGGGGCGTCGCCTCGTAGGAGGTGGGTTTTGGCGCGGCGGGCGAGGGTGTGGGTGGGGGCGTCGCCGAGTTCGAGGGCTCGGTCGAAGTCCGTCAGGGCTTCGGTCAGTCGGCCGGTGAGGAGGTTGATCGTTCCGCGGGTGGCCGTGAACCGGCTCGAATCGGGAGTGAGGCGTAGGGCGGTGGAGAGTTCGGAGCGGGCCTCCTCGGTGCGGTGCAGAGCTGTCAGTGCCAGGGCGCGTTGCCAGTGGGTGTGGCCGTCGACGGGTTCCAGGGCGATCGATCGGTCGAAGTCCGTGAGGGCCTGTTCGTAGCGGCCGAGGCGGCCGCATACCGCGCCGCGCAATCGCCACACCCTGGCATCGTCCGCGTCGAGTTCCAGGGAGCGGTCAAGGGCTGCCAGTGCCTCGTCGTGGCGGTCCAGGGCGTGCAGTGCGGTGCCGCGGGCCCGGTGGGCCCAGGCGTAGTCGGGGTTGACGGCGAGGGCCCGGTCGGCCTCCAGGAGCGCTTGCTCATGTCGCCCGCTCTCCAGGCAGGTGTGGCAGCGCTCCGCCCATACCCAGGGGTCGTTCGGCTGGAGTTCGGCCGCGCGCCCGAGGGCGTCGAGGGCTTCGTCGTGGCGGCCCATCACTCGCAGGGTGATCCCCCGGCGGGCGTGGGCCCAGACGTAGGCGGGATTGACGGCGAGGGCGCGGTCGAACTCGGCGAGGGCCAGGTCGTACTGTCCCGTGTCGCGGTAGGCGGCGCCCCGTTCGGCCATCGCCCAGGCGTAGTTCGCGTTGATCTCGATGGCGTGCTCCAGGCCGGCCAGTGCTTCCTCGTGGCGGCCGAGGCGGCGCAGACAGACGGCGCGGCTGGCGATGCTGAAGGCGTGACGGGGTTGCAGGGCAAGGGCCCGGTCGAACTCGGTGACGGCCTGCTCGTAGCGGCCCAGGAGGCGGTAGGCCTCGCCGAGTTGGGAGGCGGCTTCCAGGGAGTCCGGGGTGATCTCCAGGGCGTGGGTGTAATCCTCGGCGGCGCGTTCGAAGCAGCGCATATAGCGGTGGGTCAGACCGCGGCCGAGCAGGGCGGAGGCGTTGCGCGGATCGAGTTCCAGGCAGCGGTCGAAGTCGGCGAACGCCTGTTGCCAGGCCTCGGCCTTGCGGTGCTCGCGGCCTCGGACGTGGTGGATGCGGGCCTGTCCGTGCACATCGAGGCCGGGGTGGCCGAGCAGCGCGGTGAGGATCGCAATCAGGCCGCCACCGTCCTCGGTGAGGGCGGTGGTCATACGGGCGCCCCAGTCGCGGACCCCCGTAGCCCCGGCGTCCTCACCGGCCTGGCGGATGGTCTCGGCGACTCTGCGCACGGCGGTCGGCGCGTGTTCGGCGGCGTCCAGGGTGTCGGACAGCGCCAGGGCGAGGGACGGCTGCGGGTCCGCGCAGAGAGAGTGGTAGATCTCCCGGAGCCGGTGGTCCAGTTGGCGTTCGTCGGACCAGGAGTCCGCGGGGTTCGGGCCGGGCGCATGGTCCGTGCGGTGACGCCGGGCGACCTCGGCGAGACGGCGGTGCCGGGCCGTCCAGGTCTGCGGTGATCTACGGCGCTGGAGGCGCAGCATCGCCGTCCGCACCACCTCGTGGTACTGCCATCGCCCGGCCCGGTCGGCCACGAACGGCAGCCCGCACAGCCAGCCGAACTGTTCGGCGGCGGCCGCATCCACGACGGTCCGGAAGATGTCCTCGTCCACATGGCGCGGCAGGGCGGCCGCCAATGCGGCCTCCCGGCGCACCGGGTCCGTCTCCCATTTCAGAAAGCGTTCGACGGCGGTGTCACTGGGGTCGTCGACGGCCTCGACGGCGCGCGGGCGGTTCTCGGCGAGGGTGGACACCAGCACGGGCAGGCCGCCGGACAGCCGCAGGATCACCTCGACGACCCGCTCGTCGGTGATGCCCCTGGTGGCCAGGAACTGGCGTGCCTCGTCCTCGGTGAAGGCGTCCAGCGGCAGATCCGTCACGCAGTCCAGGCAGTCGGCCCAGCAGCGGCGGTCCAGCGCGGTCTGGCCGGCCAGCGTCACCACCACGTTGGGCGCCAGTGGGCCGTAGCGATCGCTGACCAGGACGTCACGCAGCCAGATGTCGAGCAGCGGGCCCGTCCGCTCATAGGTGTCGAAGAAGAGCGCCACCGAGGGCGACTCGTCCGCGACGGCACTCACTTCACGGACGAAGGCGGGCGTCAGGACCTCCAGCGGCGCCATCACCAGCTGCACCTCGTCATGGCTGCGCAGCCGGGCGCTGAGCAGCCCGCGCAGCCGGTCGGCGCCGCGCGCCACCTGGCGGGGGTCCAGTCCTCCGGTGAGGGCGCCGACGCCCGGTAACAGCCCCAGGCCGGCCAGCCCGGCCTGGGCGGCGATCATGCTGCCGGGCGAGGGAGCGGCCCCCTGGGGGTCGTCCTGGTCCGCCGGGCCGGGCGCCGCCTCCGCGGTGACGGTCGCCGCTTCGGCCTCGTGGCGCCGCTCCCGGTAGGTGGCGAGGAGCTTGTCGAAGACCTTCAAGGGGTGTCCCTGCGCGGCGAGTTGGGCGCTGATGGCCGCCATGGCCTCGGGGACGTCGTGCATCGCCTCGTCGACATACGCGGTCGGCGCGCCCTGCCCGCGCGCGGTTTCCTCGAACTGCCGGACCAGTGACGTCTTGCCGACGCCCGCCTGGCCGTGCACATGGAAGAGGAACTGATGCGCCGGGTCCTCCACCGCGCGGGCGAAGTTGTCCCGGAAGGCGGCGATCTCGCCGCGCCGACCGACGAACCCCTCCCGCCGCCGGAGCCGGATCAGCTCCTGCCGCGAGAGCCTGTTGCGTGCCATCGGGTCCACCCCCTTCGCCCGGCGTTCGCAGCGGTGCCGGCTTTTCTGACCTGCTCCCGCAGATTAGCCGTCGGCGGCGGTGCGGGGAGGGGGCTGTGGATAACCGCGGAGGGCGGCCCCCACCGGCTACTCCACGACCGGCAGCAGCTCCGGCAGATGTCCGTCCGATGCGAGGGCGGCGGCCTGGCGTTCCTCGGTGACCGGGGCGTAGGTCGTGGTGCGGGGGCGGGCCGGGCGGCCGGCGAGGTCGGCGATGGCGATGAGGTCCTGGATGGAGCGGTAGGAGCCGTAACTCGAACCCGCCATCCGGGAGATGGTCTCCTCCATCAGGGTGCCGCCCAGGTCGTTGGCGCCGGAGCGCAGCATCTCGGCGGCGCCGTCCGTGCCGAGCTTGACCCAGCTGGTCTGGATGTTGGTGATGTGCGGGTGCAGCAGCACCCTGGCCATGGCCGTCACCGCGCGGTTGTCGCGGGTGGTGGGGCCGGGGCGGGCGATACCGGCGAGGTAGACGGGGGCGTTGGTGTGGATGAAGGGGAGGGTGACGAACTCCGTGAAGCCGCCGGTCTCCTGCTGGATTTCGGCGAGCAGGCGGAGGTGGCCCAGCCAGTGGCGGGGCTGATCGACATGGCCGTACATCATCGTCGAGGAGGAGCGGATGCCCAGCTCATGAGCGGTCTTGATGACCTCGACCCAGGTGGCGGTGGGCAGCTTGCCCTTGGTGAGGATCCAGCGGACCTCGTCATCCAGGATCTCGGCGGCGGTGCCGGGGATGCTGTCCAGACCGGCGGCCTTGGCCTCGCTGAGCCACTCGCGGACGGACAGCCCGGTGCGCGTCGCACCGTTGACGACCTCCATGGGCGAGAAGGCGTGCACATGCATACCGGGGACGCGTTCCTTGACGGCGCGCGCGATGTCGAAATAGGCGGTGCCGGGCAGGTCGGGGTGGATACCGCCCTGCATGCAGACCTCCACCGCGCCCACGTCCCAGGCCTGTTGGGCGCGGTCGGCGACCTGGGAGAGGGAGAGGGTGTAGGCGTCGGCGTCCGTTCGGCGCTGGGCGAACGCGCAGAAGCGGCAGCCGGTGTAGCAGACGTTGGTGAAGTTGATGTTCCTGGTGACGATGTAGGTGACGTCGTCGCCCACGGTGTCGCGGCGCAGCTCGTCGGCGATGGTGCAGAGCGTGTCCAGGGCGGGCCCGTCGGCGTGCAGCAGCGCCAGGGCCTGCGCGTCGGTGAGCCGGGTGGGGTCGTCGGCGGCCTGCGCAAGGGCCTGGCGTACGTCGGAGTCGATGCGCTCCGGTGCCATCCCGGGGGCCGCGGCCTCGCGCAGTGCCTCCCAGTCGCCGTAGACCTCGTCGAAGTCGTCGCGGCGGTCGGCGGTGCGGCCTTGGGTGTCGATGGTGTGGTGCAGGTCCGTACGGCCCGAGGAGCTCATCGTGAAGCCCTCGTCGGGCTCCTGCCAGGGGCGGCCCACCACGGGGGCGTCCTCGATGGCCAGGCCCGTCTCCGGGTCGGCCAGGGCGCGGACGTGCGGCAGCAGGCGGGGGTCGAGCCAGGGCTCACCGCGCTGGAGGAACTCCGGGTAGATGGGGAGCCGTTCCCGCAGTGCGAAGCCGGCCGCGGCGCAGCGCTCGGTCAGCTCGTCGATCTGCGGCCAGGGGCGCTCGGGGTTCACATGGTCGCGGGTCAGCGGGGAGACGCCGCCCCAGTCGTCGATCCCGGCGTCGATGAGCAGCTGGTATTCGCCGTCGACCAGGTTGGGCGGTGCCTGGATACGGGTCGAGGGGCCCATGATGTGCCGGGCCACCGCGATCGTCGCGGCCAGCTCCTCCAGTTCGGCGTCCGGCATTCCGCGCATCGCCGTGTCCGGCTTGGCGCGGAAGTTCTGCATGATCAGTTCTTGGATGCCGTGGTAGGCGCGCTGGATACGGCGCAGCGCGAACAGGGACTCGGCGCGCTCCTCGTACGTCTCGCCGATGCCGATGAGCAGCCCGGTGGTGAAGGGGACGTTGGAGCGGCCGGCGTCCTCCAGGACACGCAGCCGGACGGCCGGTTCCTTGTCGGGCGACCCGTAGTGCGGACCGCCGGGCTCGCTCCACAGCCGCTCGGCGGTCGTCTCCAGCATCATCCCCAGGGACGGGGCGACGGGCTTGAGCCGCTGGAAGTCCGTCCAGGACAGCACCCCGGGGTTGAGGTGCGGCAGCAGACCGGTCTCCTCCAGGACGCGGATGGCCATGGCGCGGACGTACGAGAGCGTGTCGTCGTAGCCGTGCGCCTCCAGCCATTCGCGGGCCTCGGGCCAGCGGTCCTCCGGCTTGTCCCCCAGGGTGAACAGGGCTTCCTTGCAGCCCATTTCGGCGCCGCGGCGGGCGATGTCCAGCACCTCGTCGGGCGACATGAACATCCCGTGGCCGTCCCGGCGCAGCTTGCCGGGGACGGTGACGAAGGTGCAGTAGTGGCACTTGTCCCGGCACAGGCGCGTCAACGGGATGAAGACACCGCGCGAGTAGGTGATGACCCCCGGGCGGCCCGCGGCCTCCAGACCGGCGTCCCGCACCCGGGCCGCCGAGGCGCACAGGTCCCTGAGGTCCTCGCCGCGCGCCTGAAGCAGCACCGCGGCCTCGCCGGCGTCCAGCGCGACACCGTCGCGGGCCCGCTTGAGCGCGCGGCGCATGGCGTTCGCCGTGGGGCGGCCCGCGGCGGCGGCCCCGGCGTTCGTCTCGCGGTCGGTCCCTTGGTCGGATGCCTGGCCGGGTACCTGCGCGCTGGAAGTCATCCTCCGAGCATACGAGCGCCCGCCGACAGCCCCGCCGTCGGAGAAGGAGCCGTTGCTGTGCCGCTGATCACTGCGGACGGAGGTTCCGTCAGGGCATGGCGAGGGCACTTCCCGGCGGCGGCGCACCGCACGCTTACATGCTTGCCAGCAGCTCGTCGGAGTACGTCCTGGTCAGGAACTCCATGTTGTGGCCGTCCGGGTCAAGGATGTAGACACCGCGGCCGCCGTCGTGGTGGTTGATCTCCTGAGGCTTGGTGTGCATGGGGTCGGCCCAGTAGGAGAGCCCGCGCTCCTCTATGCGGCCGAAGATCCCGTCGAACTCCTCCTCGGTCACCAGGAACGCATAGTGCGTCGGGACGAATTCGCCGCCCGCGACATGCTCGGCGTAGTCGAGGGCCACCCCGTTGTCCAGCTTGAGGGCGGCGAAGGGGCCGAACGCCTTGGGCTCGGGCGCACCGAGCAGACCGGCCAGGAACCGGGCGGAGGCGAAACGGTCGGTGCTGTGCACGATCGTGTGGTCGAGGCGAGGCATGGGGTCTCCTTGATCTCTCTGGTCCCGTGCTCGGCGTGGTCCCCTGATCTGCGGGATCATGCGGACCGTGGCTCTTCCGGGACCGTGGACCGTTCTCCTTGGACCGTTGAATGCGGGTGGTTCAACAAGCCCTCACCTCCGACGCTACGACTGGACGGGGTGGGCGCGAATCGGCCTCCGGTACCGATCCCGGGGGCGAGGGCCTTACACCGCTGGTCCTAGGGCGTGTCCGGTCCGGTGGCCCTCCACCAAGCCTTCAGGGGGCCCGTCCGCCGTCGTGACGCATCCGGTACGGCACGCTGCCGTACGTCACAGGAACTGCGCGAAGTCGTCGAGAGTCCGCAGTACCTCCGCCTCCTCGGCCGGCGGCAGTTGCAGAACCACTTCTTGCAGTCCCAGCTCGCGGTAGTACGCCAGCTTCCCGGCTGACGGATGGACCGCGTACGGGACCACCACCGGCTCCCCCGTGCGCCCGGCGTCCGACCACGCCTGCCGCAGTACCGGAAGGGTCTCGGTCAGCCCCCGTCCGCCGATCGGCAGCCACCCGTCCGCGTACGCGGCGATCTGCCCGAAGAGCTTGGGTCCGGCCCCGCCGCCGAGGAGGATGCGCGGCGCGCCGTGGACCGGCTTGGGGTGCGCGAAGGACGCCCGTACGGACCCGAAGGCGCCCTTGTACGCGGTCGGTTCGGCGGCCCACAGGGCGCGCATCAGCGCCACCCGGTCCCGGGTCAGCTCCCGCCGGGTCGCCCACTCCACCCCGTGGTCGGCGGCCTCTTCGACGTTCCAGCCGTAGCCGATGCCCAGGGTGAAGCGGCCGCCGGAGAGGAAGTCGAGGGTCGCGATCTGCTTGGCGAGGTCGACCGGATCGTGCTGGGCGACCAGGGTGATGCCGGTGCCGAGGGCGAGCCGCTCGGTGACCGCGGCGGCCTGGCCGAGGGCGATGAACGGGTCGAGGGTGCGGCCGTACTCGCGGGGCAGTGGCTCGCCCATGGGGGCGGGACTGTCCCGGCTGGCCGGGATATGGGTGTGCTCCGGGAGATAGAGGCCGGCGAAGCCGCGCTGTTCCAGCTCGCGGGCCAGCCGGTCCGGCCGGATCGTCTCGTCGGTCAGGAAGATCGTGGTCGCGATCCGCATGCTGGGAACACCTCCGCGTAGGGCGTGTGCGTGACCGCATGTTGCCTCACCGCCCGACGGTTATCCACAGCCCTTTCCCTCGGTGTCACACCCGCGTACAACAGTTTTCACGCGGTGCGACGAGCCGGCCGCGACGCGGCACTCATCCGACACGACATGACGCGGGGGCGGGGATGGAACGACGCGATGTTCTGAGACTTTCGGCGGTTGCGGGCGCGACGGGCGCGCTTACGCTCGGACGTGTGAGCTTCGCCGACGCGGCACCCACGGACGGGCGAGCCGGAGGCGGGCCGGGCGAGCGGACCCGGCGGGTCACCGGCCATCTGCCCACGGGCTCACCCGATTTCGTGTACCTGCCGGTCGAAGTGCCGGGCGGGGTGCGCGAAATCGCCGTGGCCTACCGCTATGACAAACCCACCGTCCCGGAGGGCACGGCCGGGAACGCCTGCGACATCGGCATCTTCGACGAACGGGGCACCGACCTCGGCGGCGCCGGCTTCCGCGGCTGGTCGGGCGGGGCGCGTACGGAGTTCTTCCTGCGCGCCGACGAGGCCACCCCCGGCTATCTCCCGGGCCCCGTCAACCCCGGCACCTGGCATATCGCCCTCGGCCCGTACACGGTCGCGCCGCAGGGCCTGTCCTACGACGTCACGATCACCCTGAAGTACGGCCCCCAGGGGCACACCCCCGCGCCCGTCCATCCGCCGGAGCGCGCCCGGGGCCGGGGCCGCGCCTGGTACCGCGGCGACAGCCATCTGCACTCCGTGCACTCCGACGGCAAACGCACTCCCGCCGAGATCGCCGCGCTGGCCCGCGCCGCCGGGCTGGACTTCATCAACACCTCGGAGCACAACACCACCTCCGCGCACCGCGCCTGGGAGGGGCTGTGGGGCGACGACCTGCTGATCCTGACCGGCGAGGAAGTCACCACCCGCAATGGGCACGTGGTGGCGATGGGCACCGACCCGGAGGTCTTCATCGACTGGCGCTACCGGGCCCGCGACAACGCCTTCGGGAAGTACGCACGCGCCATCCGGCGGGCCGGGGGCCTGGTCATCCCGGCGCATCCGCACGCCACCTGCATCGGCTGCAACTGGAAGTTCGGGCTCAACGAAGCCGATGCGGTGGAGGTCTGGAACGGGCCGTACACCCCCGATGACGAGGTCACCCTCGCCGAGTGGGACAACGCCCTGGTCGCCCATGTCCAGGGCCGCGCGGACTGGCTGCCGGCCGTCGGCCACAGCGACGCCCATCGCGATCCCGATGTCGTCGGCCTGCCGCAGACCGTGGTGCTCGCCGACGATCTCTCGCGCCGGGCTCTACAGAACGGCATCCGGGCCGGCCGGGTCTGGATCGCCGAGTCGTCGAAGGTCGACCTGGCGTTCTCCGTCACCGGCGAGCGGGGCGAGCACGCCGGAATCGGCGAGCGGCTGGCGGTCTCCCGTACGGCGAAGGTCACCGCCCGGCTGACGGTCTCGGGCACCCCCGGCTGCACGGCCTCCTTCGTCACCGACCAGGGGCGGCTGTACTCCACCGCGCTGCCGCCCTCCGGCGACGGCACCGTCAGCTGGCAGACCACCCCTGATTACGCCGCCTACATACGCGCGGAAGTCCGCCACCCCTCGACCACGCCGGGCCTGCCGGGCCCCATGGCAGCGATGACCAACCCGGTCTTCCTGGGCCGCTGGGGCTGAGCCCGGCGGAGCGCGGGGGCGAACGGCCGGGCCGGGGGCAGTCAGGCGGCGGAGCGGCTTGGCCAGGCGGTCACGCACACCCACCCCGTACCCCGCCCCCGGCCAGCGCTCCCCCTACTCCTCCACCACCAACACAGGCGTAGCCCGGGTCAGTACCTGGCCGCGGAAGAAGGCCGGGCTGCGGCGTTGCATCACCAGCATGATCACGACACCGAGAAGGAGCAGGCCGACCCCGATGACGAAGACCGATCCGATACCGAGGACCGAACTGCCTGAGCCATAGGCGGGGTTCCACATATCGATCAGGGTCTTGCCGAAGACAGCCGCGAGCAGGACGCCGCCCAGGACCGGGAAGACCCCCTTGAACAGCAGCTCACGGGCCGAGTTCCGCAGTTCGCGGCGGAAGAACCAGGCACAGGCGAAGGCGGTGATCGCGTAGTAGAAGCAGATCATGAGGCCGAGCGCGTAGATGGTGTCGATCAGGACGTTCTCGCTGAGGAAGCTCATCACGGCATAGAAGAGCCCGGTGGCGACACCGGCCGCCACGGTCGCCTGCCCCGGGGAGCGGAACCGCGGATGGATCTTGGCGAAGGACGCCGGCAGCGCCTTGTAGGTGCTCATCGCCAGGACCGTACGGGCCACCGGGATGAAGGTGGTCTGAAGACTGGCCGCGGCCGAGGCGAGGACCGCGACGAAGAGCAGTACGCCGAGCACGGTGCCCATGACGGGGTCGGCGAGGGCGGCGAACACGTTGTCGGCGGTGCCGGGGTTGCCGAGGCCCAGCCCCTTGTCACCGACGCCGGAGAACATCTGCGAGGCGACGGCGGTGAGCAGATAGGAGCCGATCAGCACGACCATGGCCAGCAGGGCCGCACGGCCGGGGGTCTTCGCGCTGCCGGCGGTCTCCTCGTTGACGGTGAGACAGGCGTCCCAGCCCCAGAACATGAAGATCGACAGCGACAGGCCCGCCGTGAAGGAGGAGAAAGATTGGACGGCGAACGGGTCGAGCCAGGTCCAGGAGAAGTCGAGGGAGCCGGCGAAGTCGCCGGACCGCGCCTTGATCACGGCCAGCGCGACGAACACGGCGAGCACCCCGAGCTGAAGCCCGACCAGGGCGTACTGGACGCCCTTGGTGGCGGTCATCCCGTGGTAGCTGACGGCCGTGGCGGCGGCGATGAAGACCAGACAGGTCAGCACATGCGCGGCCTTGTTGTCGTCGAGGCCGGCGACGGCCTGGCTGCCGGTGAGTTCGCCGAGCAGCAGATAGAAGAACGAGGTGGCGACGCCGGCCAGGTTGGAGAGCACGATGATCGTGGCGATCACCAGCCCCCAGCCGCACATCCAGCCGACCCGCGGCCCGAAGGCCTTGACCGTCCAGGTGAAGGAGGTGCCGCAGTCCGGCACCGCCTTGTTGAGCTCGCGGTAGGCGAAGGCGACCAGCAGCATCGGCAGGAAGCCCGCGAGGAAGACCGCGGGCATCTGCACCCCGACCTCGCCGACCGTGGGGCCGAGCGTCGAGGTGAGGCAGTAGACGGGCGCGACGGTCGAGATGCCGATGACCGCGCTGCCGAGCAGGCCTACGGAGTTGCCGCTGAGGCCCTTGCCTCGGGTGTCACCGCCGGTGGCGTCGACGCTCGTTACCGTGTCTCCGGTCTGGGGCCGGGGGTCAACCTGAACCATGAAAAGGACGTTAAGGGCTGCTGTATCCGCATCCGGAAGATCATCCTCCGCCAGAGCAACTCTTCACCACGAAGGGCAACAGCACACCTTCACCAGGCATCGAAAAGGAAGACCCAGCCCTCACCTTCACATCAATGGTTTTGGCTTACACCTTCCGCATTGCGAGAACCGCAGCAGCGTCCGTTTTGCACCGGTTCAAAATTTTCCCGCGCCGCACTTCCACCGCCACCGCTGGCCTCGCCGCAGACCTCACCCCGGCCAGACGATCGACTGAAGCTCGCTGTACGCGTGCAGCGCGTACGAGCCCACGTCGCGCCCCACCCCGCTCTTCTTGAAGCCGCCGAACGGCGCCTCCATGTTCCGGCCGACCGTGTTCACCCCGACCCCGCCGGCCCGCAGCTGCCGGGCCACCCGGAAGGCGCGGGCGAT
>Ga0207426_1002353_pt1 | contig 12321 bp, 7 predicted proteins | sample AraplaMF_Cvi_mMS_FD_184265 | JGI IMG/M metagenome (GOLD analysis project Ga0207426, IMG submission 184265) | Arabidopsis root microbial communities from the University of North Carolina, USA - plate scrape MF_Cvi_mMS (SPAdes) (version 2) | ecosystem: Host-associated > Plants > Roots > Endosphere ...
GTACTCATTGATCGGCGTGCGCTTGCCGTAACCGTTCTCGGTCGCCGTGAGCACCGATTGGTTTTCGCCGCCCGCGACCAGCATCGCGATAACCTGCTGCCCGTCTTCCAGTTGCATGCCGCGCACGCCGCGCGCCTCGCGACCCATCGCGCGGACGTCGTTTTCGTCGAAACGCACGGCCTTGCCCGCGTCCGAGAACAGCATCACGTCATGCTCGCCGTCGGTGATCGCAGCGCCGATGAGATAGTCGCCATCGTCCAGACCGACCGCGATGATGCCCTTCTTCATCGGACGGCTGAATGCTTCGAGCGGTGTCTTCTTGACGGTGCCGAGCGCGGTCGTCATGAACACATACTTGTCCGCGGAGAACTCCTTGATCGGCAGCACGACGTTGATCTTCTCGCCGTCCTGCAGCGGGAACATGTTGACGATCGGGCGGCCGCGCGAGTTGCGCGAGCCCTGCGGCACTTCGTACACCTTGATCCAGTACACGCGGCCGCGGTTCGAGAAGCACAGCATGTGGTCGTGCGTGTTCGCGATGAAGAGCGTGTCGATCCAGTCGTCTTCCTTCATCTGCGTCGCCTGCTTGCCGCGCCCGCCGCGCTTCTGCGCGCGGTATTCGGAAAGCGGCTGCGACTTCACGTAGCCCGAGTGCGACATGGTCACAACCATGTCCGTCGGCGTGATCAGGTCTTCGGTGTTGAGCTCCGTCGCGTTCAGTTCGATGCGTGAACGGCGCTCGTCGCCGAACTCGGCGCGCACCTGGCCCAGTTCATCGACGATGATCTGACGGATACGCTCAGGCCGCGCGAGGATGTCGAGCAGGTCGGCGATCTGCGCCATCACGTCGCGATACTCGCCGACGATCTTGTCCTGCTCGAGCCCGGTCAGGCGCTGCAGGCGCATCTGCAGAATTTCCTGCGCCTGGACGTCCGACAATCTATATAGACCGTCTTCCTGGAGACCGTACGCCGGATTCAGCCCTTCGGGACGATAGGCCACGCGGCCGCCCGTAGCCTCGGTCTCGGTGCGCGTCAGCATTTCGCGCACGAGCGACGAATCCCACGGACGCGCCATCAGTTCCTGTTTCGCGATCGGCGGCGTCGGTGCGGCCTTGATGATCGCGATGAATTCGTCGATGTTCGCGAGCGCGACGGCGAGACCTTCGAGCACGTGCCCGCGATCGCGCGCCTTGCGCAGTTCGTATACAGTGCGCCGCGTCAGCACTTCCCGTCGATGCGACAGGAAGCATTCGAGCATTTCCTTCAGATTCAGCAGCTTGGGCTGGCCGTCGACGAGCGCGACCAGATTCATGCCGAAGGTGTCCTGAAGCTGCGTCTGCTTGTACAGGTTGTTCAGAATGACTTCCGGCACTTCCCCGCGCTTCAGTTCGATCACGACGCGCATGCCGCTCTTGTCGGATTCGTCGCGGATGTCGGAAATACCTTCCAGCTTCTTCTCGTTGACGAGTTCGGCGATGCGCTCGAGCAGCGTGCGCTTGTTCACCTGATATGGAATCTCGTCGACTATGATCGCCATGCGCTGGCCGCGGTCGATCTCTTCGAAGTGCGTGGCCGCGCGCATCACGACGCGTCCGCGCCCCGTGCGGTACCCGTCACGCACACCCGCTACGCCGTAGATGATGCCGGCCGTCGGGAAATCCGGTGCCGGCACGATCTCGATCAGCTCGTCGACGGTGGCTTCGGGCGTGTTCAGCAAATGCAGACAGGCGTCGACGATTTCACGCAGGTTGTGCGGCGGAATGTTCGTCGCCATGCCCACGGCGATGCCGGCCGAGCCATTGATCAGCAGATTGGGGATGCGGGCCGGAAGAACGAGCGGCTCGTTCTCGCTGCCGTCGTAGTTCGGACCGAAGTCGACGGTTTCCTTGTCGATGTCGGCCAGCAGTTCGTGGCCGATCTTCGCCATGCGAATTTCGGTGTAGCGCATCGCCGCGGCATTGTCGCCGTCGACCGAACCGAAGTTGCCCTGGCCGTCGACCAGCATGTAGCGCAGCGAAAACGGCTGCGCCATCCGAACGATCGTCTCGTAGACGGACGCGTCGCCGTGAGGATGGTATTTACCGATGACGTCGCCGACAATACGCGCCGATTTCTTATACGCGCGGTTCCAGTCGTTGTTCAGCTCGTGCATCGAGTAGAGCGCCCGACGATGCACCGGCTTCAAGCCATCGCGGACATCGGGAAGCGCGCGCCCGACGATCACGCTCATCGCGTAATCGAGATACGAACGGCGCATTTCCTCCTCGAGGGAGATTGGCAGAGTCTCTTTGGCGAATTGATCCATTATCCGTGTCTTGAACTTTGCAGCGGCGACACGGCAGCGCGCGCGGTGATCTCGCGGACTCGCCCGCCGGCCGCGCGACATGCGCCGGCGTAGCGCGTAGCCGACGTACGCTGCGCGCTGCGTATGCAGCGCATGCCTTTGTATGCGTGCGAACGCAGCGCATCAGGAGATTCTACCATGCGCGACATTTGCCCCCGGACGCCTGCTGTATACATACAGTGTGTATCGGGTCCGAAACTGGCATGCGTGGACACTTCGCAATGCGCAATGCTGTACCAATTACTTACAAAAACTGGGGAACGAATTCCGTCTGTTCGTCACGCAGGCGGGCTATCATGCCGCCTCGCGGTTCTGCCAGACGCATAAACACGCACGATAAAAATCCGCAGGAAAACGCTCTCGGGCACGCGATATGCGCACGTTTCGCGCTTTCTCCGACCCCGACCGCCTCCTGTCCCCTTCTTGTTGCGCATGCACCACATAAGGTTGCGAGCGTAGCGCGTGCGGGGATATTTTTATCGTTGCAAGGGAACGATATGGCAAAATGCCAACGCACAAACTTAGACATTGCTCGAAGTCTATACAACGCGTTTTGTTCCGTGGGGAATGTTATACTTCGAGCAATGTATGACTTGTCTTCGTCTACAGGCTCGCAGTAAACCTGCGGTAATCTCAATTTCGAGAGGAGAAATATGAATAAACTTTCAAAGCTCGCGTTCATTGCAGCTACCGCAGTTATGGCTGCATCGGCCTCGGCACAGTCGGTGCCGGCCTCGCGACAAGCCGTGAACGACAACTGGGTGAACGGTACGGGCGAGTATGTGTGGATGAACGGCACGAACGAACTGTGCTGGCGCGACGCATTCTGGACCCCGGCTACGGCAAACGCAAAGTGCGATGGCGCACTGGTCGCACAAGCACCGACGCCGCCGGCACCGGTCGCTCCGCCGCCCCCGGTCATCCAGAGCCAAAAGGTTACCTATCAGGCTGACGCTCTGTTCGACTTCGACAAGGCAGTCCTGAAGCCGGCCGGTAAGGAAAAGCTGGACGATCTCGCATCGAAGATCGGCGCGCTGAACCTCGAAGTCGTGGTTGCAACGGGTTACACCGACCGTATTGGTTCGGACAAGTACAACGATCGTCTGTCGCTGCGCCGTGCGCAAGCTGTGAAGGCTTACCTGGTCAGCAAGGGCATCGAAGCCAACCGCATCTACACGGAAGGCAAGGGCAAGCGCGACCCGGTCACGAAGGGTAGCTGCCAACAGAAGAACCGCAAGCAACTCATCGCCTGCCTCGCACCGGATCGTCGCGTGGAAGTCGAAGTTGTCGGCACGACGCGTCAGCCGCAGCAGTAATCGCGAGCCGGATTGCCGCAGATCGAACCCCCGCCTCGGCGGGGGTTTTTTTATGCCCGAAGCTTTTTGGGCATTGGCTTAATCAGCCGCGCAATTCAGGTAGGCTTCATCCATCCAGCTTTTTGCCCGCCCATTGCGGCGCCTATATACTCGGTCCTAATCGATTCACGACTCAATCAAGGCCCTTCCGAACATGACCAATGTCGATCCCCACGAACTTCAGAAATTCAGCGAGCTCGCGCATCGCTGGTGGGACCCGAACGCCGAGTTCAAGCCGCTGCATGAACTGAACCCGGTACGGCTCGACTGGATCGATGCGCATGCGCATCTGATGGGCAAGCGTGTGCTCGATATCGGCTGCGGCGGCGGCATTCTGTCCGAGTCGATGGCCACGCGCGGCGCAACTGTGAAAGGCATCGATTTGTCGGCGAGCGCACTTGGCGTCGCCGATCTGCATAGCCTCGAAAGCGGTGTCGAAGTCGCGTACGAAGAGATCTCGGCGGAAGCCCTCGCCGCGCGCGAGCCCGGTTCATACGATGTCGTGACTTGCATGGAGATGCTCGAGCACGTGCCGAATCCCGCGGGCACCGTCGCCGCTTGCGCTGCGCTCGTGAAGCCGGGTGGCTGGGTGTTCTTCTCCACGCTGAATCGCAACGCGAAGGCTTATTTGTTCGCCGTAATCGGTGCGGAATACATCGCGCGCATGCTGCCGCGCGGCACACACGATTACGCGCGCTTCATCAAGCCGTCCGAGCTGGCCACGTTCGCGCGTGCGGCCTCGCTTTTGACGGTCGACATCAAGGGCATCACGTATCGGCCGATCTCCAAGCATTTCGGTCTGTCAAACGACACGAGCATCAACTATATGATGGCTTGCCGCCGCGAAGCCTGACGCCATGATCAACGACGATCCCTTGTCCACGGGCACCATCGATACCAAGCCCCTGCCGGAAGACACGACTCCCCTGCCTCAGCGCCTCACCGAGGGCGACGGTCTCGCGTTGTGCCAGGCCGTGCTGTTCGACCTCGACGGCACCATCGCCGACACCGCGCCTGATCTGGTCGCCGCGGTGAACAAGATGCGGCACGACCGCGGCCTCGAGATGCGGCCGCTCGAAATGCTGCGGCCCTATGCGTCGGCGGGCGCGCGCGGACTGCTCGGCGGCGCGTTCGAGATCGGCCCGGAACATCACGAATTTGCCGCGATGCGCGAGGAATTCCTCGCGAACTACGAGGCCGATCTGTGCATCGAAACGACGCTCTTTCCGGGCATCGCGGAGATACTCGATCAACTGGATGCACGCGGCGTGCGCTGGGGCATCGTCACGAACAAGGTGACGCGGCTCGCCGCGCCGCTCATCGGCCTGCTGGGACTCGACACGCGAGCCGGCTGCCTCGTCTGCGGCGACACCACGCCGCATTCGAAGCCGCACCCCGCGCCGCTCCTGCACGCCGCGGAATTGCTGGATGTCGCGCCGGAGCGCATCGTCTATGTCGGAGACGATCTGCGCGACGTGCAGGCCGGGTTTGCCGCAGGCATGATCACCGTGGCGGCCGCATACGGCTATTGCGGCGACGACATTCCGCCGCACCGCTGGCACGCCAATCACGTGGTCGATTCGCCGGAAGAACTTCAGCACTTGTTGCGCGACATCGCGTGAGTTGCGAGGCGAACGGCTTGAAAATCGCGCCGTTCGCCTCATTTGGCTTTTCGTGGGATAATCTTCCCTACGCTTTGGGGGCGACCTGGTTTCGACAGGGGTTGTGAAGCGGTCAGGGCATACCGAGGACCCGTCACCTCGTTAATCAATGGGAAAATCGTAACTGCAAACGACGATACGTTCGCACTGGCAGCCTAAGGGCCGCCGTCCTCTCACTAATTCACTGACGGGTTAGGGTAGCAATACCACGAGAGGTCATATACGTCAGATAAGCCTTTGCGGCGTCACGACGCCAAGGTCGAAAACTTAGTGAATCGCTGTAACGAAGCGTGTTCGTCCGCGTCGTTCCGGTTAAATCAAAAGACAGAACTAAGTATGTAGAACTGTTCGTAGAGCGCTTCTGGACGCGGGTTCGATTCCCGCCGCCTCCACCAGAACACCCGGTAAAAACCCGCGACTGCGCAAGCATCGCGGGTTTTTTCTTTGGCCCACGACAGGCAAAAAAACCCCGCACGAGGCGGGGCAAACATCCTTGAGAGACGTAGCAAGGACAGAGACAACCTTCGCTACGCCAGAGAGAATAAGCCGCGACACGCATCGACCAAATCAGACCGGTCCGAATACTGTTGCCTTGTGTCAATTATCAACCGATCCCTCACGTGTTCTACGGCGACTCCACCGCGATGCAGCAGGCCGACACCCCTGGACCCCGCTTTCAGAAGAGCAGTTAGTTCGAGCCGTCTTTCGGACACTTCAGATTGCAGCCGTTGGGATCGCCCTCGTCGCCCCGGCGGCGCATCGCCGATTTCCCCTTTTGATACTTATCCGAAGGCTCGGAGGCCGCGAACTGCATCTGCGGATGCTCATTGAAGCGGAACTGGTCTTGCAGGACGCCGCCCGGCAGGCCCGGCGAATTCTGGGCAAAGGCGACAGGAACCAGATACGCCGCGCCAGCGATCAGCGCGGCGGAGGAACAGGCGAGCAACGAAAGTTTCATGGCGGTATATCGCGCGAAGAGATTACGCGCAGAGCAGAGAAGTCGACAGCAAAGCGTTAGGTTATCCCAATTCGCCCCCGACGGCAGTTTTACGCCCGCCCCGCTCTCTTACCGCGCGTTTCCGAAATTCCTCACGCGCCCACTTCAGCCGCGCAAGCCGTCGTCGATATCGACGAGCAAGCCGCAGTGCGCCGGATCGTACCCTTCCAGATGAGCGACGCTGTCCGTGAAGCCCGCGCTGCGCAAGATGCGCAACACAGAAGCAAGCCGCGCCTCGTCGAGCCGCGCGCGTTCGCACGCGAAGAAGTAGTCCTCGTCGATGATCGGTATGAAATCGAGTGCGAAATGCTGCGCCGCGGGCTGCACGCCAAAGCCCAGGTCGGCCATGCCACTGGCGACGAATGCGGCGATCGCCGAATGCGTGAGTTCAGTCGTCGCGTATCCATTGATCTGGTCCGGATCGACACCCACGCGACGCAACGACAAATCGAGCAGCATGCGCGTGCCCGAGCCTGGCTGACGATTGACGAAGCGCACGTCGCTGCGCGCGAGATCACGCAAGCCGCAAATACCCTTCGGATTGCCTTTGGGCAGAAAAAGGCCCTGCGTGCGACGCGTGAGCCGGATCAACTGATGCTTGTTCCGGTCCAGAAACGGCCGGTAAATCTCCGCGCAAGTCGAGCGAAACTCGCCGATCGGCAAGTGAAACCCCGCCAGTTCGCACTCGCCGCGTGCGAGCGCGCTCACCGCTTCGGCGCTCTCCCGATACTTGATGTCGACCGGCACGCGCTGATCGCCGAGCGCGCGCACGAGCGTCGCGACTGCATAACCGTGCGACGCATGGATCCGCACCTGCGTGATGCCGCCCGCGAGACGCCGGTTCAGTTCCACGGCGACATCGTTCGCCACCGCCTGCAGAGGCGCTTCGAGCCGTTCGCCGCACACACGTTGCGCGCGCAGAACCGATTCGCCCAGTTCGGAAAGCACCGAGCCCCGCCCGCGCGATTTCGTGATCAGCGCGCCGCCGAGACGTGCTTCGATTTCGCGCAACAAACCCCACGCGTGCCGATAGGACAAACCCTTAGCGCTCGCGGCGTTCGCGATACTGCCCGTCTGCGCGACGAGTTGTAAAAGCGGCACAACCGCGCTGAGACTGGTTTCCCGGCCATCGGCGTCCCGCAGGACCAGTTCGGCGCGGCATTCGACGTCCACCATATGCAATCCTCCATCCTATTGCCAAGATATATCACGGCGCCTATTGTTCTTATTCAGGCTCGGCACCCGTAATTATATCGACGCAAATATGTACTGACAAAACATATGCCGAGTGTTGGAGGAGCCCCATGACACATCCGCAGCTATCCGCCGCTGCATCCGCTGAACTCGTGCGTCGCCACGCGGTACAAGACGCGACGTTGATGACCATTCTTCACGCCATCCAGGACGAGGTCGGCTATGTGCCTGACACGGCCATCGCGCCGCTCGCGCAGGCGCTTTCGCTGTCGCGTGCGGAAGTGCACGGTGTGATCACCTACTACCATCACTTCCGATCGGCCCCGCCGGCGCGCGTGACCGTGCAGCTTTGCCGTGCGGAAGCGTGCCGCAGCATGGGCACGGAAGCGTTGAAGGACCATATCGAAGGGCACACGGGTTGCCGCTTCGACAGCGGTCATGCCGAAGACACCGAGCTGGAATCCGTGTTTTGTCTTGGTCAATGCGCGCTCTCTCCGTCGATGATGATCAACGGCGAATTGCACGCGCGCGTGACCCCGGCGAAGTTCGACCGCCTGTACGCCGCGGCGCAAACGAAGGTGGCGGAGGTGACGGCATGACGCGCATTTACGTTCCCATCGATTCCGCTGCGCTCGCGCTCGGCGCGGACGCCGTCGCTCGGGCCATCGAAGGCGAAGCACAGAAACGCGGCGTGGACGTGCAACTCGTGCGCAACGGTTCGCGCGGGCTCTTCTATCTCGAACCGCTCGTCGAAGTCGAGACGGCGGATGGGCGCATCGGCTATTCGAATGTCGAAGCCGACGATGTCGCCGCGCTCTTCGATGCCGGTTTTCACGAGGGCAAGGCGCACGACAAGAACGTCGGCATCGTGGATGAGATTCCTTATCTCAAGAACCAGCAGCGCCTGACGTTCGCGCGCATCGGCATCACGGACCCGCTGTCGATCGACGATTACACCGCGCTCGGCGGCCTTCAGGGATTACGCCAGGTGCTCGACATGAACGGCGACGCAGTCTGTGAAGCGCTGCTCGATTCCGGCCTGCGTGGACGCGGCGGCGCGGCATTCCCCGCGGGCATCAAGTGGAAGACGGTGCGCGCGGCGCACGCCGATCAGAAGTACATCGTCTGCAATGCGGACGAAGGCGATTCCGGCACCTTCTCCGACCGTCTCGTCATGGAAAGCGATCCGTACATGCTGATCGAAGGCATGATCATCGCGGGCGTGGCGGTGGGCGCGACCAAGGGCTACATCTACGTGCGCAGCGAGTATCCGCATTCGATCGCCACGCTGAACCGCGCGATCGACAAGGCACGCGATGCCGGCTGGCTCGGCGCGAGCGTGCTCGGCACGTCGCATGCGTTCGAGTTGTATGTGGCGAAGGGCGCGGGCGCGTATGTGTGCGGCGAGGAAACCGCGCTGCTCGAATCGCTCGAAGGCAAGCGCGGCATCGTGCGCGCGAAACCGCCCGTGCCGGCGCTCACCGGACTGTACGGGAAACCCACGGTCATCAACAACGTCATCACGCTCGCGACCGTACCGATCATCTTCGCGAAGGGCGCGGCCTTCTATCGCGACTTCGGCATGGGCCGCTCACGCGGCACGCTGCCGTTCCAGATCGCGGGCAATGTGAAGCAAGGCGGACTCGTCGAACTGGCGTTCGGCGTGACGCTGCGCGAACTGCTCTACACCTACGGCGGCGGCACCGCGAGCGGCCGTCCGGCGCGCGCGGTGCAAGTGGGCGGGCCGCTCGGCACTTATCTGCCGGAAAGCCAGTGGGACATTCCGCTCGACTACGAGGAATACGCGAAGGTCGGCGCGGTGGTCGGACACGGCGGACTCGTGGTTCACGACGACACCTCGAATCTCGCCGAACTCGCGCAATACGCGATGCACTTCTGCGCGCTCGAATCGTGCGGCAAGTGCACGCCCTGCCGCATCGGCTCGACGCGCGGCGAGGAAGTCATCGCGAAGATCCGTGAAGGCGATACGTCGGTGAAGCAGATCACGCTGTTGCGCGAGTTGTGCGACACGATGGTATCCGGCTCGCTCTGCGCGATGGGCGGCATGACGCCGTTCCCGGTGATGTCCGCGCTCGATCACTTCCCCGAGGACTTCGGGCTGCCCCGCACGCCCGCACAGAAAGCGGCATAGAACAAGGAGACGACAATGTCCAACACCATCAACGGCTGCGGCTCCGGCAACTGCGCGTGCAAGAGCGCGGCGTCCGTGCAGCGCCGCGATCCGCTCGATGAAACCGACTACGGCACGCCGCTGCGTCACGCCGATATCGACGTGACGCTCGAAATCGACGGTGAATCCGTCACCGTGCCCGCGGGCACGTCTGTCATGCGCGCCGCCATCGAAGCCGGCGTCAACGTGCCGAAACTCTGCGCGACGGATTCGCTCGAGCCGTGGGGTTCGTGCCGCTTGTGCCTCGTCGAGATCGAGGGCAAGCGCGGCTATCCGGCGTCGTGCACGACGCCCGTCGAAGCGGGCATGAAAGTGCGCACGCAAACCGACAAGCTGCAATCGCTGCGCCGCAACGTGATGGAGCTGTATATATCCGATCACCCGCTCGACTGCCTCACCTGCCCGGCCAACGGCGACTGCGAATTGCAGGACATGGCGGGCGTCGTCGGCTTGCGTGAAGTGCGCTACGGCTATGAAGGCGCGAACCATCTGAAGGACAAGAAGGACGAGTCGAATCCGTACTTCACTTACGATCCGTCGAAGTGCATCGTCTGCAATCGATGCGTGCGCGCATGCGAGGAAACGCAGGGCACGTTCGCGCTGACCATCGCCGGACGCGGCTTCGAATCGCGCGTCGCGGCGAGCGAGAACGTGCCGTTCATGGAATCGGAATGCGTGTCGTGTGGCGCATGCGTCGCCGCGTGCCCGACCGCGACGCTGCAGGAAAAGACCGTCATCATGCTCGGCCAGGCCGAGCATTCGGCCATCACGACGTGCGCGTACTGCGGCGTCGGCTGCTCGCTGAAGGCGGAGATGAAGGGCAACACAGTCGTGCGCATGACGCCGAACAAGAACGGCCAGGCGAACGAAGGCCACGCGTGCGTGAAGGGCCGCTTCGCGTGGGGTTACGCGACGCACAAGGATCGCATCAAGAAGCCGATGATCCGCGCGAAGATCACCGATCCGTGGCGCGAAGTGTCGTGGGACGAAGCGATCGACTACGCGGCGAGCGAGTTCCGCCGCATCCAGGACAAGTACGGCCGCGACTCGATCGGCGGCATCACGTCGTCGCGCTGCACGAACGAAGAGACGTATCTCGTGCAGAAACTCGTGCGCGCGGCGTTCGGCAACAACAACGTCGATACCTGCGCGCGCGTCTGCCACTCGCCGACTGGCTACGGCCTCAAGACGACGCTCGGCGAATCGGCGGGCACGCAGACCTTCGCATCGGTCGAGCAATCGGATGTGATCATCGTGATGGGCGCGAATCCGACCGACGGCCATCCGGTCTTCGGCTCGCGTTTGAAGCGCCGCGTGCGTGAAGGCGCGAAGCTGATCGTGATCGATCCGCGCCGCATCGATATCGTCGATACGCCGCACGTGAAGGCGCAGTATCACCTGCAATTGCGCCCCGGCACGAATGTGGCGATGGTCAATTCGCTCGCGCACGTCATCGTCACCGAAGGCTTGCTGAAGGAAGATTTCATCGCTGAACGCTGCGATGCGCGTGCCTTCGGGCAATGGCGCGATTTCGTCGCGAAGGAAGAAAACTCGCCCGAAGCCATGGAAGCCATCACCGGCGTGCCCGCGCAACAGGTCCGCGAAGCCGCGCGCGTCTACGCGCTGGGCGGCAACGGCGCGATCTATTACGGCCTCGGCGTGACCGAGCATGCGCAAGGCTCGACCGCCGTCATGGGCATCGCGAATCTCGCGATGGCGACAGGCAACGTCGGCCGCGAAGGCGTCGGCGTGAATCCGCTGCGCGGCCAGAACAACGTGCAGGGCTCGTGCGACATGGGCTCGTTCCCGCACGAGTTGCCGGGCTATCGCCATATCGGCGATGCGGCCGTGCGCTCGCTCTTCGAGGAAGCATGGGACGTGAAGCTCCAGCCGGAGCCGGGCCTGCGCATCCCGAACATGTTCGATGCCGCGATGCACGGCACGTTCATGGGCCTCTACTGCCAGGGCGAGGACATCGTCCAGTCGGACCCGAACACGCAGCACGTGGCGGACGCGTTGTCGTCGATGGAATGCATCGTCGTGCAGGACATCTTCCTGAACGAAACGGCGAAGTACGCGCACGTCCTCTTGCCCGGCTCGACCTTCCTCGAAAAGGACGGCACCTTCACCAACGCCGAGCGCCGCATCTCGCGCGTGCGCAAGGTGATGCCGCCGCTCGCGGGCTACTCCGACTGGGAAGTGACGATCAAGCTCTCGCGCGCGCTCGGCTATGAGATGAACTACGCGAACCCGTCCGAAATCATGGACGAGATCGCGCGCCTCACGCCGACTTTCCACGGCGTCTCGTACGACCGGCTCGACGAGCTCGGCAGCATTCAGTGGCCTTGCAACGAGAAGGCGCCGGACGGCACGCCGACCATGCACATCGACGAATTCGTGCGCGGCAAGGGACGTTTCGTCATCACGAAGTTCATCGCGACGCCGGAGAAGGTCACGCGCAAGTATCCGCTGCTGCTCACGACCGGGCGCATTCTGTCGCAATACAACGTCGGCGCGCAGACGCGCCGCACCGAGAACTCGCAGTGGCACGACGAGGATCGTCTGGAAATTCATCCG
>Ga0207426_1002354_pt1 | contig 12313 bp, 10 predicted proteins | sample AraplaMF_Cvi_mMS_FD_184265 | JGI IMG/M metagenome (GOLD analysis project Ga0207426, IMG submission 184265) | Arabidopsis root microbial communities from the University of North Carolina, USA - plate scrape MF_Cvi_mMS (SPAdes) (version 2) | ecosystem: Host-associated > Plants > Roots > Endosphere...
AATGGCTGGCTCAAGCCTGAGATCGCCAGCGTCAAGACCGGCAAGAAGGTCGCCGTGATCGGTTCGGGTCCGGCCGGCATGGCCTGTGCGCAGCAGCTCGCGCGCGCCGGCCACGACGTGCATCTGTTCGAGAAGTACGCCAAGGCCGGCGGCCTGCTGCGCTACGGCATCCCCGACTTCAAGATGGAGAAGGGCGTCATCGACCGCCGCGTCACGCAGATGGAAGGCGAAGGCGTCACCTTCCACTACAACAGCCATGTCGGCGCCGACGGCAATGTCGATCCGCGCGAGATGCTCAACGACTACGACGCGGTGGCGCTGACCGGCGGCGCGGAAGCCCCGCGCGACCTGCCGATCCCCGGCCGCGACCTCACCGGCATCCATTACGCGATGGACTTCCTGCCGCAGCAGAATCGCCGCGTCTCTAGCGAGCCGCTCAACGGCGTCCAGGAGATCCTGGCCGGCGGCAAGCATGTCGTCGTGATCGGCGGCGGCGACACCGGCTCCGACTGCATCGGCACCTCGCTGCGCCAGGGCGCGCTCTCGGTGACCCAGCTCGAGATCATGCCGGCGCCGCCCGAGCACGAGAACAAGGGCCTGACTTGGCCGAACTGGCCGCTGAAGATGCGGACCTCGTCGAGCCAGGCCGAAGGCGCGATCCGCGAATTCGCCGTGCTGACGCAGAAGTTTTCCGGCGAGAATGGCCAAGTCAAGAAGCTGCACTGCGTCCGCGTCGACGACAAGTTCAAGCCGATCGCCGGCACCGAGTTCGAGCTCGACGCCGAACTCGTCCTGCTCGCGATGGGCTTCGTTCACCCCGTGCACGAAGGCCTGCTCAAGCTGCTCTCGGTCGACCTCGACCCGCGCGGCAACGTCAAGGCCAACACGCTGGACTACCAGACCTCGCGCCCGAACGTGTTCACCGCCGGCGACATGCGCCGGGGCCAGTCGCTGGTCGTGTGGGCCATCCGTGAAGGCCGACTGTGTGCGCGGTCGATCGACACGTTCCTGATGGGGAAGACGGATCTGCCGCGGTAGGTTCAGTCATTCCGGGGCGCGCCACTTGGCGCGAACCCGGAATCCATCGGGCGTCAGAGTTTGTGGTGGAATAAATTCCGGGCTCGCGCTACGCGCGCCCCGGAATGACAGTCGAGGATGCTGCTCAAGCGCATCCCGCCACCGTTAATTCTGCAACCTCACCCCCAGCATCACCACCGTCCCCTGCGAGCTCGAGCCCGGCTGGTTCGAATCCAGGATGTCGTGGCGCAGTGTGCCCTTGATCCAGATGTTGCGGTTGAGCTTGTAGATCAAATTGCCTTCGAGCGAGTAGGTTTTGTCGTTGCGGCCCTGGTTCTGGTAGTCGTAGGTCCCGTAGGTGAATTTGCCGACCGCGGTGAGCCAGCGGCGGAAATCGTGATCGACCTCGACGCCGTAGGTGTGCACCAGCACGCCGGATGAGCCGGCCACGGTGGTCTCGGCGATCTGGGTGTCGGTGGCGAGCTTCACCGTGGTCAGGCCGCTTGCGTTCCAGATCAGCGAGCCAGCGGTGAGAAAACCAGAGAGCTGGCTGAGGCGCGGGTCGGTGTAACTGCGCGCGGAATAGCCAACCGAGACTTCGCCGGTGAGGATGCGCGAGAACTCGAAGGACGAGCCCACCTTGGCGTAGCCGCCGTTCGAATCGCGGAAATAACCGTTGCGGTCGGCGGCCTGGTCGTGGACGCGGGTGTCGCCCTGGACCTCGACGAACGGCTTCAGGCCCGGCTTCAGCTCGTAGGAGAAGCGGCCGACGCCGCCATATTGATTGAAGTCGCGGTCGCCGTTGCCGAAGGTCGAGCCGTCGGTGAGCTTCGAATCCGTATAGGCGGTGCGATCGATGGTGGCGCCGGCGGCGACCTGGAAGCGGTTGAAGGTCTGGTCGAAGCCGAGCGTGGTGCCGTAGGCGGCATAAACAGGGTATTTCTGCAAGCCGGCCTGCACGTTCGGGCTGCCGGGATTGTCGGTGGCGAGCCGCAGGCGCGCCTGCCCGGTCAGCTTGAGGTCGCGGTCGACATCGAGGCGACCATCGACATGGCCGTTGAAATCAGGGCGGTCGATTTCGACCGGCGACGGCGAGGCGAAGCCGTCGATCGTCGCCGGCATGTTGTTGGTGTAGGCCGAGAACGAACCGCGCAGGTCCGCGACCAGCGCGTGGCGCTCCCAGTCGGACTGCACGAGGAGATCGGGCGCGACGACGAAGGCGGGCGAACCGACCGGCTTGTTGAGGCGCGCTGGATTGGTGTCGTAGCCGGTTGAGAGCTCGAGCCCGCCCTTGATCAGGAAGCTGCCAGCATAGTCGCCGACGGCGCCGAACGCATCGTCATCGTTCTTGAGCCTGCGGCGCACTGGCTGGCCGGGCACGGTCCCCGCCATCGCCGCCGACACCGGCGTCTTGTTGGCGGATGCGGACGGCGGTGGTGCGATCTTCGGCAGGCCGAGCGTGGACGGCGGCGGCGCAGTGACCGGCACCGGCGAGCCGGGACCGGCCGGGCGCTTCGGCTTGGGCTGGCCGGGATAAAGCTTCGGCTGCTGCCGCTTGCGGTTCAGCGAATCGTAGCCGGAGCTGCTCGCGCCGTTGGCGGCGGGCAGACCGTAGCTCGGGACCAAACCCTGAGCGCTCTGGCCGGGACGCGTGTTGGCGGGCGTCTGCTGCTGACGCTTGCGCAGGTCCGCGCCGGGATCGGGCAGCGCCGGCAACGCATCCGACGGCGCTTGCGGCACGCCTGCCGTGCGGCGCGTCGGCAGCGTATCGGGCGCGGCAAAGCCACCGCGGTTGGGATTGAACAGGTCTGGCGTGAGGCTCTGGGCGGCCGCGGGAGCGCTTCCCAGCGCCGTCAGCGCAAGACAGGGGACAAGACACGGCAAAGCCGCACGCAGAAAATGCGCGCGCTTGCTCCGGCCGGTGCCTGGAGACCACCCCACGATGGAATAACTCCAACGAAATCAAATACTTTCACGATCACCCCCGCCGGCTGGCAGGAACCATCGTTAAGGGAGTTAAAACAATTATGGTTAATGACCCGTTGAGGGCTCAGGCGGTCTCGTCGCCACCCCGGCGCGGGCGTGCTAAGCAGGCGCCAACGGGCGAACCGCCGCACCCTTCCCTGGACCAGATCATGCCGAGCTCGAAACCGCTGATGACCCAATCATCCGGCCCCATCCCTGACAGCGTCTCATCCGCACTCCGCACGCTGGAGACCGAGAGCGGCGGCATCAATGCGCTCGCCGCCGCGCTGCGCGGCCCGCTGGGCGCGACCTTCGCCAAGGCGGTCGACCTGATCCGCAACGCCAAGGGCCGCGTCATCGTCACCGGGCTCGGCAAGTCCGGACACATGGCGCGCAAGATCGCGGCGACCCTGGCCTCGACCGGCACGCCCGCCTTCTTCGTTCACACCGCCGAAGCCGCCCATGGCGATCTCGGCATGATCACCACCGACGACGTCATCATGGCGCTGTCCTGGTCCGGCGAGCAGCCGGAGATGAAGACCCTGGTGAACTATTCGGCGCGCTTCGCGATCGCGATGATCGCGGTGACGTCGAACGCTTCGTCCTCGCTCGGACAGGCCGCCGACATTGTTCTTGAGCTGCCGAAGGCACGCGAGGCCTGCCCGCACAATCTGGCGCCGACCACGTCGACGATGATGCAGGTCGCGATCGGCGACGCCATCGCGATCGCGCTGCTCGAAGGCCGCGGCTTCACCGCGCTGGAGTTCGCGCATTTCCACCCCGGCGGCAAGCTGGGCGCGATGCTGAAATACGTCCGCGACTACATGCGGACCGGCGCGGAAATCCCGCTCAAGCCGCTCGGCACCAAAATGTCGGACGCGGTGATGGAGATGTCGGCCAAAGGTCTTGGCTGCGTCTGCATCGTCGACCAAGCCGGCGGCATCGCGGGCATCATCACGGACGGCGATCTGCGCCGCCACATGCGGCCCGACCTGCTGACGGCCTCGGTCGACGACATCATGACAAAGCAGCCGAAGACCGTGCCGCCGTCGATGCTGGCAACCGAGATGATCGAAGTGCTGAACACGCGCAAGATCACGACGCTGGTGGTGACCGACGCGGACAAGGTGGTGGGCATCGTGCACCTGCACGATCTGCTGCGGGCGGGCGTGGCCTAAGTCCCTCCCCGTCATTGCGAGCGTAGCGAAGCAATCCAGACTACCTCTGCGGAAAGACTCTGGATTGCTTCGCTACGCTCGCAATGCCGGTGGTTAGAGCGCGACCGGAAACCGCGCCGCGGTCTCCTCCAACGGCAATCGCAGCCCGTTCGCCAGATACGACACGGTGCGATAGAAGCCGCAGAGCAGCATGACTTCCAATATCTGCGCCTCGTCATAATGCGCCGATAGCGCGGCGAACTCGGCATCATCGAGCGTCGCGCGGTGATGCAGTCCGTCCACTGCCGCGATCAGCGCCTGCTCGGCCGGCGACCAGCAAGGCGACGCCGCATCGCCCTGCACCGTAGCCCGGACCTCCTCGTCGGTGAGCTTCGCAGGTCCGGCGAAGATTGCGGCATGCACGCCCCATTCGTATTCGCATTGGTTCAGCGCGCAGGTGCGATCGATGACGATCTCGCGTTGACGCAGGGAGAGCGGGCCTGGATCAAGCAGCCCGCCGGCGCTGAACTTGCCCCAGGCGCGGGCGTGGCCCGCCATCACCCGGAACAGCACCAGCGGCGGTGCGCCGCGCATGATGCGGTCGAACTGCGCCTGGATCTCCGGGGGATAAGGCGGCTGAAGCGGGGCGATACGCGGCGTGGCCTGGGACATGGCCCGTCTCCATTGCTACATTTATCGTAGCAGAACGCTACATTATCTGTAGCAATACGCAAGAGAGGTGCGATGGCCAAGAAGGCAGTATCAGTCCGCGGCTCGCGCAGCGGGCGGCCGATCATGGCGCTGCTCGATCTGCTCGGCCGGCGCTGGAGCCTGCGAATATTGTGGGAATTGCGCGACGAGCCGCTCACCTCACGCGCATTGCGCACCGCCTGCGATGAGGCCTCGCCGACCGTGCTGCAGGCGCGGCTGACGGAATTGCGCGAGGCCGGGTTCGTCGAACTCGGCGACGGCGGAGGCTATGGGCTGACGGCACTCGGACGGGAGCTAAGCGAGATGGTGATGCCGCTGCACCGGTTTGCGGAGAGGTGGCGCAGCAAGAGCGGCGCTTAAGTCTATCGACGTCGTCTCAACAAACTCGTCATTGCGAGCGTAGCGAAGCAATCCAGATCTTTCCGCGGCGGCGGTCTAGATTGCTTCGCTGCGCTCGCAATGACGGCGGCCTACGCCGCCGCCACCGTCAAATTCGCGCCGTCGACCTTCACGACCTTCACCTTCGTTCCTGCCGGCGTATCGGGGCCCGCCACGCGCCAGACCGTGTCGCCGATGCGCACGGTGCCGCTGCCGTCGATGATCGGCTTCTCCAGCGTGAACTCGCGGCCCAGCAGCGCCTCGGTGCGCTTGTTGAGGAACGGGCTGGCGCTGGCGTCGAATTTCGGCCGGGCGAGGCGACGCCACACCGGCACGGCGGCGGCCGCGAAGATCGCGAACATCACGAGCTGGATCTGCCAGGAGATGGCAACCGTGAACGAGATCAGGCCGACGAGCAGCGCGGCGAGCCCGAGCCAGAACAGGAAGACGCCCGGCGCCAGCACCTCCAGCGCCATCAGGATGAAGCCGAAGATCAGCCAGTTCCAGGTGCCGAGCGATACGAACATGTCGGTCATGACACGACCTCTCTATGCAGGCGCGCGCCTTCAATCGGCATGCGCTTATCCCTGACGCGGCGGCACGGCCGGCGGCGTACCGCCGGTCGGCGGCACCGAGCCCGGACGGCGCGCGGCGGCGGCCGCGGACGCTGCACTCTCGCCGAACGTCGCCTTGGCGATCTCGCCGATGCCGGCGAGCGAGCCGAGCATGGAGGTTGCTTCCATCGGCAGCATGATGATCTTCTGGTTCGGCGCCTCCGCGAACTGGCCGAACGCCTTGATGTATTTGTCGGCGATGAAGTAGTTCAGCGCGGCGACGTCGCCCTTGCCGATCGCTTCCGACACCGCCAACGTCGCCTTGGCCTCGGCTTCGGCCAGGCGTTCGCGCGCCTCGGCATCGCGGAAGGCGGCTTCGCGGCGGCCTTCGGCCTGGAGGATCTGGCCCTGCTTGGCGCCCTCGGCGCGCAGGATCTCCGACTGGCGCTGGCCTTCGGCGGCGAGAATGTCGGCGCGCTTGACGCGCTCGGCCTTCATCTGCCGGCCCATGGCTTCGACCAGGTCGGCCGGCGGCACGATGTCCTTGATCTCGATGCGGTTGACCTTGACGCCCCAGGGCGAGACCGCGGCGTCGACGACGCGCAGCAGGCGTTCGTTGATCTCGTCGCGATGCGACAGCACCTGGTCGAGATCCATCGAGCCCATCACCGAGCGGATGTTGGTCATAGTCAGCACGGTGATCGCCTGCGTCAGGTTGGCGACCTCGTAGCTCGCCTTGGCGGCATCGAACACCTGAAAGAAGGCGACGCCGTCCACCGTCACGGTGGCGTTGTCCTTGGTGATGACCTCTTGCTCGGGAATGTCGATCACCTGCTCCATCATGTTGATCTTGCGCCCGACGCGATCGAAATAGGGCACGATCAGATTGAGCCCGGGGCTCAGCGTCTGGGTGTATTTGCCGAAACGTTCGATGGTCCAGTCATAGCCCTGCGGCACCGTCTTCACGCCGGCGACCAGCGTGACGATGACGAGCAACACCAGAACAATCGCGAAAATATCGAAACCGCTCATACTTCCTCCAAAGCAGGAAAAACGCCTTTCCCGCGCTGTCATTTGGTCGGCGTCGAGACCTCAGGGGTTCAGCGGTCACGACTCAACGTCGGTACGACTGCGATTCTGCACAAGACGCACGGAGAGGGAACGGTCACGATTATGTATTTGCGGGACGGCCTTGAAAGCGCACAGGCGCAGACCTAGCGACAAGATTAAGGATTCCGTCAGATCCAGCCCTGAAGCTCGCGCAGCACGAGGGTACGGATCACGTCCATGCCGGGATCGCTGTCGTTGAGGCAGGGGATCGCGGAAAACTGCTCACCGCCATTGTGCTTGAAGATCTCGGCATTCTCCTGCGCGATCTCTTCCAGCGTCTCCAGGCAGTCGGCGGAAAAGCCCGGCGTCACCACGGCGATGCGGCGCACGCCCTCCTTCGCGAGCCGCTCCATGGTCTTGTCGGTGTAGGGCTGCAGCCACTCGTCATTGCCGAAGCGTGACTGGAAGGTCAGCAGCAGCTTCGTCTCATCCATGCCGAGCCGGCGGCGCAGCGCCTCCGTCGTGGCGACGCAATGGCTTTGATAGGGATCGCCCTTGTCGACGTAGGATTTCGGCATGCCGTGGAAGGACGCCACGATCAGTTCCGGCTTGAACGACAGCGTCGACAGATGCGTCTCGATCGAGACGGCGAGCGCCTCGATATAGGCCTCGTCCTTGTAGTAAGGCGGCGTCACCCGGAGCGTCGGCTGGTTGCGCAAGGTTGCGAGCACGCGGAACACTTCGTCGCAGACGGTCGCCGAGGTCGACGCGGAATATTGCGGATAGAGCGGCACCGCGAGGATGCGGTCGCATCCCTTTGCGATCAGCGCGTCGATGCCCGATTTGATCGAGGGATTACCGTAGCGCATCGCCCAGTCCACCACGACATGCGCGCTGTCGGACAATGAAGCCGCGAGCTTGTCGCTCTGGGACCGCGTGATGGTCTTCAGCGGTGACTCGTTCTTCTCGTTGTTCCAGATCTTCTGGTAGTCGAGCGCCTTGGTGCGGGGGCGGCTGCGCAGGATGATGCCGTTGAGCACGAGCTGCCAGACCAGCCCCTGGTCCTCGATGACGCGGGCGTCCGACAGAAACTCCTTCAGATACACGCGCACGCCGGGGGCATCGGCCGTGTCGGGCGTGCCGAGATTAACCAGGAGCACGCCGACCCGCTTCGGGCTGGGCTGCACGGCCGGTTTCGCGGTCTCGATGGGGGCTACACTCGTCATGGCCTGTTGGGTCGCGCGTTGCCCCGAACTTGTCAAGGTGAGGCCGGTTTCGCTAGGGTCGCACCCAAGCGGGGGAGGAAACATGACGCTCGCGGAATGGAGCATCTTCGGTGCGCTGCTGCTGTATCTGGCGCCGATCGCCGCGATCAAATGGACGCGGTTTCGGACGTTCGACAATTCCCGGCCGCGTGATCCCGCCTTCTTCGAGGACGGCCTGGCGCAGCGCGCGCTCGGCGCCCACCAGAACGGCATCGAGACCTTCCCGTTCTTCGCCGTCGCGGTGCTGTTTGCCGAATTCCGGGACTCGCCGCAGCGCCTGGTCGACGAACTCGCGGTGCTGTTCCTGATCGTGCGGGTCGCCTATGTGCTGACCTATCTCGGCAACCGCCCGACGCTGCGCTCGATCCTCTGGAACGTCGGCTTTGCGATCAATCTCGGGATTTTCTTCATGCCGTTGCTGAAACGGTACCTGCCGGTGTGAGACGGCCGTGTCCCGGACGCGGTGCAGCGCCACCAGCGCGTTCACGCGCGTCTTCGACGCGCTATGCGCTGCTCCGCAGAGCCGGGACCCAGAAAGCGACAGGCTCCGTACGGAGAGATGGGCTCCGGCTCAGCAGCGCACCGTCAAGAGACGCTGCGCTGCGTCCGGGGCACGAGAGCTCGTTCTAAAAACACGTCGTCCGCTCGGCCGCGATGTAGCCAAACAGGAGCCCGGTGCCGAACAACAGCACCACCGCCGCGGCTCCGAATTCGATGCCGCGCATGAACAGCGCACCACCGCCGTCGCGGCCGCCGCTGAGGCGCTGCGCGATGTCCTTGGCGGAGACGGCGATGATCGCGATGGCCGCAACCGTGATGGCGGTGCCGAGCCCCATCAGGAAGGTCGCGGCAATACCGGCCCAGAACAGGCCCTGCGCCAGCGCGAACACCAGCACCAGGATCGCACCCGAGCAGGGCCGGATGCCGACGGTCAGGATCGCGGCGAAGCCGCGCCGCCAGCCGCCCGGGCCGGCAAGCTCGCTCGGCGTCGGGCCATGGGAATGACCGCAATGCTCGTCATGGACGTGGTCGTGCGCGTGGTGATGGTGAGCATGAGCATGAGCATGAGCATGAGCATGATCGTGATGGTGATGGTCGTGACCGTGATCGTGGCCATGATGATCATCCTGCGCATCATGGTGATGGTGGTGGCCGTGATCATGATGGTCGTGCGGCACGCCGGCGATCGCCGGCACCGGCTGGGCCGCCTGCAACGCGCGGAGGAAGGTGCGGCCCTTGACCCAGACCAGCCGCAGACCGAACAGCGCGATCAAGCCATAGCTTGCGATCTCGATCGCGCCTTCCGCCTTGCACATGGTCTTCGCCGTCGCATTCAGGATCCAGGCCGAGATGCCGACAATCAGGATCGCGACCAGCGACTGCATCAAGGCCGAGGCGAACGACAGCGCGATGCCGCGCCTTGCGGTCTCGCGGTTGGCGACGAGATAGGAGGCGATGACCGCCTTGCCATGGCCGGGACCGGCCGCATGGAAGATGCCGTAGGCAAACGAGATGAACAGCAGCGTCCACACCGCCGAACCGTCGGATTTGGCGGCGCGGATCGTGGCCGACATCTGGCGATAGAATTCGGACTGTTTCGCCAGCAGCCAGCCGATGATCCCGCTCGCCTCCGGCTCGGCCGGCTGCGCCGATTTCGGCGCACCGAACGGATTTTGCGCGAAGAGATCGTGGAGCGCGGCGTCGGCAACGCCGATCACGAGGACAACCGCAGCACAGGCGAGCAGCCCGCGGGCGAGCGAAGAGAGTTGCGGCTTCAAGGGCAATCCACCGTGATCTTGTTGGCGAACATCATGCCGAAATTGGCATTTGGGCCATCCAGGAATGTCTGCTCGTTCAGCTTCTGCGCCGTCGCGGTGCCGTCGCTGGGCCGATCGAGCTTCATCTGACAGCCCGCGGGGGCGCCGACCAGCTTGACCGGATTGTCCTTGGCCATCTGGAAGTCGATGAAATAGGAGCGGTCGAACACTTCGAGCACCAGTTGCTTCGGCTTGACCGGGTTCTTCAGCGGCAGCGTGAAATGCAGGGTCAGCACCGCATCCTTGTAGTCCAGGAAATAGTCGACCGGCTCGTTAAACCGCTCCTTCTTGCCGTCGGCTCGCGCAAAGGTGAAGTAGGCGTATTCCTTCAGCGACTCGACGTTGGTCTGCGCCAGCGGCACCAGTTCCTCGCGGGTATAGGCGCCCTTGGTCTTGCTCTCGAGTCCCTGCACCGCATAGGCGGAGAACATGTCGTCGAAGGTCCAGGCGTGACGCACGCCGGTAATGCTGCCGTCGGCGGCATAGAGCAGTTCGCTGGTCGCAGTAATCCAGACATGGGGATGCGCGCGCGCCGCGCCCGCCGCGAGCGTGACGCAAGCGGCGAGCAGCAGGCCGAACAAGGCGCGCATGCCCATCAGGCCGCCTTCGAGGCGTCGAGCAGGCCGCGGCGGCGAAGCAGAGCGTCCGGCTCTGGCGGGCGGCCGCGGAAAGCCTCATAGGCGGCTTCCGGATCGACCGATCCGCCCGACGAGTAGATGTCGTCGTGCAGGCGCTTGGCCACGGCGGGATCGAAGATGTTGCCGGCCTCCTCGAACGCGCCGAAGGCGTCGGCGTCCATCACCTCCGACCACATGTAGCTGTAATAGCCGGCGGCGTAGTGGTCGCCGGAGAAGATGTGGCCGAACTGGGTGGGCCGGTGACGCAGCGAGATCTCCTCGGGCATGCCGATCTTCTCCAGCTCGCGTTTCTCGAAGGCGCGGACATCCCGCGCGGCGGACGCCGGCTGGGTGTGGAATTCGAGATCGACCAGCGCCGAGGAGACGAACTCGACCGTGGCAAAGCCCTGATTGAATTTTCGCGCAGCGAGGAAGCGCTGGAGCAGATCGTCCGGCAGCGGCTCGCCGGTCTGGTAGTGGCGGGCGAACTGTTGCAGCACCTCCGGCCGCTCCTGCCAGTGCTCGTAGAGTTGCGAGGGTAGCTCGACGAAGTCGGTGAATACCGAGGTGCCGGACAGCGAGGGATAGGTCACATTGGAGAGCATGCCGTGCAGGCCGTGGCCGAACTCGTGGAAGAGCGTACGGGCATCGTCCGGTGACAGCAGCGAGGGCTCGCCGTTGGCGCCCTTGGCGAAGTTGCAGACATTGATGATCAGTGGCGCGACCTCGCCATCGAGCTTCTGCTGGTCGCGGAGCGAGGTCATCCAGGCGCCGGAGCGCTTCGACGGCCGGGCATAGTAGTCGCCGTAGAATAGCGCCTTGTGCTTGCCGTCCGGCCCCTTCACCTCCCAGACCCGGACGTCCGGGTGCCAAGCCGGCACGTCCTTGCGCTCCTCGAAGGTGATGCCGAACAGGCGCGTGGCGCAATCGAAGGCAGCGGCGATCATGTGGTCGAGCGTCAGATACGGCTTGATCGCGGAATCGTCGAAATTGGCGCGCTGCAGGCGAAGCTTCTCGGCGTAGAAGCGCCAGTCCCAGGGCGCGAGCTTGAAATTGCCGCCCTCCTCCGTGATCAGCGCCTGCATCTCGTCGCGGTCGGCGAGCGCGCGGGCACGGGCCGGCTTCCAGACCCGCTCCAGCAGGCCGCGCACCGCGTCGGGCGTCTTGGCCATGGAATCCTCGAGCCGGTAGGCCGCGAAGGTCGGATAGCCCAAAAGCTTGGCGCTCTCCTCCCGCAGCTTCAGGATCTCGACGATGGTGTCGTTGTTGTCGTTGGCATTGCCATTGTCGCCGCGCGCCGTGAAGGCCTTGTAGACCTTCTCGCGCAGGTCACGGCGCGCCGAGCTCTTCAGGAACGGCTCGGTCGAGGAGCGCGACAGCGTGACGATGGCCTTGCCGGCCATGCCGCGCTCTTCCGCCGCAGCCTTGGCGGCGGCAACGAAACTCTCGGGCAGGCCCTGGCGGTCGGCATCGCCCAGCTCCATGAACCACTCCTGCTCGTCGCCGAGCAGATGATGGCTGAAGCTGGTGCCGAGCTGGGCGAGTTGCTCGTTGATCTCCGCCATCCGCTTCTTGGCGTCGTCGGTGAGGCCGGCACCGGAGCGGTGGAAGCGGGTGTAGGTGCGCTCCAGCAGGCGAAGCTGCTCGGGCGAGAGGCCGAGATCGGCGCGGTTCTCGTGCAGATGGGCGATGCGACCAAACAGCACGGCGTTCATCATGATCGGATTCCAGTGCCGCGCCATCCGCAAGGAGACCTCCTTGTCGATCTCCAGGATGGCCGGA
>Ga0207426_1002355_pt1 | contig 12305 bp, 7 predicted proteins | sample AraplaMF_Cvi_mMS_FD_184265 | JGI IMG/M metagenome (GOLD analysis project Ga0207426, IMG submission 184265) | Arabidopsis root microbial communities from the University of North Carolina, USA - plate scrape MF_Cvi_mMS (SPAdes) (version 2) | ecosystem: Host-associated > Plants > Roots > Endosphere ...
GCTATTTTTATTTTAATCATTGCCTGTATCAATTTCATGAACCTGAGTACCGCAAATGCGGCAGGCAGAATGAAAGAGATAGGGATCAAAAAAGCAATCGGTGCTTCAAGAGCTACATTGATCAGGCAATTCCTCGGAGAATCAATGTTGTTAAGTTTTGCAGCATTGTTAGTCGCTCTTGGAATCGTGGTGCTTTTATTGCCAGCGTTTAATGCGATCACAGGGAAAGCGCTTACTTTACAGCCTGATTATACAATAGTAATGATCACCCTGTTTACAGGGCTTTTAGCAGGCAGTTATCCTGCATTTTATCTCACCGGATTTCATCCTGTCGTCACCCTGAAAGGAAATTTCTTACAAAGCTCGGGGAATGCCTGGGCCAGGAAAGGGTTGGTTATTTTCCAGTTTGTCATATCAGTTGTATTCATCATTGCTGTGTTAGTCATCTACCAGCAAATGCGCTTCATTCAGCAGAAAAACCTTGGTTTCAATAAAGACAATGTGATCTATTTCCAGGCAGATGGATTGGCGATGCAGCACAATGATGCCATGATTGCTGGTTTGAAGCAAATACCAGGTGTAGTCAATGCTTCCGGGATGATGCGTAATATCATCATGCCATTTGAGCCACTGGATTCGCATATAGAATGGGATGGAAAGAATAAGGACAATCAGATACGGTTTTCAGAAATGCTGGTCAATTATGACCTGCCTGAAACCCTGGGTATGACGATACTGAAAGGTCGTTCTTTCAGCAGAAATTTCAGTACTGACAGACAAGCGGTCATACTGAATGAAACTGCGGTCAAAGCAATGGGACTCACAGATCCTATAGGCAAGACAATTTACAACCAGAACGTGCCGGTGCAGATCATTGGCGTCGTAAAGGATTTTAATTTCAATTCACTGCACAATGCCATCCGGCCTTATGTTTTCAGGATCTGGCCGGAGTATTCCATCATTACGATGGTGCGTATTAATGATGTGAAAGCGATTGACCGTATTGCCGCTTACTATAAACATTTTAACCCCGGTTATAGTTTCAATTATAAATTCCTGGACGAGGCGGTGCAGGCACAATATAAATCTGAACAGGTGATTGGTAGTCTCTCCCGTTATTTTGCGGCACTGGCCATCCTGATCTCCTGTCTTGGATTATTTGGACTGACAGCATTTACTGCAGCGCAAAGAAGGAAGGAGATCAGCATCCGAAAAGTATTGGGCGCTTCTGTGAACCAGCTGGCGGTATTACTTTCCGGTGATTTTCTGAAACTGGTATTGATCGCTATTGTACTTGCTTTTCCGCTGGCTGCGTGGATGATGGAGCGCTGGTTGCAGGGCTTTGTTTATCGCACACAACTACAGGCTGGTATTTTTGTGCTGGCGGGAGTGGCGACATTGCTCATCACTATAGGTACAATTAGTTTTCAGTCATTGAAGGCAGCATTTTCAAATCCTGTAAAGGCTTTGAGGGCGGAATAAAATTTAAAGGAGGATGTATCAAAAGTATTTGAAGGCATTGAGAATTTCCTAAACAAAAATCCTCTCCATCATGCATCCGGATTAAATCCGCGCAATTTTACTTTTTGATACATCCTCTTTCTTTTAGAATCTGAAAGTAATGTTACCAATGATCTCGCTTAATGCCTGCGGGTTCATGGTTCCATTCCCCACCCAGTATTTTTTGTTCGTCAGGTTATTACCTTTCAGGCCAATACGGAAACGCGCATGATCATAGAAGATAGCTGCATTCAACAGCGTATAGGCAGGCAATATAAACTGACCTCTTGCTTTTGTATTCACGGCAAAAGTTTCACCGGCATACGTACCACCGGCACCAAAGCCTAATCCTTTTAAAACACCTCTGGTAATGCGGTAACTCGCCCAAAGGTTTGCGGTTTGTTCGGGGCCTGCATATACAGGTCGTAAGCCGTTCAGGTCCGCACTGGTATTTACATACTGACTTTTGTTATACCCATAACCAGCCATGATGTTTAAACCCGCGATCGGACTGGCAATCACTTCTGCTTCTACCCCCTTGCTTTCCTGTGTTCCATTCTGGATATTCAGGGTAGGCTGCGGATCGTACGCACGTACGATGTCGGATACTTTGATATGGTAGTAGCTGACATTCCCGCTCAGTGTACCCTGCAGCAGATCGAACTTCACACCTCCTTCATATTGACTGGCGTGTTCAGGTTTGTAGGCCTTGCCTTCATAGTCAGTACCCGTTTTGTTGGTAAAGCCGGTCTGATAGTTGGCAAACAGAGCAACCTGTTCCGGAATAAACTGGTATACTGCACCGAACTTAGGCGAGAGCGCTGTTTGATTATACCCCTGTGAAGTGACATTGGTGGAGTTATTGAGAATGCCTTTATTCTCAAAGTGATCGACACGCAAACTAACCAATACGAGTAAACTACGGGTAATGTTCAATACATCTGCAGCGTAAGCGCTGTAGGTATATGTATTGGCTTTGGTAAGGATAGACGCAGCCGCAGGGCGGTTCTGGAAGGCAGAGTCTACCTTGTCATTATTGAAACGATAGTAGTCAGCACCGGGATTGTTGATACTGACGAAATCGAACAGATCGGAATATTTAGCACCTTTTGCAGTAGCCGTATTATAGAAATCGTTGTTGCTAAAGCGGGTGAAAGTAATATTCGTATTGGTGTGAAGGTAGTCCAGTCCTACAGTAAGGCGGTTCCTCATCTGACCAATATGGAAGTCACCCGTGAAGTTCTGCTGGAGCTCCGTGTTCTGATCAGTACCCTGTGGACGCCATACCATTCTTTCAAGATACATGCTGTCATTGTACGTCTTACCATCCGTGCGCACATCGGCGGTTACATCAGTAATCGCTCTCACAGCAGCACCCGGCATCAGGTAGAAATAAGGTGCAGCACCACCGGAATAGCTGGTAGTGACGCTCAGGTTCGTTTGTGATTTCCAGGAATTGGAGATATCATAATTCATCTGACCAAAGAAGTTTGCATTGCGACCAGTTTTTACAAGGTCGTTGCTGCTGAAAGAGCTTTTATAATTGACAGGCACCTGGTCGGCACGGTTCACGCCGAAAGTGGAGATGGCACCTTTGCCGTAGATATAAATGTATTGGCTACCCGCGCTTTGTACATTGCTGAATTCAGCGTCGAAGAGGAAACTCAGTTTATCATTCACCTGGTAAGAAAGGCTGGGTGCAATGAGCAGACTTTTTCTAAAACCATTGTCCTGGAAGGTATTCTGGTTGTTGTAAGCAGCGTTTATGCGAAAGAGTATTTTCTTCGCAGAGTCGAGTGGCGTGTTGAAGTCTACATTGAATCTGTTGGACGCGTAGCTACCTCCATAATAAGATAATTCGCCACCGAAAGATTTGAAAGGTTTTTTGGTGACACGGTTGATGAGACCACCATAAGAGGTATTTGCATTACCGAATAATGTGGCGGATGGACCTTTGATCACTTCAACGGCTTCCACGTTTGCAGCATCGATCACGGTAGTGATATTACCTGCTACGCCGTTCCTCAGTTTTGCCTGGGTAACAAAACCACGGAGTACATAGTAGGTACCACCGGAACCTGCACGGCTGGTGGCTTCCATGGATTTGGTAACACCGGCAGCATTCCTGAGTGCGTCGTCCAGGTTATTGATTTGTTGATCTTTCAGGAGTTCTTTACTGATGCTGGTGTAGATCTGGGGATTCTCAAGATTCGTCAGCGGCAGTTTGGATACAAAAGGGCTGGACTTACGGGTGAATTTATTGATTCGACCGGAGGCGATAGTCACTTCCTGGAGGTCGTGGTTGGAGATATTTAAGGTGATGGTGGATACGGTCGTTACCTTACCTGGCTGCACATCAATGGTGGTAGTTTCTTGTTTTGCACCTACCTGGGAGATGATGAGGGTGTAGACACCCGCGGGTACTTTTAGTTCATAATTTCCCGATTCGTCGGTGATGGTGCCGGTGGTAGTGCCCTGAATGGTGACGTTTACATTGTCAGCCTGTTTCTTTTCAGAGGTGGTGACTTTACCACGAATGGTTCCTTTATTGTCCTGTCCGAAAATGGTGGTGCATAGCGTAAGGAGGGCGATGGTAGTAAGTAGTAATTTATTCATGCTGTAATTTTCCGATAAGCGGGGCCAAAGTTGGGGAAATTTGAAGGAGGGGTGTTTACGCAATCGGGAAAAATATAAATGCATATTTGATTTTCATAAACGCACAAACGCTTTTGTCTTCGACAAAAGCGTTTGTGCGGTGTGGCCTGCGGCCGGCTAAAAAATGCAAAAACCGGCTTGCAAAGACTAGCGGTTCACTCTATATAATGTATATGATTGACCTGCTTTTGTTTGTAAAGCATAGACAAATCCATGGTCTTCATTTGTTGATTTCACGGGAGCTAACTGTTCATTTCCACCTGCTTTAATCCTTTGCGGCACGCGCAGTATACAGGTACCATTCTTTGTAGCATGGATGGTTACACTGGTGAGCATACCCTCTTTCCAGTCCATATCCACCGTATACCCGCCTTGCGCAAGTAAACCTTTGACAGATCCTGTATTCCAGACATCAGGTAATGCCGGTAACAGATGCAGGGTACCTGTCTGGCTTTGCAATAACATTTGCACAATGCCGGAAGTTCCGCCAAAATTCCCATCGATCTGGAATGGCGGATGTGCACAGAACAGATTCGCATAGGTGCCACCTGCATTATGCCCATTTGCAGCCCCATCGCCGGTAAAGGTTAATAATTCCTTCAGCAGTTTGTGTGCATGGTTCCCATCCAGGAGTCTTGCCCAGGTATTGATCTTCCATGCCTTGCTCCAGCCGGTTCCTCCATCTCCACGTATTTCAAGGCTTTTTTTGCAGGCAGCTGCCAGCTCAGGCGTTGTAATGGGAGAAATCTGATTGCCCGGGAAAAGGCCAAATAAATGAGAAATATGACGATGTTCAGGGTCTTCATCCTCCCAGTCTTTGTACCATTCCTGCAGATTGCCTTTTTTACCGATCTGTAAAGGATAGAGTTTCGCCAAAGCCTGTTTCAGCGAATCTGCGAAAGCGGCATCCTTACCTAATACACCGGCAGCAGCGATCGTATTGGTAAATAAGTCATGGATGATAGAGAGGTCCATGGTGGTAGCAACGGAGACTGCCCCGTGTTCTCCCTTATCAGTGATAAAGATATTCTCCGGAGAGGTAGCCGGTGCTGTGACGAGGCGACCTTGTTTGTCAGGTACCAGCCAGCCCAGGCTAAACTGTGCCGCGGCTTTCATAATAGGGAAGGCAGTGTCACTCAGGAATTTCTTACTGCCGCTATATTCATAATGCTGCCAGAGGAACTGACAGAGCCAGTTGCCTCCCATCATCCAGTTGGCCCAGTTAGGGTCACCTTTTCCAATATCCCCTACCGGGTTGGAGATCGCCCATATATCTGTATTATGGTGTGCTACCCAACCATTGATATTATAGAAGTGCTGCGCAGTTTGCCGGCCGGTCACTGCGAGCTCCATGAGCAGGTCGTACAGCGGTTGCTGCATTTCCATCAGGTTGCATTCCTCTGCCGGCCAGTAATTCATCTGGGTATTGATATTAATGGTATAGTTGGAGCTCCAGGGGGCACGCAGTTCTTTGTTCCAGATACCCTGCAGGTTAGCAGGTGCACCTTTGGTGCGGGAGCTGGAGATGAGGAGGTAACGGCCATACTGGAAATATAGAGACTCCAGGGAAGGATCGTCCTTACCGGCTGTATAGCGGCGCAGGCGTTCATCTGTGGGAAGTGCCTCACCCTCACTACCGGGTAATGAAAGACTTACTCTATTGAAAAATCGCTTATAGTCAGTTATATGACGTGCATACAGATCATTGAGTTTACGGGCCGCAGCCTTTGCCAGTTGTTCGGCAGCTATCTTATCCTCATTCTTTCCGTCTTTGTCAGGACATTTGTCATAACCATTGAAACTGGTGGCACCGGAAACGATTACAATAACGTCAGTTGCGTTTTTGACAGTGATACCGGATGTATCTGTTTTAATTGTACCGTCGACACTGATGGCTCTCAGCCTGAGTTCGAAGCGCATGCCTTTGCAACTGCCTGCCTCTTCATATTTAATAGGTTCTTTATTATAATCTACGTAACTGGGATCTACCTGTGAAGGTGCTTTCCCTTTGAGGACCAGGTCTTTTCCATTGGTGCTGTTCTGATAATGCAGCTGGCTGCTGGCGCTGAGTGTGAAGTTCAGCTGCCCTTTTTTGCTGGCTTTCAGATGGTAAACGATTACCTGATCGGGTGCAGAGATAAACATATCCCGGGTGTATTGTACACCATTGCTGGTAAAGCGGGTATTAGCAGCTGCATTTGCCAGATTCAGGTCACGATAGTAATCGCTTACAGTGCCTTCTTCAATCTGCTGGCGGAGGTGCAGGTCTGCCATCGGCAGGTAGGATTGCGAATATACGCCCTGCATTTTCCGGAGCAGGCTATCTGCCTGGTGATAGTTTTCATTGAAAAGGGCAGCTCTGACCTGCGGAAGGTATTTAGCCGCATCCGGGTTGACGTTGTTGTCTACCGGTCCGCCTGACCACAAAGTAGCTTCATTGAGTTGGATCAATTCGTCACTGACCTTTCCGAATACCATTGCGCCAAGCCGCCCGTTTCCAAGTGGTAAAGCCTGGGTCCAGGCCTTTGCAGGCGCATTATACCAGAGTTTTAAAGGCGTATCACGCTGTTGAGACCTCACTGTTCCGGCACTTAAAAGCAGTGCGGAGAGCAGTACTATTTTGATTTGTTTCATAACGTTTGTAAAATAAAAATATATTGATCCAAAAGCAACTTAAATGTAAAGGAAAGTAACATTCGCAAACGATTGCACAAAAAAGTTTGCTAAACACTTGGTAATCACTTTAGCCCTCGTTACATTTGTTGTATATTTAATAATCGCCACCAAAACGGGAAGTGAACAGGATGAAAAGGTGGTTATTGACCGGAGATTAAATTACCTTATTTACATATAGCAAACGCTGAAAGATTTTATGGACCTGAGTACCATAACGTGGAATTTTAGCACAAAGGTCGAATTCTTTCGACCTTTCTCTTTTTTAGGAAGTTCCATTTACAAGAGTGTCTAAAAGAGTGTCTATGTTAACGACCTGTCATTTTCTATCCAGCTTCTAGCATTCAATGTATCTTCGACACTTATTCTATTCCCTTTAACATAAATTAAATCCCCATTCACTATTTCCCAAATAGCATATCCTAACTTCTTGGATCTCACCAAAAGGCTACCACCATTGACCAGGTAATAATCACTGCCTGTATTATAGATAATATGTCTGTCATGCTTGCGGTACCTCCGGTTACTATCCGATCTACTGACTATAACCTGGAAGTTCAGTTCGTCAGACTGGGAATAGTATATTTTTGGCTTCTTTTTCGGAGGCTCATCACCGTCATAAAATAAGCGTTCACCTAACAGCGAGAAGTATGCTCGTTGCAGTTCATGTACATAGGTAACCTTTGATGTAAATAGATTTTCTCCTAAACCAAAATTCCAAGACTGCCCCGATTGTTGAATGATGAATGGTTGATCCATGCTGGAGTGCCTAACCATTGGGCCACTGGCTCCATCCCTATTGACAAACTTTAACCTGGAAAGCTGCCCCCGATCAATTGGAATAGGCTCTAATCGATCGATTAAAACCATAATCCCTTCCAGTTGATCCTCGTTTATTCGGATCCTCTCCCCTTCCAGTAAAAAATATGCGCCGAGAAAGATCTGCTCAAGTTCTAACATTTGCTAATATTTTTAGCAAATATGTAAAACTTAATTAAGTTTCAATATAGGTGAACGACTAAATTTTAAAATTCACTAGCTCTGTGAGGGTTATATTCAGGCCACGTGCAAGTGCAACGAGATAGGTCAATCCCGGATTAACAGCTCCCCTTTCTATTTTGCCAATATAACCTGGATCTAAGTCAGCTGCGTGAGATAGTTCGACTTGTGACCAATCCCTTTCATCTCGAAGTGACTTAAGATGCTTACCAAATGCTTGTCTAATATGTTGTTCGTCCTGTAACATGGAAAGGCGAACATATATAATATCTACATAATAATACCTATACTATCATACAGGTATGATAATACAGGTACGATCATACTTATTATTTTGTACATTGCAGCATCAATTACCGTTATGAATCAGTTTACCTCAGAACAAATCACTAAGAAGCTTCAGGGGCTTTTTATTTCTCCTAAGTATCATTGCCTCTGCCCCCCTATCTGGAATACAATTCACAAATCATATAACTACGACCTGGCAAAGACAAAGGTCTATTTCAGGGCTTTTATTGACACAATCGAATGTTAATGGTAAGCGGTACCATGTATAAATTGAAGCTCAAAAAAGATGATGAAGTATATAATATCTCATTCTGGAAGATCCCCTTCAAGCAGGAGGCTACTGTAAAAATGGGATCAAAGACTGCAATCTACATATTCACAAAGGCAGGGGCCGAATTTAAGGATGGTGATACTCTGCCAGCAGAGTTTGAGGAAAAAATCAAAGTGGCAATAATGCAGTACTGCTTTAATAGGCGCATACACAAATAGAGCAAGACTTTTATCGATAGGATATGGAAAACCTAAATATATTTTGGAGGGTTTTCTATAAGAAGTCTGGGGTTAAACCAGCCGCAAAAACAATAAACAATAAGAAAAAATTCCGACCTGTCCAGGTCGGAATCGTATTGTATTAGCCTAGCCGATCAATTATATGTCTAATGAATCAATCATTTTGTTAACGACAATGATACTTTATTATCACTTTATAATATCATTAACGTAAATCATTAACAATAGGTAGGATTATTGCGTAACATTCAGCAGCTTTGCATCGTTATTAATAAGAAGCCCCCTGAGGTATCAGCTCAGAGGGCATCCTGGATATCCGTTATTGCCAGGTATCTACGGCTCCCCTAGGAGCTCTCCTGAAGTGCCTAATTTCAGGGTTTGCCAGTTTTAGTTCTTATGACAAGAGCAGCGACACTTGAACCGATATTTCTTCCCTTTTGAATGCCATTTACGAACACCGTTAATGGTTCTGTAGGGAGTGAATACCCATCCGTCTACGCAGTTGCAAGAACAGCCTGAATAATTCATGTTTGTCAAAACAAATGTTAAAGAATACTTACCCCCTTTTGCCCGGGTAACTTAGGCATTTGCCATTTGGCAAAAAGTTAAAGCCCAGTTGTTAGGCGACAACTGGGCTTTTAAATAATTGTACGTTCAGGATTACACGAGTTGATATGCTCTCCTTAACATTTGTATTGACAGGCCAAAAATAAGTGCCTAATTTATAATAGCCAAATCTTTACAAAAAAATACCCCCAGTTGCCTCTAAACAGGCAATTATTTCAATTTATTCACAATGTTAGCAACTCATAGCTGGGTTATTGCTCGATACAGAGAGAGTTCGTTTCTTTGCAGAGAGAAATAAACAGTTGTAGGTCGCTACAGATGTTTTTATATTTGAAGCTCCAGCCTTTCGCTGGGGCTTTGTGCTTTGTACCAAAGTTACATAGACCTCTCAGGAGAGCTGAAAAAAGAAATCAACATATGTGCATAAGCAGTTTTTGAAATGATCCTGCACCTCAGCACTAAGGCATTCCATTATATTTTTAAAATAGTTTATTAATGTCATCTTAACCATTAAATACTTAGATAAAATCATATGTTGCGACAAGAAAATACTATATAGCTATATGTTTTCTGTACCTATTACCTTAAAATATATTTTTAAATCTTTGAATCAAATGTTACTTTATTATACATCTTGCAATTGTGATAATACAACGCCTTAATTATATTACTAGGATGCTGTATTTTAACGGACTTTTTTTTAGGCTACGATCAATTAATTGCTTAATTAATTCCGCAGCAGATTTGATTAAATTAATCCACACTCTTATGTTGTCATGTTTCAGATTTGAATTTTTTCTTCATGATATAATAAAAATTTAAGCTGGGATTGATTCCAGCGGTTAATGATAGAAAATAGCTCGTCCTACTTTGACCGGGAGGCGGGCTCTTTCTTGTTTTACTATATCATAATAACTTCTGGAGAAAAAACATAACACAGACTAATAGACATTAACAATTTCTTGGATTACACCTATTTATCATTAACAACAGATTAACTAATTATTTTATTAAAAAAAGGTATTTAAAAACAGATAAGAAAACATTCAGGAATGTATTTTTTATGCAAGTGAATAATAATCTCTATTAATAAAAAGCCAGGCAAATTTGCCTGGCTTTATTAATTTAATAATTTGATGTCAACACCTCCCATTTTCGCTTAAGATACCCACTCTTAGAGTTTATTGATACTCCTTTCTCAAAAACCAGGGTTTTCCAGTTATGCGTTTTTGTATACTCGGTGAGAATCTTAGAAGGATATGACAATAGTAGGAACTTCCTGGTTATGCTTGATATTGCAGCACAATTATATAATGACTGACAAATAGAATATATAAGTCTTGAAAAAAGACATTTAGGGTTATCCCCTAACAAAATAAATTACAAAAAATAAAAAACTTAGTACTTTTGCCATCAAGTACTAAGTTACATTAGCTATTTACATTATAGCTACTAATGAAAATGATCAAGTAACCGTTTTACTATTATTACAATAGCATTAATTGTGGCCAACCAGATTCTTGTAAAATCTGGGCCCTGATTCGATTTTCTTCCCATTAGATAAAGCTTTTTGCTGGCTTTGCAGCTGGTGAATACAATAGAAAACAGCCCGTAAGTCTTCCCGGATCAGCGGGCTTTTTCTTTGACGCTGCAAATTAAAATCATAAAATTGACTTTCGCGTTAAGAATAACTAAATAGAATCAGATGTTTTTATAATTAATATCATTTTATTTCAATACATATTCTAACATAATTCATAACTAACTATCTTAAAACAATAAGAAGCATAAAAAGCTAGCAGAATATATAATTAGAAGGAAGATACTAAACTATTCAATGAAGAAAAATACGTATATACACGCATTACCCAATATGGGTAAAATAAAAGCTAGGTAAAAACCGGCTTTTTCACATCAACCAAAATCTGAATTATAAAAAAAGCTTTTCTGCTTGTCGGTACATTGATAGGAAATCCTTGGTTTCTTTCTCCGTTGGTATGTATGATTTGTTCCCTTTTACCCAGGCTCGTTGATATCCAATTGCAAGATCCTCAGGTGTTACGATTGCCATTTCTAGATCGATACTCTTTACCTTCAGTATGCCGCCAATATATAGCCCACGGGCTTGTATACGATCAGCCAGAAAGGAAACACTATCCTTATAACTTGAGAATGCAAGAAAGGTCCTCATTAAACCAGTGCCGTTTTCACCTTTGTAAACAACCCCGGTGATATGTGCGTCGAATTTTGCAGGCCATCTTCCGACATCTGCCTGAGCGCCCACATAGTTGTTATTGATACCTTTCGAGCCGTTCCCTGACTCATTTCTGAATACAATATAAGAGGCTCGCTTTATTTCCTTCGGCACAACCTTTAGTTTTATTTCAGGAACAACCAACCCCATCTCCACCGTAGTTTTCTGGTATTTTAGAACTGGTTTCTCTGGGTAACTATTTGTAGCCATTGATTAAAATTTAATGAGTGGATAATGAAGGCCCCCATAACGATTATGCTATTTTTCATCAGATAATTTTTGTCCAGTTTCAGAATGAAATTTTTGCAGATATTTTAGAATGGAAGTGGGTAACACCCCCGGTTCTATTTCAGCAACATTCTCAAAGATGCTGATAGCTTCCCTGACCATAATAGCGGAGAAAACCACATTGCTTAAAAATGAAAACGCGACCTGCGGCGCCCCACTTACTGTAAATTTTGTGAGTGCTGATGTCGTAATCAATAAGCAGGTATAAATGAGAAGCTTCTTCAACACCATACCAAATCCCTTGCTACTAATTTTCCGCTCAATTATTGCCTTAATAAGGCCCAAAGCGGTATCAACGGAAACGACAACGAACAGGAATTTCAGGAATTCCCAGTCAGAGTAAACGTACTTTTCTATCCATGCCACAAAGGGAGCAGCAAACCACCCTATTCTCACATATATTACAATGGCCTTCATTAGCTATAGATTGATGAATGATGGGGTGTTAGTCGCAGTCCACACCACATAAACGAACTTATTCGAGGTAGTAACACCATGGATTTGAAAGGTGTAATTAGAGGCATTGTATATCCTTACTACTCTACCCGCGGCTCCTGGATAACTGGCAGAT
>Ga0207426_1002359_pt1 | contig 12291 bp, 5 predicted proteins | sample AraplaMF_Cvi_mMS_FD_184265 | JGI IMG/M metagenome (GOLD analysis project Ga0207426, IMG submission 184265) | Arabidopsis root microbial communities from the University of North Carolina, USA - plate scrape MF_Cvi_mMS (SPAdes) (version 2) | ecosystem: Host-associated > Plants > Roots > Endosphere ...
GCACGAAGTCGATGAGGCGATCCGGCGGGTGCTGCGCGGCGGGGTGCTGCCGGACGGCACCGGGGACGTCGCCTTCGAGGCGCCGACCCGCGACTGGGCGGCGCGGCGCAACGCCCCCACGCTCAATGCGTATCTGTACGACATCCGCGAGGACGTCGCCCGCCGCGAGCGCGGGACGATCGCGGAACGGGACGCCGGCGGGGTCGTGGTGCGCCGGCGTCAGCCGCCACGCTGGTTCCGGCTGTCCTACCTGGTCACGGCGTGGACCACCCGTCCGGAGGACGAGCACCGGCTGCTGTCCGCCGCGCTGGGGTGCCTGCTCTCGCACGAGATCCTGCCGGCGGCCGCGCTGCCGGACGCGCTCCGCGGGCTGGAGGTGAGCATTCCGCTCACCGTCGCCGTGCCCCCGCCCGAGTCCCGCTCGATCGCCGACATCTGGTCGGCACTCGGCGGCGAACTCAAGCCGTCCCTGGACGTGGTGGTCACCGTGCCCTTCCCGGTCTCGCCGTCGTACGAGGTGGCGCCGCCGGTCACGGAGGGCGCGGTCACGGTCGTCCGTGGAATCGACGGCGTGCCCGGCGACTCCCGGCCCCGGATGCTCCGGTCCGCTCCGGGTGCCTCGCCCGCGCAGGGCAGCGAGGGGGAACGGTGACGGGCACCACGGCTGGCGTCACCCCGGGCGGCGCCCTGCTGACCCGGCTGGCGGGGCTGCGGGAGCGGGTGGCCGGGCTGGTCGAGCGGCGCAGCGCCGACGATCCGACGGCTGCGGACCCGCTGCGCGGGCTGTATGTGACCCCGGAAACGGCCCGACGGCTGGCCGCGCAGGCGCCGACGGAGGCCGATCGGTACATGGGCGAGAGGTTCGCGGGTCAGGCGCATACCGGCGAGCCGGCCGATGAGGCAGCGGACCGATCGGCCGCGCTCGCCGGGCGGTTCGGGCTGTCGGCCCTGGACCTGCATATCCTCCTGGCCGCGCTCGCGCCCGATGTGGACCGGGGCTTCGAGCCGCTGTACGGCTACCTCAACGACGATGTCGGACGTCGCCGGGCCACGGTCGCGCTGGCGCTGGACCTCGCGGGCACCGGCCCGTACGACCCCGGAGCCCGCGCCCGCTTCCACCCCGCCGCGCCGCTGCTGTCCGGTGGGCTGCTCGTCATCGAGGACGAGGACCGGCCGCTGCCGGGACGGGCGCTGCGGGTGCCGGAGCGGGTGGTGGCCCATCTGCTGGGGGACGACGGCCTCGATCCGGAACTCGGCGCCGGTGAGGTGGAGTTGCTGACGGCGGAACAGCCGGCCGCGGGCCGTAGGGGAAGCGGTGCCCGTACCGAGGACGACACGTTCGCCGGGCGGCTCGCCGGGCTCGCGAGGGAGCGGCCGCTCGCCGTACATCTGCGGGAGCGCCGGCCCGGGACCGCCGCCGCACCGGTGACCGACGGGCTGCGGCGCGCCGGGCTGCCCGTGCTGCGGTATCGGCCGGACGGCCGGCGCGGTGACGGGGTGGGCCTCACGGGCGCGCTGCTGCGGGAGGCGCGGCTGCGGCGGGCCGCGGTCGTCGTGGGGCCGCTGCCGGAGCGCCCCGACGGGCTCGTCAGGGCGCTGGCGGGCCGGGACGTACCGGTGGTCTTCTTCGGGAGCGAGCCGTACGACCCGGGCTGGGCCCCGGATTCCGGGCTGTTCGCGCTGGAGGCGCCGGAAGCCGGGGCGGCGGCGGATGAGGTCTGGCGCACCGAACTCGGCGTCGTGGACGAGGATTTCGACCTGGCCGCGGCCGTGGCGCCGTACCGGCTGGGCGCCGCCCAGATCCGCCGGGCGGCCCGTGCCGCCACCGCCCTCGCCGCCTTCGACGGGACGCCGGTGACCGCCGCCCATGTCCAGCACAGCGCGCGTCAGCAGTCCGCGCCGCTGCTGGACCGGCACGCCCGGCGCATCCGGCCCGCCGTCGGCTTCGACGGGCTCGTCCTGCCGCCCGAACCGCTCACGCTGCTGCACGAACTGGTGCAGCGGGCGCGGCACCGGGAGAAGGTGCTGGGCGAGTGGCGGCTGCGCACCGGCGGCGGGCGCGGACGGGGCGTGGTGGCGCTGTTCGCCGGGGAATCCGGTACCGGAAAGACGCTCTCCGCGGAGGTCGTGGCCGGCGAACTGGGCCTGGATCTCTATGTGGTGGAGCTGTCCGCGGTGGTGGACAAGTACATCGGGGAGACCGAGAAGAACCTGGAGCGGATCTTCTCCGAGGCCGACCGCACGGACGCCGTGCTGCTCTTCGACGAGGCGGACGCCGTCTTCGGCAAACGCTCGGAGGTCAAGAGCTCACACGACCGGTACGCGAATCTGGAGAGCGCGTATCTGCTCCAGCGGCTGGAGGCGTTCGACGGGATCGCCGTCCTGACCACCAACCTGCGGGCCAACATCGACGAGGCGTTCACCCGGCGGCTGGATCTGGTGGTCGACTTCCCGTTCCCGGACGCCGAGCAGCGCATCGCGCTGTGGCGTTCCTGTCTGGCCGCCACTCCCTGCGCGGACGACCTCGCTCTCGATGTCTGCGCGAAGGAGTACGAGCTGTCCGGCGGGGCGATCCGGTCGGCCGCGGTGACCGCCGGCTATCTCGCGGCGGGGCGCGGCGAGGCGGTGTCGGCCGAGGACATCCGGGCCGGGGCCCGGCGCGAGTACCGCAAGATGGGGCGGCTGGTGCCGGACGCTTCGCCGTTGTGGGCCTGAGGGTCCGGGTGCGACCGGGGCCTGGCGGGGTGCCCGCCGGCCCCGGCCCGCGTCACTGTCCTTCGGCGATCTTCCAGTCCTGCCGGTCGAAGGGCCCGTCGGCGCACTTGAAGGACACCGCGCCCTTGTCGTTCTGCATGTCGGTCAGACATTCATCGTTGCTCAGGTTGACGATGCGGGTGAGGCCGTTGCCCGTGTCCACCAGCCGCCACTTCTGATGGGGCGGCAGCTTGCCCGAGGCCAGTTGCTCCGGGTCGGCCGTCATGAGCTCGACCTCGTTGGTGCCCGGCTTCAGCTGGGCAACGCCGCCCGGGGCGCTGCCCGGCTCCAGGGCAACGGAGTTGTCCTCGGGGTAGTGGTGGATGGTCCACCACTGGTTGCGGCCGAACTGGTCTTCCGTCCATGTGGCGCTCTGGCCGATCTGGGTGCCGTCCTCCTGGCCGCCCCCGTTGGCCTGGAGGTACCAGCCACCGTTGGCGCCGGACCGGATGGTCTGCTGCGCCGGTCCCTCGTCCTTCGGCTCGTCGCCGCCGGCGGGCTCCTCGGGCTTCTCCTCCGGCTTCTCCTCGGGCTTCTCCTCCGGCGGCTTGGACGGCGCCGGCGCGGACGGCTTCTCTTCCTTCTGCGGGAGCTTGTGGGCCGCGCCGGCCTTCTCCCGCGCGCTCGACGTCACCTTGGGCACGGCTCTGAACCACAGGGCCACGAAGGCCACCGCCGCCACGAGCAGCAGCGACAGCACCGCCATCGCCCAGCGCGGCAGCACGGACGGCTGGAGGTAGGTGCCGTGCAGCTCGGTCGGCTCCGGGACTCCGGCACGCTGCACGGAGACGGTGAACGGGTGCTTGTTGGTCCCGCCGACCCAACTCACCGCGCCGGGACGGATATTGACGCGTGTGAAGGCGGCCCGGCCCGGCGCGACCTGGACCGATGTCGGCTCGGGTTCGACGGTGAGGGCGTCACCGTTCTCGCGGCCGGAGAGGGACACCGTCAGCGGCTGGTTGCCGAGGTTGTCGACGGCGACCGACGCCTTGGTGCGCCACCGGCCGCGTACGGTCAACGGCACGAGTTCACAGCGGAGTTCGGCGAACGGCCCGACCGTGATCTGACCCTCGACGACATCACGGATCTCCGGATGCTCCGTCGGCTCGACGCGGATACCGAACGGCGTCGGCCCCGCCACGGCGTCCGGCGTACGCGGAGGCGCGAACTCGACCTGCGCCGTGCCCTCGGCACCGGGATACAGCCGCAGCACATCCGGCTCCACCCGTGTCCAGCCCGCTGCGTCGCCGGCCGGCCGCAGCCGGTACTCCTCCACGGTGTCGCCCGTGTTGCGTACCCGCAGCCTTACCCTCGCGACGGAACCGGGGTCGACGGTGGCCGAAGGCGGTTCCAGTGAAGTCCACATGCTCACCAGTGCAGTCAACCGGCTGCGCCGGGTCCGGGTCAGCGTGCGGAAGGGCAGAGCCGGGGGCAGAGTCGGATGTCCTTACGGCTCCTTGCACCGCGCTGTGCCCCGTCGGCCACCCCTGGGAGGTCCTATAGCCGGAGGCCGTACGTCACCTCGGCCGCGCAGCGCCGTGCCGGCACCGCCCGCGCCGAGAGCAGGGCGGGGCGGGGCGGGCCACGGTCGGACTCGCCGGGGTTGGGCACCGCACGGTCACGGGCGGCCCGCGACCGCCCCCAGGCGAAGGCGTCGCCCCTCTCCCGTTCGATGGCGAGGGCCTGCGTCGCACACTCCGGAGCCGCCAGCGCCCGGCCGTCCCCGGACAATGCGCCGCGAGCGAGCCGGGCCCAGGTCAGCGCCTCCCGGCACGGGTGCCGCGCACGACGGTATCGCCGCGGCATCTGCCGACCAAGGGCCGCCGGCTGCCACGGAGGTCCGGCGCGCTTCCGGTCCCTCGCCGCGAGCACGAGGGCCAGTTCGTGTGCGTCCTTGGCGCTGAGCAGGGCCTCAGGGACCGGCCGCAGGCTCTCGGGTAGCGCGCGCACCGCCTGTCCGTACGTCCCGGTGCCGGACCGCGGGACCCGGAGCAGACGTAGGGCACGTGCCGCGGCCATGTCGTCGCCGTGCCGTCGGGCGCTGTCCACGGCGCGGCGGATCAGCGGTTCGAGCTCGTGGTGGCGCGCGGTGCTCCGGAGGGCATACGACCATGCGGTGAGGAGGTCCACGGCGGGTCCCAGCAGTCCGGGGGTCGCGCCCAGGGCCCACTCCACGGCCGCGTACAGCCGCGGGTGCACGGTGTGCAGCCACTCGCGCGCGGCGTCGGCATCGGCGAACGCGCGCCCCGGGCTGTCCGGGCTGTCCGGGCGGCTCAGCGGATCCGGCGGGGTGCCGGGCGGCCTGATCAGCCGCGACGCGGTCAGGACGGTGGCCCGCAGATGGTCGAAGAAGCGGTGCTGTGCGGCCTCCCGCTCGGCGGGGCTGTCATGGCGCTCGCCGAGCCGCCGGGCGAAGAGCCCGACCAGATCGTGGTAGCGGTAGCGGTCGTCGCCGTGCACCTCGATGAGCCCGGCATCGACCAGCGCCTCGACCGCCGCCTCCGCCGCGTCGTCCGTGGTGTCCAGCAGCGCGGCCGCGGCGGCCCGGCAGAAGGTCGGCATACTGCCCAGGGCGAGGGTCCGGAAGGCGTGGGCGAGACCGGGCCCGAGGGCCTCGTAGCCGAGCCGGAAGGTCGCTTCCACTCCCAGGTCGCCCACGCGCAGCTCGTCGAGCCGCCGCTGCTCGCTCAGCCGGGCCACGAGGTCGGCCACGGCCCAGCCCGGCCGGGACGCCAGCCGGGCGGCGGCGATGCGTACGGCGAGCGGCAATCCGCCGCAGACGGCGACCAGTTCACGGGCGGCTTCCGGCTCGGCGGCCGCCCGCTCCGCCCCCACGATCGCGCCGAGCAGCCCCAGCGCCTCCGCTTCGTCCATCACCTCCACGTCGCCCCGGCCGGCCCCGGGCAGCGCGAGCGTCCGCGCACGGCCGGTGACCAGCACCGCGCACCCCGGCGCCCCGGGCAGCAGCGGCCGCACCTGTGCGCTGTCGCGGGCGTTGTCGAGGAGTACGAGGACCCTGCGGCCGGCGATCAGCGAGCGGTACAGGGCGGACTTCTGCTCCAGCCCGTCCGGTACGGCGCTCGCCGCGACGCCGAGGGCGCGCAGGAAGTGCGTCAGCACGGCGCCGCTGTCGGCCGGGGCCCGGCCGGTGCCCTGTAGATCCACATACAGCTGCCCGTCGGGGAAGCAGGCCCGTACGGAGTGCGCCACATGCAGCGCCAGCGCGGTCTTGCCGACCCCGCCGAGCCCACTGAGCGTGGCCACCACCGGCGCCCGCCCACCGGCCGCCCCGCGCAGCGCCGAGGCCAGGTGGGCGACGGGCTCCGTACGCCCCGTGAAATCGGCGATGTCGGGCGGGAGCTGAGCCGGTACGGGCGACGGCGGGGCGCTATACGGGGCGTTCGGGGCGGGGCGGGGCCGGCGGTCACGGCTGTCGTCCGGGCCGGGGCGTTCGGGGCGGGCACGGCCAGGGCCGGGGCCGGGGCTGTCAGGGCGGGCGCCTTCGGGACGGGGGCGGTCAGGCCCTGCGCGGTCAGGACGGGCGCCGTCGGGACGGGCGCGCTCGCCGGCGGGGCCGGAAACACGCCGGGTCCCAGGGCCGGCCCCAGGCCCGTTCCCGGACCCCGCCCCACGCCCGTGGCCCCCCGGCCGCGCGCGCAACTCCTCATACAGCGTCCGGAGTTCTGTCCCCGGACCGGTGCCGAGTTCGACGTCGAGGGTGCGGCGGGTGGCCGCATAGACCGCGAGGGCCTCCGCCCGGCGGCCCGCGCGGTGCAGGGTCAGCATCAGCAAGGCCTGGGTGCGTTCGCGCAGCGGATGCTCGGCGGCGAAGGCCCGCAGTCCGGCGATCGAGTCGCCCCGCGGACCCTCCCGTCCGCCCAACTCCAGCCCGCAGTCGAAGAGTTCCTCCTGGGCGGTGACGCACAGTTCGGTGAGCCGGTCGCGCTGCCGTTGTGCGTACGGTCCGGGCAGTCCGGCCAGCGGCATACCCTCCGGGAGGGCCAGCGCACCCCGCAGCTGCTCGGACGCGCCCGCGGTGTCGCCCGCAGACCGCAACCGGCGCGCCGTGACCAGCCGCTCCTCGAAGCCGGCCGCGTCCAGTGCCTCGCAGGGGACCCGTAACGCGTAGCCGCCGCCCGACGACACCAGCAGCCGTCCCTGCTGCCGGGGGGCACGCTCCGGCTCCAACAGGCCGCGCAGCCGGGAGATATACGTCCGTACGGTGCCCACCGCCCGCGGCGGCGGCCGCTCGTCCCACAGCGCGTCCACCAACTGCGGTACGGGGACCGGCCGGCCGGCGTGCAGGAGCAGCATCGCCAGTACGGCGCGCTGTTGCGGCGGGCCGAGCGGCAGCGGACGGTCTCCGCGCCAGGCCCGCACCGGGCCGAGCACCTGAAACCGCAGCCGGCCGGCCCGGTCCGGGCTGCCCGCCCGCTCCGCGCCGGACGGCTCGTTCGCGTCGCTGTGCACCGCCAGCTCGCTCCCCTGCCCCTGTCGACCTGCCACGCCACCCCTTTGGACCAGCGCTGATGTGCCGGCCGTACCAAACGTAGCCCAGCATGCGGACACCGATTCCAGGAAAACGTCTGATATTGACCCAACGCCCCTTCCCCCCTTGTTCTCCGGCCGGCAGGGATTCCCGCCGACGCCCACCAGCGTTTCCGGTGCCCATCGATGTCCGGCAGGGCAACCGCGCTGCCCGTTCGGCTCCCCTTCCGCCTCTGGAGGCGAACAGTGCTGCGGCCGAAAATCGGCGTGGGGCCACCTGGGCCGGGCCACGGGGCCACTCAGGACGTACCCCGGACCACCGAATCACCGGCCGCCAGAACGGAGCCCTCGTGCACACACACGAACGGCGGGCCACGGGAGGGGAATCGGCGCCACGCACCGCGACCCGCGGACCCGAGCGCCCCCGCACCCCCGCATCGGCCCTGTCCACCCATGGGCCGGAGGCGCTGCGCACCCTCCAACGGACCGCGGGCAACGCGGCGGTCGCCCGCGCGCTGGCGCCGGAGCAGGCAAGAGAGCCACAGCAGGTGCAGCGGTACGCGGAGGGAGAGGCCGCGCACGGCTTCGACAAGGTCTCCACGCAGGGCGGTATCGCCCTCCGGGGCCGGCAGGAGGCATACGCCGACGCAGACATGATCACCGCCGCCGCGCACAGCCTCGAGTCCCAGGAGCGGGTGCCGATCACCCTGGAGCGCGGGGCGGCGGTGCAGGTCGGTGAGCGCACCCTGTACCGGGTATTGCCCGTGTACAAGGACGCCGCCAGGGCGGAGGCCGCCGTACGGGCCGCCGGGCGGCATCCGGAGGGTGCCGGTCACGAGCCCGTGCGCGGGGACACCGGGGCCCAGCGCGACGACAAGCGTGCGGCCTACCTGCGATCCCTGACCGACCCCCCGGAAGTCCGGCAGCTCGTCGACCTCACCCGGCGCATCGTGACGGCGCTCCAGGCGCGGGCCGAACCGCGCAGCTCCGCCGTCGACGGCCTGCGGGCCGAGGCCATGAAGCTGGCGGTGGCCACGATGGGCGGCGGCTGGGTCGCCGCGCGGTTCCCCTACCCGGAGCGCGCCGGCCGGGAGGGGCTGACCGACCTCGCCGTCCTGATGCCGGGCCTGACCTCCGAGTTCCTCGCCGGCCTCCCCGCCGTCGAGAACCAGGAGGCCCAGGTGCACGAGCTGCTCATCACGCTCCCGAACGACTGTCAGGCAGCGGCCGCCCAACTCATCGGCAGGCCGGCGGACGGCGGGCTCAGTGTGCGGCGGGACGCCCCCGCCGTCGGTGAGAACCACTTCGTCGATCTGACCGGAGCGGCCCCGGACGGCTGGGCGAACCACTTCGCCGCCGTCATCCTCCGCGACGGCTCCGACAGCCTGACGTACGAGGCCGCCGCCGATCGCACCAGTGCACTTCAGCACGGCAAGTCCCTCGGCTACTTCGCGCTGTACGGCCGGGCCGGGACCGACCAGTCCTTCGACACCGTCATCCGCGCCCAGAACCTGGCCTACGCAGCACGGACGGCGCCGCCCACGTGACCGAACGGGCAGTGCGCTCTGCCCCCGACGACGCCCGTTCGTCTCTACAGCCGGGGCCACCCGTCCGCCAGGGTTGAAAACGTAGGGCGCAAAGACGGCCAGCAGTGGTCAGCAGGGTGATGGGGGAGGAACGACGTGCGGGCACAGGATCGGCAGCCGGGCTCGGGGAGCGCACGCCCGGGGGCGGCGCACCCCGCCCGTACGACGCCCTCCCCGGCTTCCGACGCGGCCCGTCAGACAGCGGCCGGCGAGGCGGAGCGGCTCACCCCGGAGGCGGCCGCCGCCCTCCAACGGGCGGTGGGCAACGCGGCGTTCTCGGCCGCTCTGGCCGGCCAGGAGCAGCACCGGCACGGCCCCGGCTGCGGACACGGCGCGCCCCCCACCGTGCAGCGCTCGGCGGTCCACGATGTCCTGCGCACCCCCGGCCGCCCCCTCGACGAGCCGGTCCGCGCCGACATGGAGACGCGCCTGGGCGCGGACTTCTCCGACGTGCGGGTGCACACCGACACCTCCGCCCATGAATCGGCCGAGGCCGTGCAGGCCCATGCGTACACCTCCGGTTCGCACATCGTCTTCCAGCGCGGCCGCTACGACACGTCCTCGGCGTCCGGCCGCCACATGCTCGCCCATGAACTGACCCACGTCATCCAGCAGCGCAACGGCCCGGTCGCGGGCACCGACCGCGGCGACGGGACCAAGGTGAGCGACCCGTCCGACCGGTTCGAGAGGGAGGCCGAGGCCACCGCGAGCCGGGTGCTGTCGACAGCGGTGCAACGGACGGACGGCCCGGCGCCCGCGCCGGACCGCGGCACCACGGGCGGGCATCATCCCGTACAGCGGACGTTCAAGATCGCGAACAAGACCGTCAGGACCGCTGACGATGTCCTTCCCGTCGAATCGCTGATCGCCAAGGGCAAGGCACGCCATGCCCGTTGGGACGACGACTTCAAGGCCAAGGTCCGGAACGAACTCGTCAAGATGGCGGGCGAGGAGCAGGACCTCGGGCGGTACGGCTCGTACGAGGATCTCCTGGACTTCGCCGAGAAGCGGGTCCGCGCGGCAGCGGCGGCCCACCTCCCTCCGGTGGTCCCCACCGCCATCAAGACCGGTGCGTCGAACCCGGAGCACACGGCAGCGAAGATCTCCGAGACCGAGCAGATCCACCGCCTCGCCGAGGTCCGCCGACGGCTTTCGCTGCGCGGGACGGAACAGGACCTCGACGGTTTCCGCAATCGCCAGAAGATGGTGAACCCGTTCAAGCACAAGCCGACCGGAAACGCCTACTCCATCGGCCATACCGGAAACTTCGTCCTGGGCGGCCCCCAGGAAGGCGAGTACGACGTGCTCTTCGAACGCGCCGCGACCAGCAGCGGCCTGTCCGACAAGGAACTCGCCAAGCATTTCATCCGGGCTCTGACCGAGCCGGGGTATGACTTCGATGGCATGAGCGAGGACGGCCGCAAATACTGCACCAAGGTGGTCGCCATCATCCAGGGCGCCGAATTCCGCCGGGCCGCCGCCAACCCGACCGTGGCGATCGCCGCCTTCAACCAGGTCGTCACCGGCGAGGCCGGCACGCTGCACGAGGCCCTCAACCGGTACGCCATCTTCGCCAAGGCCAAGGGGAACTCCGCCACCGGCGGTTCCAAGGACTCGCAATTCCACCGTGATGCGGATGTGGACCAGGACGACGGGGACTTCAAGAAGCGGGCGATCAACGAATACCAGGCACTCGCTCAGCTGGTCTCCGCCAACGACTTCGACCCGAATGATGAGGAAGAGTTCTACAAGGGGTGCGACAAGATCGCAGCCACTTCGATGACCTCCTTCACCGCCACCTTCGAATACGCGATGCCCTGACCCTCATCGCCCGCAATTCCTTTCATCGTCAGCACACCGCACGAGAAGCAATCGAACCGGCCGGTTCGCCTATCCAGGGAGTAACAGAACATGCCCACCTACCTGTCCCCCGGCGTCTACGTCGAGGAAGTCGCCAGCGGCTCGCGGCCCATTGAAGGGGTCGGGACATCGGTGGCGGCCTTCGTAGGTCTCGCTCCCACCGGTCCGCTCAATGAGCCGACCCTGGTGACGAACTGGTCCCAGTACGTGGCCGCCTTCGGGGAGTTCACGGACGGGTACTACCTCGCGCACTCCGTCTACGGGTTCTTCAACAACGGCGGCACGGCCGCGTATGTCGTACGGGTCGGCGGGTCCGACGACGACGGAGCGCAGCAGGCCGCCGCGGCCCCGGAGGCGCCCAGGGCGCTGACCGCCGGTGAGCCGAGTGCGCTCGGGGCCTTCAAGGTCTCCGCGATCGCGGCCGGTTCCGCCAACGGCGGGGCGCTCACCGTCGAGGTGCAGGACGTCGAGGGCGAGGGCGGTGCCGACCGGTTCAAGCTGAACGTCAAGGACGGCGACAAGGTCGTCGAGAGCTTCGACGTCAGCGCGAAGAAGAGCTCACGGAACTATGTCGTCACGCAGGTGAAGCAGCGTTCCAAGACGATCGTCATCGAAGAGGCCGCCCCGGCCGCGCAGCTGACGAAGCCGGACGCGCAGCAGGTCACGCTGGCCCCGCCCACCGCCGCACCCACGGCGCCCGCCGGGAACGGCGCGGTCGAGCGGCTCGCCTCGGGCCAGTTCATCGGCGACTCCGCCGACCGCACCGGCTTCGGCGGCCTGGAGGCGCTCGACGAGGTCAACATGGTGGCCGTGCCCGACCTGATGGCCGCCTACCAGCAGGGCCTGATCGACCTGGAGCAGGTCAAGGCCGTCCAGCTGGGCCTGGTCGCGCACTGTGAGCTGATGGGTGACCGGATGGCGATCCTGGACCCGCCGCCGGCGCTCAACGCCCGCGACATCCGTAAGTGGCGCCAGGAGGTCGCGGGGTACGACTCCCGCTACGCCGCGCTCTACTACCCGTGGATCAAGGCCTTCGACCCGGCCACCGGCCAGACCCGCACCGTCCCGCCGTCCGGGCACATGGCCGGTGTGTGGGCCCGTAACGACTCCGAGCGCGGCGTCCACAAGGCCCCGGCCAACGAAATCGTCCGCGGCGCCGTCGACCTGGAGCTCCAGATCACCCGCGGCGAGCAGGATCTGCTGAACCCGGTCGGCGTGAACTGCATCCGGGCCTTCCCCGGCCGCGGCATCCGGGTGTGGGGCGCGCGGACCATGGCCTCCGATCCCGCCTGGCGCTACCTGAACGTGCGGCGCTACTTCAACTACCTGGAGGAGTCGATTCTCATCGGCACCCAGTGGGTGGTCTTCGAGCCGAACGACGAAGCGCTGTGGGCCCGTATCCGGCGCAACATCTCGGCGTTCCTGGTGAATGAGTGGCGCTCGGGCGCCCTGTTCGGACAGCGGCCCGAGGACGCCTTCTATGTGAAGTGTGACGCGGAGACCAACCCCGTCGAGTCCGTCGACCTGGGCCGGGTCGTGTGCGAGATCGGCATCGCGCCGGTCAAGCCCGCCGAATTCGTGGTCTTCCGGCTGGCCCAGTTCT
>Ga0207426_1002360_pt1 | contig 12286 bp, 7 predicted proteins | sample AraplaMF_Cvi_mMS_FD_184265 | JGI IMG/M metagenome (GOLD analysis project Ga0207426, IMG submission 184265) | Arabidopsis root microbial communities from the University of North Carolina, USA - plate scrape MF_Cvi_mMS (SPAdes) (version 2) | ecosystem: Host-associated > Plants > Roots > Endosphere ...
GAGAATCACCGAGTTGCGCATGATGATGCCGAACATCGCGATCACGCCGAGCATCGCGACGAAGCCGAACGGCTTGCCGAATGCGAGCAGCGTCACCACGACGCCGATCAGTCCGAGCGGCGCGGTGAGCACGACCATCATCACGCGCGAGAAGCTCTGCAACTGGATCATCAGAAGCGTCAGCACGACGATCACCATCACCGGAATCTGCGCGTTGATCGAAGCCTGGCCCTTGCCGCTTTCCTCGACCGAGCCGCCCACTTCGACGCGATAACCGACCGGCAGCGCGCGGCGCATCGCGTCGAGCTTCGTGTCGATGGCGTGCGTCACGTCGATGCCCTGCGCATCGCCCTTCACGTCCGATTGCACGGTGATGGTCGGCTGGCGGTCGCGTTCCCAGATCACGCCGTATTCGAGCGTATCGACGACGCGTCCCAGCGCGCCGAGCGGCACCGGCCCGTGCGGCGTCGGCATCGCGAGCGTGGCGAGCCGCGCGGGATCGACGCGCTCGGCACGCGGCGCACGCAAATCGACGCTGATGAGCTTGTCGCGCTCGCGATACTGCGTGACCGTGGTGCCGGTCAGCGTCATGGCGAGAAAGCTCGCGACGTCCTGCGACGAGATGCCCGCATCGCGCGCCTTCTGCTGATCGATCTCGAAGCGCACCGAACGCTCCGAAGGCTCGTCCCAGTCGAACTGCACGTTGGCCGTGCGCGCATCGGCGCGCATGTCGGCGGCAACCTGTTCGGCGATGTGACGCACGGTGCCGATATCGTCGCCGCTCACGCGAAACTGCACCGGATAGCCGACGGGCGGACCGTTCTCCAGCCGCGACAAACGCGTGCGCACGGCAGGGAAGCGCTCACGCAACATCGGATTGAGCCAGCGCGCGAGCGCCTCGCGCGCCTGCACCGACTTCGCGGTGACGACGAACTGCGCGAAGTTCGGCGTCGGCAATTGCTGATCGAGCGGCAGATAGAATCGCGGCGCGCCGGTGCCGACGAAGCTCACGACATGGTCGATTTCTTCGCGTCCCTTCAACGCTTCTTCGAGCCGCTTCGCTTCGCGCAAGGTCGCTTCGAACGATGCGCCTTCCTGCAATCTGACGTCGATCAGCAGTTCGGGACGGTCCGAGCTCGGGAAAAACTGTTGAGGCACGATCGTGAAGCCGGCCATCGCGATGACGAAGAGCACGACCGTGATCGCGAGCACGATGAAACGCCGCTTCACGCACCAGCCGACCCAGCCTCGCAGGCGTCCGTAGAACTTCGTGTCGTAGATATCGTGTTCGTGGTCGTCCGGCAAATGCGCTTCCTTCTTCCGTTCGGGCAGGAGCTTGTAGCCGAGCAACGGAATCAGCACGACTGCCGCGAGCCACGAAGCGATCAGCGCGATTGCCGACACTTCGAAGATCGAACGCGTGTATTCGCCGGTGCTCGATTTCGCAAGCGCGATCGGCAGGAAGCCCGCGACGGTGACGAGCGTGCCGGTCAGCATCGGGAACGCGGTGCTCGTGTAGGCGAACGCGGCGGCGCGCGCGCGGCTCCAGCCTTGTTCGAGCTTCACGGCCATCATCTCGACGGCGATGATCGCGTCATCGACGAGAAGACCCAGCGCAAGAATCAGCGTGCCGAGGGAGACCTTGTGCAGGCCGATGTCGAACAGATACATGAAGAGCGCAGTGACGGCGAGCACGATCGGAATCGAGATCACGACCACCATGCCCGTGCGCACGCCGAGCGAAACGAGACTCACGATCAGCACGATGACGACCGCTTCGGCGACGGCTTCGAGAAAGTCGTCGACGGAATGCGAGACCGCGTGCGGCATGCTGGAGACTTCGGTGAGCTTCAGTCCCGCGGGTAGTTGCGCACGCAACTTGATCATCGCTTCGTCGAGCGACTTGCCGAGACGCACGACGTCCTCGCCCGGCTGCATCGTGATGCCGATGCCGAGCACGGGCGTGCCCGCCGAGCGCATCTGGGTGGCGGGCGGATCGATGTAGCCGCGCCTGATCGTCGCGATGTCGCCGAGTCGGAACGAGCGGCCGTTCACGTTGATGAGCGTATCGGCGAGCGCGTCCACGCTTTTGAATTGCCCGCTCGGGCGCACGAACACGCGGTCGTTGGGCGTCGTCAGCACGCCTGCGGCCGAGACGGCGTTCTGCCCGTCGACGGCCTGCGCGATCTGCTGCGGCGAGATGTTCAGGCGCGTGAGCGTCGTGTTGGGAAGCTCGACGTAGATGCGCTCTTCCTGATCGCCGAAGTAATCGATCTTCGCGACGCCCGGCACGCGCAATAGAACCGTGCGCAAGGCATCGGCGTAATCGTGCAGTTGCGCGGGCGAGAAGCCGTCGCCTTCGAGCGCGTAGATGGTGGTGTAGACGTCGCCGAATTCGTCGTTGAAGAACGGGCCTTGCACGCCGGGCGGCAAGGTCGCGGCGATATCGCCCACTTTCTTGCGGATCTGATACCACTCTTCGGGCACGTCCTTCGCGGGCGCGGAATCCTTCATCTGAAAGAAGATGAGCGATTCGCCGGGGCGCGAATAGCTGCGCATGAAATCGGTGTACGGCGTTTCCTGCAGCTTGCGCGCGATGCGGTCCGTCACTTCTTCCTGCACCTGACGCGCGGTCGCGCCCGGCCAGAACGTGCGGATCACCATCACGCGGAAGGTGAAGGGCGGATCTTCCGACTGCGCGAGCCGCGTGTAGGCGAGGATGCCGAAGATTGTCGCCATCGCGATGAGAAACACGACGAGCGCGCGATGTCGCAGCGCCCACGCCGAGAGATTGAAGCGGCCTTCCTCGTGTCGATGCGCGTTGTCGTCTTCGCGAGTGTCGCTCATGACGCGAAGTCCTCGGGATGCAGCGGCGCGACGACGCGCACTTTTTCTCCCGCGGACACCGTATGCACGCCTTGCCACACGATGCGCTCGCCCGCTTCGATGCCGCCCGCGAGCGTCACCGTGCGCTCGCCGTAGCGCGCGACTTCGACGCGCCTCAGTTCGAGCGCATCGCCCGGCTGTTTGACGATCCATACGGCGGGATGGCCGTTGTCGTGGAACAGCGCCGTCGATGGAATGGTGAATGCGCCCTTCGCGCCATTGGACCCGGCGAACGCGATATCCGCGGTCATGCCAAGGCGCACGTCGGGTGTCGGTGCTTCGAGCGTGAGCTTCGCGCGCCAGGTGCGGCTTTGCGTGTCGGCGGCGGGCGAGAGCTCGCGCACGCGCGCCCTGAAGGTTTGCCCGGGCAATGCCGCGAGCCGCACGCTGGCCTCCTTGCCTATGGCGAACGCGCCGAGCGCGGCTTCGGGCACGTCGCAGATCACGTCGATATCGCCGCTCCAGGCAAGCGTGTAGATGGCCTGGCCCGCCGTGACGTTCTGGCCGGTGTCGGCCTGCTCGGCGGTGATGACGCCCGCGTGATCGGCGGCGAGTGTCGCGTAGCGGAGTTGATCGGCGGACAGTCCCGCCTGCTGCTGCGCCTGATTGCGCTGCGCGAGCGCGGAGGCATAGGCGTTCTGCGTCTGTTCGAGCTGCGCGGGCGCGATGAGATGCTCCGCGGCCTGTGCGCGATCGCGATCGAGTTGCTGCTTCGCATAAACGAGCTGATGTTCGGCGGCGTCGAGCTGCGCGCGGGCGCTCGCGTTGTTCTTCTCGACGTCGGCGGGATCGAGCCGGGCGACGACTTGCCCTGCCTTCACGCTGTCGCCGAGGCGCACGCGCCGCTCGAGAATCTTGCCGTTGATGCGAAAGGAAAGCGGCGTCGAATAGCGCGACTGGATCTGTCCGGGCAAGCTGGATGCATTCGCGTGACCGTCCGCTTGCGCCGCGACGGCGACGACCGGGCGCGGCGCGGGTGCGGGCGCTTCATGCCGCTTGCAGGCGAAGAGCATTACACAGACGATAGGAACGAATGCCGCGCGCGCCACGGCCGACGCGGGTGAGTGCAAGAGCTTCACAGGAACCTCGGCGCCCGCAAGGGCATGGTGCCGCGAGCTCGAAACGGCTGCGCGCGGCTCATGGGCGAAGCAAGGGAAAGGGTGATCCGGCGATAATTCAGAGAACCGAGCGGAAGCGGGGCGGTTCAAGACATCGACTTGTAAGCCCCGCCCGGCAAGGGTTTCGAAGACCCGGACGCGAATACGAAGTGAATTCTAATACAGCCATGTATTCGAATGCAAAGACGGATTTGTAAGGCGCGCGATGCTACACTTCGCGCATGAAACCTGTACGTCTCACTCGCGAGCAGAGCCGTGACCAGACGCGCCAGCGTCTGCTCGACGCTGCGCAGACGGTTTTCACGCAGAAAGGATTCGGTGCATCGAGCGTCGAGGATGTGGCTGCCGACGCGGGCTATACGCGCGGCGCGTTCTATTCGAACTTTTCGAGCAAGGCCGAGTTGTTGCTCGAAGTGCTCAAGCGCGATCACGACACCATCATGCAGCGCCTCTCCACGATCTTCGAGGATGGCGAGGCCTCACGCGCCGACATGGAAGCGCGCGTGCTGCAGTACTACAGCGAGTGCTATCAGAACAACGCGTGTTTCCTGCTGTGGGTCGAAGCGAAGCTGCACGCGAGCCGCGACGCCAAATTCCGCGCGAGCTTCAATGCGCTGATGCGCGAGCTGCGGCAGACCACGACCGATTACATCAGGGCATTCTCCGAGCGCGTGGGCACGCCGCTCACGATGCCGCCGGAACAGATGGCGCTCGGCCTCATCGCGCTGTGCGACGGCGTGCAGTTCTTCTATTCCTCCGACCCGCAATCGGTGCCGGCGCAATTCGCCGAGGACGTGCTTGCGCAGTTCTTCCGGCGCGTCGTGTTGAGCGCCGCAGCCGACTAAGACGGCTCGACTTGCTGGCGAGATCGCGATGAACGCGCTTTTTGCCAGCATGCATCGCCCGTGGCACGGATGAGCTCGATACGCTAATCTTTGCGCGAGAGCCGCAGAGGCCGCGCTTGCAGTGTTTCGAGTTCGCTTGCGATCTCGCGGAACGGGGATGACATCCTGGAGGGAATCTCCATGAGCGCATTCGCGCGGCGCGTAAGAGCGGGGCATGTCCTGACTGGCGCTCGAGCATGGATGATCGCGCTCGGAGTCTGCATCGGATGCGCGGCGTGCCCCTCGCCCGCAATGGCCGCGCCGCTGCCTGCCGCGATGCAAAAGTTCATCTCGCCACAGCCGGCCTCCGAAGCGCCGGCTGCCTCTGCGCCTTCACCCGCGAGTCAGGCCGAAATGGTGCGTTCGCTGAACAGCCTCATCGGCACGCTCGACAACGATGCGCAACGCAGCGCATTCGTCGCGCAACTGAAGATGCTGCGTGACGCGACGCAGAAGGCCGCGCCGGCCACGCCCGCACCCGCCAATACCGATCTGCTCGGCGCGATCGCATCGGGCATTGCATCGGTCGAAACGAATCTGAGTGGAGGCCTCACGCCCTTGCGTGCCTGGACGGTCCGTTCGAGCGCCGCTGCAAGCGAGTTGCGGGCCGTCGTCACGGGTGCGCGAGGCGAGAGCTTCGGCAAGATCCTTGCGGCAATGGGCGCGACGCTCGCGGGCTGGGGGCTGTGCGCGTTCGTGCTGATTCGCATTCAGCGGCGCATCTTCGCGCGCTTCGGCAGGAACGTCACGCTTGCGCCGAATCCTACGTCGACGCAACTGCTCGCTTTCGCGTTGCGACAGACCGGGCCGTGGTTCGTCGCATTCCTCGCGGTGCTGATCTTCGGGCACTCGATGCCCGATGCGCTCGGCCGCACGCTCGGGCTCGTCATTGCTTATGCGATCGTCGCGGGCGCCATCTTCTCGGCAATCTGCATGATCGTATTCTCGGTGTTCAGCACGGCGCATCGTCGCGTCGCCGTGCAGCAACTGCTTGCGCGCACAACCTGGCCGCTCTTCGTGATCGGCGCATGCGGCGCGCTCGGCGATGCGACCGCCAACGCCGATGTCATGCGCCAGCTCGGCCCGAATCTCGCGGGCATCGTGTCGACCTTCGCCAGTCTCGCCGCGGCGTTGCTCTCCGGCTATTTCGCGCTCGCTTACAGGCGGCCCGTCACGCATCTGATTCGCAATCGCCCGTATGCACGCAGACGCGATCATCAGTTCGCAACCGAAGCGCTCGATATCCTCGCGTCGCTGTGGCATATCCCGATACTGCTGATCGCGGTCGCGTCGGTCGTCGCGATCATCGACGGACGCGGTGCCGAAGGCGACGTGCTGCGGCCGTCGCTGCTCAGCGCGGCGCTGCTCGTGCTCACGCTGTTCGCCTCCGCGCTGCTGCTGCATCTGACGCGCCGGCGCGACACGCGTGCGCGCCGCCGCGCGCCGCATCTGACGCGGCTCCTGCACTTTGGGTGCACGCTGGTCGTGCTCCTGATCTGGCTCGCCTACCTGCGTTTCGAACTGGAACTCTGGAGCGGACCGATCGCGCGGCTCATCAAGCACAGCGCGATGACACCCGGTTTCAGACACGCGCTGATCGCGGTCGTTGCGACAGTGTTCGGCGCGTGGTTCATCTGGATCATCATCGACACGGTGATTCTCGAAGCGCTCGGCCCGAATAGCTCGCGCAACAAGGCGCTCAGTCCCGGCGTGCGCGCACGCACCATGCTGCCGCTCGTGCGCAACGCGATCTTCGTGACGGTCGCGAGCCTCGCGGCCATCGTCGCGGCCGCGAGTCTCGGCATCAATCTGACGCCGCTGCTCGCCGGCGCGGGCGTGATCGGTCTCGCGGTCGGCTTCGGCGCGAAGTCGCTCGTCACCGATCTGATCACGGGGCTCTTCATCATCGTCGAGGAGACGATCTCGGTCGGCGACTGGATCGATATCGACGGCGGCCATGCCGGCACCGTGATGGACCTCACGATCCGCACGGTTCGCCTGCGCGACGGGCAAGGCGCGGTTCACACCATTCCGTTCTCGCAGATCAAGATCGTGAAGAACCTGTCGCGCGATTTCGCCAATGCGGTATTCGAGGTCCGCGTACCGTTCTCCGCGAAACTGGACGACATCACGCGCATGATCGCCGAAGTTGGCGCCGATCTGAGCAGCGACTTTCGCTTTCGCAACGAGATACTGGCGCCGGTCGACGTGTGGGGCCTCGATCGTTTCGAGGCGAACTGCATCGTGGTGAAAGGGCAGATCAAGACGCGGCCGCTACAGCAATGGAGCGTGGCGCGTGCGTTCAATGCAAGGCTCAAGCTCAAGATGGATGAAGCAGGCATCGAAATGCTGTTGCCGCAGATGCAGCTTCATGCGTCGCCGGACGCACGCGACGCGCGCACACGCCCCGACGAGCGCGCTCAGGCGCAAGCCCGACATGCAACCGACGGCGCCGTGCAGCCGGAACTCCGTGTGCTCCGGGAATCGCCCTGAATCGGAACGGCCATAGCCATTGCGCGATTTCCGGCTTGTCGGTGCCGTGCGTATGCGCGCAATCGAGGTGACTCATTCCCGAGACACTATTTCTTCAATGACAGTATTGCCATCCAGTACGCCGTCAAATGAATTAAAATGATTTAACAACGCTGGGCTTTCTTACCACCGTAGCGTCTTGCAGGCATTCGATGACACGCCATATCAGTAGATATTGGGTCGCCGGCATCGTGGCTTTTCTAGTCGGCAACTTTGCATCAGCCAGTGAACAAACTCGATTGAACCCTATTCAGCGAGTCGCTGCGGATGTGCTGTTCTTTCCCTATCCGGCCGTCGTCTCGACCGCAGGCGCTCATACTGCCGCCAAGCCTCATCATTCGCGATATGGTTTCAAAGGCACTCAGGACGCGCTGGACGCCGTAACGTTGTCGAAGTACGACAAAAGCGTCCATCCTGATCTGAGTCAACTCGCCCGCGTTTCGCCGCTGCCCTCTTCGCCGACTTCGGTTCCTGTTCCGGTGCGTCCGCGCGACGACACCACGCCTGACGACGACTGGCATTTTTCCGCCAACCCGCAATTGGGTGTGAATCACGAGCACGAAAAGGCCATGACTTTTTCCGTGCGCCGCGATTTCTGAGCGTTCGCATACTTCACTTTCCCGCGCGAAATTTTGAGGTTGCCGGTTGCCGATTCAGTCGCATAAAGTGGGGGAAGCACTGCGTGTTTTCTCGTGATCGATGGAGCCCAGGCAAATGAACAAGTTGCTTATATCCGGCGCGACGACGATGTTCACGCTCGCCGGCGCGGCCCATGCGCAAAGCAGCGTCACGCTCTACGGTCTCATAGACGCGGGCATTACTTATTCGAACAGTCAGATCAACACGACCGGCAGCGGGCACAGCAACTGGGAATTGAAAAGCGGCCCGGTCCAGTACAGCCGATGGGGTTTGCGCGGCGCGGAAGATCTGGGCGCGGGATTGAAAGCCATCTTCAATCTGGAAAGCGGCTTCAACCTTAACAATGGCCAGTACACGTCGAGCAACCGCATCTTCAATCGTCAGGCCTATGTCGGTTTGTCGAGCCGCGATTACGGCGTGCTCACGTTCGGCCGCCAGACCGACGACATGGTGGACTTTGTCGCGCCGCTTTCATTGACGGGCACCGAGTATGGCGGCACGCACTTCGCGCATCCGTTCGATATCGATAATCTCAACGATTCATTTCAGATCAACAACGCCGTGAAGTATCAGAGCCCGGATTTTGCGGGATTCAAACTCGGGGCGTTATATGGATTCTCCAATCAGTCTGGCGGTTTTTCGAACAATCGCGCATACAGCCTCGGCATTTCGTATTTGTGGGGACCGCTCAATTTCGGCGCGGGTTTCCTGCAGCTCAACAGCGACGCCGCGACACCGGGACAACTCAACGCAAACGGCGCCGTCACCGATACGACCGGCTCCTCGCTGATCGGCGCGCTCACGACGACCGCCGTACCGCTGGGCGCGCTGTCGAGCCGCCAGCAGACGTGGGGCGCGGGCGTGAACTATGCGTTCGGCCCGGCGGTGGCGGGCTTCGTCTACACGCAAACCAATCTGACGCAGTTGTTCCAGACCGGTTTGAGCACGCACGTTCAAAACTTCGAAGGCAATTTGCGCTATGCGCTGACCCCGGCGGTCGAACTGTCCGCCGCCTACACGTATTCGCGCGCGGGCGGCCTCACGGGCGCGGGCAATCCGCACTGGAACCAGGTCAGCGCGATGGCGGGCTATAGCTTCTCGCGACGCACCGATGTCTATGTGCAAGGTGTCTGGCAAGGCGTGAGCGCGAGCAGCAACTCGCCGTTGGGCGTCGCGTGGATCAACGGTCTCACGGCGCCGTCATCCACGAGCAACCAGGTCGAAGCGACGGTCGGCCTGCGCCATCGCTTCTGAGCGCCGGCGCTTTACCGTCGATCAGGCAGCAGGCCGAATGCCTTTGTCAGTCGCGTATGAAGGCGGCATCGACGCGCTTTCGACTGGCGCATCTTGCCGATGCCGATATTTGCGGCCCCATTCTGTCACGGCCAAAGCGCGTTCGTCGGTGCAGAAGTTTTCGAACTCTCGCCACGCCTCATCGTAGTCACCTTCGCGTGCGAGATCGAATTGCTTTCCGCCGGTCGCGCACGAAGCGAGCTTCATGAACCGCTTCAATATCGGCCGGCATGCGTGGCTGATGTAAGGGTCGGCTTCCTCTCTCGGCCACTCGTTCGCCGCAATGAGCATCTGACGCCACGCGAGAACGGTTTCGTGGCAGGCGTTGCATTGCGCGTCGCCCTGAATGAGCGCGCTCGCTTCGAGAACGGCGGTCGCGTGCTCTTCGAATTTCGACAGCTTGATCCAGGCGGCGCGGGCAAGGGAATCCGGTCTGCCGTCGTCGCCGTCGATGAGCGCGCCATCCATGGCCGATGGCGGCTCCAGCTTCATGACAATGCCTTCTTCGCGGAGCATCACGCGCACGCTGAAATCGGCGACGAGCATCGCGAGGCGGCATCGCCAGCGCATGCTCATGTCATGGAGCCACGTTTCATCGGACGTTCGAATCGCGGCGGCGATTTCCTCGCGCGCATCGGCGAGCCATCGGCTTTGCGCGAGTCGGTCTGCTGGTCTCATTGCGTCGTCTCGATGCGAACCGGAAGCGTCCGGCTTAACTCGCGCACCCGAAGTGCGCGTGACCCGGGGCGCCGGGCCGGCATTCGATCGCCTGCCACGTCCCGGGCGTGGACATGCGGACGCAATTGGCCTCTACTTAAGCCTTTCGTCGACGACAAGGAAGCGACATTGCCCAGCCGATATTTCGACAACGAGCAACGCGCACATGCCGTCGCTGCTCAGGCCAGTCCTTGCGATGAGCTCGTCATTCGCGCGCAGCCCGTCGCCGTCGCCGCACCGTGCCGGCGCAAGCGCCTCGCTCTGTCGGCGACGATCCTCGGTTCGAGCATGGCGTTCATCGACGGCTCGGTCGTCAACGTCGCGCTGCCGTCGATCCAGAACGAGCTCGGCGCGAGCATCGCGGCGATGCAATGGGTCGTCAACGCGTATCTGCTGTTTCTGGGTGCGCTCGTGCTGGTCGGCGGCTCGATGGGCGACAAGCTCGGCCGGCGCAAAGTGTTCATCGCGGGCATCGCGCTCTTCACGGTCGCGTCGGCGGCGTGCGGCTTCGCGCCGAATACGAGCTGGCTCATCGCGGCGCGTGCGTGGCAGGGCGTCGGCGCGGCGCTGCTCGTGCCGGGCAGCCTCGCGATCATCGGCGCGGTGTTCGAGGGCGAAGCACGCGCACGCGCGATCGGCACATGGGCGGGCGTCGGCGCGATCACATCGTCGGTCGGGCCGGCGGCAGGCGGCTGGCTCGTCGATGCATTTTCCTGGCGCGCGATCTTCTTCCTCAATCTGCCGCTCGCGGCCGCGACGATCGCGCTGGCAGTCGCCTCCGTGCCCGACAGTCACAACGCCGACGCGCCGCAGACGCTCGACTGGCCGGGCGCCGCGAGCGCGGCAGCGGGACTCGCCGCGCTGACCTACGGTCTCACCGAGGCGCCGTCGCGCGGTTTCGCCGATCCGCTCGTGCTCGGCACGATCGGCGCGGGCGTGGTGCTGCTCGGTGCGTTCGTCGCGATCGAAGCGAAATCCCGCGATCCGATGATCCCGCTCGACATCTTCCGCTCGCGCGATTTCAGCGGCGCCAATCTCGTCACGTTGCTGCTGTATTTCGGACTCGGCGGCGTGCTGTTCTTTCTGCCGTTCACGTTGATCCGCGCGTATGGCTTCAGCGCGACCGAAGCGGGCGCGGCGGTGCTGCCGATGCCGCTCATCATCGGCTTGCTGTCGCGCTTCACGGGAGGGTTGACGAGCCGCTTCGGCGCGCGGGCGTTGCTGATCGCCGGGCCGTGCGTCGCGGGTCTCGGCTTCGGGATGCTCGCGCTGCCGTTCGTCGCGGGCAGCTATTGGGCGGGGTTCCTGCCCGCGCTCGTCGTGCTCGGGCTCGGCATGACGATCACCGTCGCGCCGCTGACGACGACCGTGATGGCGTCGGTGGGCAGCGAACGCGCGGGCATCGCGTCCGGCATCAACAACGCTGTTGCGCGCGTGGCGAGCCTGCTCGCGGTCGCGGTGCTCGGCATCGCGTTCGTGTGGTCGCACGATGCGGCCTTGTCGGCGCGGCTCGATCGCCTGCACTTGCCGCACCAGCGCATGCGCGTGCTCGATGCGGATGAACAGTCCGCCGCGCCTTCGACGCCGCTCGCCCGCGCGCAGGCCGATGCCATCGCCGATGCCCTGCGCGCGGTCGCCGCGCTGTCCGCCGTGTGCGCCTTTGCGGCTGCGGGCGTCGCCGCGGCAACCATCCGTCGCAAGAAATAAAAAAATCCCGATGCCGGCCAGACCGGTCATCGGGATTGGAAAGTACGGCTTTCGATGCGCTTCTTATTGGCCGGCGTGTGCCGGTTGTCGTTCGATCGCCTTCGCGCGCTTTTGCAATTCTTCGGTCGTGTGGCCTTCGCCGTTCGGCAGCCAGCCCGGCGGACGCAGCAGGAAGCCGGCGGCATCCGACACGCTCTTCGCGTTGACCATGTCCTTCGCAAGACTGACCCAGTGCTCCATCTCGACGACGATCGGGTTATGCGAGGTCACCGGCGTCGTCAGACCGTACACACACGGCTCTTCGGCGCGTTCTTCCACGTAGGTGCCGAACAGCCGATCGAAGATGATCAGCACGCCGCCGAAGTTCGCATCGAGATACGTCGCGTTCGATGCGTGGTGCACACGGTGCGACGACGGCGTGTTGAACACATATTCGAGCCAGCCGAGCTTCGGAATCCACGTCGCGTGCAGCCAGAATTGATAGAGCAGGTTGATCGATACGACTGCGAG
>Ga0207426_1002361_pt1 | contig 12278 bp, 11 predicted proteins | sample AraplaMF_Cvi_mMS_FD_184265 | JGI IMG/M metagenome (GOLD analysis project Ga0207426, IMG submission 184265) | Arabidopsis root microbial communities from the University of North Carolina, USA - plate scrape MF_Cvi_mMS (SPAdes) (version 2) | ecosystem: Host-associated > Plants > Roots > Endosphere...
TTGACCGTGGAGGTTAGCTCTTCCATGCTCGCGGCCGTTTCTTGAAGAGAAGCTGCTTGCTCCTCTGTGCGCGATGACAGGTCCGTGTTGCCAGCAGCAATCTGTTTGCTAGCGCTGGCAATCGCCTCACTGCTCAGCCGAACAGTGCTGACAGTGGCGGCCAATTTCTCTTTCATGGCGGCGACGCCGGCAAGCAATTGGCCCATCTCGTTGTGCGTCTTGATCGCCACCTCGTGCGTCAGGTCGCCGTCCGATATGTGCTCGAAGTGCTTCAGCGCCTCGGCAAGTGGCGTCATGATGGCCCGGCGCAAGAAGAACCAGCCGAGCGCTGCGGTAGCTACGCCAACAAGCAAGGCCAACACCCCAAGGGTGCGCAGCCCTTTCACGCGGGCGTCGCTCTCGGCCGTCTGACGCTTCGCATCGGCAATCTGGAAATCCTGCAGCTTTTCGAAGGCTTCAATACAACGGGTGTACGACGTCGGCATATCATGGAAAGCAATGCGGCCGACCGCCTCGTTGTCGCCCGCTTCTATCGCAGCGCCGAATCTGTCGAGTGCCTGTCGCATCTCGGCGCGAACCTCAGCAACGCGCTTTGCCAACGGTTCCTCATCGGCTCCGCGCGGCAGAGAGTCATACTTGCTGTACCACTCGTCCGATTGACGCATGAATCCATTGGCGCGTGCGATCAGTCCGCCAGCGTCTTTGTCCGCCGGATTTATCGCATAGCGGTCGAGCGCAAGCCGCGCCCGAGCGATGTAGTTGTTCGATATGCCAAGGGCGTTAACCGCCGGCAGCGAATTGTCAGAGATGTCTTTGGCTGATGAATAGGTAGCATTGATGCCGTACAGCCCGAAGCCGACTGACAGCGCCAGCAGAAAACCGAGGAAAGCCATGGTGAGCGCAAGTCGCGCCCGGATCGTCAGGTTCTTCATTGTTCTTGCTTCTAGCGCTCAACATTAAAGGCAATGCGATCGCGCGGTCGCGGGTGCCTTCCGCTTCCGGGATAGACGCGATCAGTGTCTATCGGCACCAAACCCCACGCGCTCCAGGGAAATTTTCTACGGCGGCACTGACGGGGGCGTACGGGTAACGATGACCGCACACGCGCCCTGCGCCTCTCGTATGGCTGACTTGACTTAAGGGCGCTATTGGTAAGCTCCTAGGAATCTAGTAGCCGCACAGCGACGCCACGAACCGATGCCCAAAAGAAATCCGACGAAGTCGCAGCGCGCAGTGATGGAGTTGCTCGATCAGGGCTTACCGGTCGAGCAGATTGCAAACAGTCTCGGCAAGAGCGCCTTGGCCGTGAAGAAACAGCTCAACCGGATCAAACGCCGGGTCCGCGAAGGGAGGATTGCCCTCTCTCCTCTGCCGATCGAGCGCGCCGCGAGCGAACCACGCATCTACCTTGCCGGCTTCGATGTCTTCCGCCGTGACGCGAAAGAACACGGCGAACGCCTGAAGCAGCTCTGCCGCGATCGCGGCTTTGTTGGCCTCTATCCACTCGACGGACAACTGCCCTCCTCGCTTCAACGGCAAGACGCTGCTCGATGGATATATGCCGCGAACATCGAACTGATCCGGTCGGCCGATATCGTGATGGCGAACCTCGATGATTTTCGCGGGTTCGGCGAACCAGACAGCGGAACGGCTTTTGAAGTTGGTTTCGCGGCCGCTCTCAACAAACCGGTGTGGGCCCATCGCTCCACCGACGAGACGCTTGTTGAGCGCGTGAAGGCAGTGGCGATCGGGAGTGAAGGCGGTTTTTGTGCCGGTGGCTACCTGATCGAGGACTTTGGCCTGAGCGTCAATCTGATGTTGGCGTGCTCCGCGCGGCTCGTTGTCGGCGGACCGGCTGCTTGCCTAGACGCCATTCGAAGCGAGGTCGACGAAGGCGCCCCCCGTGTTGGTGGCTGGGGGTTGGCGAAGCGTTAGCTTCGCTGTAGGGTTTGGGTTGAGCGAACTTCAGTATATCGACTTTTATGCCTGATGATACTTGGCTTGTTGCACCCGAAGACGCCTATGCCCAGTGGCAACGCGAAGAAGCGACGGGCGTGGATCGCCGCGCATTTGCTGACCAGTCGATCGTGCAGCACCGTTCGATGTTCTCGCGCTTCAACGACTATCTGATTGCGCACGGCGCGACAGTGGCGAGCTTCGGGGCGGACCATATCGATGGATTCTTCGCGGAACTTGCGCAGGACTGCGCGCCCGGCACGACGACTCGCCTGCGGTACCTGAAGCTGATTGACCGGGTCACGCGTCACCTCGTGAACATCGAACTGCGCACCGATAATCCGGCCGCGCTGATGTTAGTCAACGAGAACTGGCCACAAGACGAGCCAACGCCGATCTATCTTTCACCAGAAGACGATGCACGGCTACAAGCGGTGTGCGTTGCAACCGAAGGCGCGGCGTTCAAGGAACTGCGAAACACGGCGATCGTGGCGCTCTTCCTGGCGTCAGGGGTCACGGCCGCCGAACTTAGGCAGTTGCGCGTCGACGACCTCGATACGCATGGCGAGCGCCCTACTGTCTTCGTTGACAAGCACGGGCCGCGGATAGCACGACGGGTTCCGATCGATGCCTTCGCTATCGACGTACTGCGCAGCTATCATGAAGCGCGCAGCCGCATTCAGTCGCCAACGCAATTGCTGTTCATCGCCACGGCGGACGGCAAGCCGATGCAGCCGGATACGATGCTGAAATGTGTCCGCGTAGCGCTACGCCGTGCGGACTTGTCGGCCGCCGACGAGAGCCCGCGCTTACTCAGAAACACCTTCGGGCGTCGGCACATCCTCGCCGGCAAGACCAACGAGCAAGTGAGCAATCTCATGGGCTTGTCGAGCCATCGAACGGCGACTCGCCTTCGTCAAACACTTGGGTCGTGCGAGGCGTCCGAAGCACTGGCTTAGTGGCTTGCCGCCGGCGTCGGTCACAACCGGTGATCGGACTTTATAACGGCATGTCCCTGTCACCTGGTCCGTGCAGGATCAGTACGTTGATCGGAATACCGTCATCGCGTCAACGCTTGCCAGATGCTTTGTCACGGTCTTCCTGCAAGCCGAAACGACCGTTCGACTCCGCGCGTCGAGCTGGCGCACGCGTCACGCTGGAACCACCCTTGAGCCATCTATCAACGGCTATATAGGGGGCGTGTGAGAATTCGACCATCTTATGTACCGCTTCCGCCGTCTGTATTTGTCGCACGATTTCGACAGGGATTTCACCACAGGCGATTAACACGCCCTTTCCGCTGATCGCCTGCTCTATCGTCTTCCCACGAAAGGAAAGACGTACGCGAAACGACGGCTGCTCATCTGCGTCTGGCGAGCATGCAACGTCAAGCGTCGAGCCCGCAAAGTCGGTCCACAATTCGGCGAGTCCAGGGTGCTCACTGCCAGTCAGCTCCGCGGCACGGTCGAAGCCATCATTCACCTTAGTTATGGACCGGTTGTCGGGGTCAATCAGGTAACACAGAAACATGTCGCCTCCGGCAGTTCGACGTCCATCTCCGAATCGCGTGAGCTCACTACTTTCGTTGAATGGGTTGCTGGCCCGACCCAAGGACGCCAGCCACACGGTCGGCGGGAGCTTACACAGCGCGCCGTGTTGCTGATCTCCGCTTTAAGCATAGGAGCAAAAAAGAGCCCTGAGCGCGGCTTTCGCGTTCGCCAGACAAAAAACAGGATGGGGCTGAGGCGAGACTCGTCACCAAGATCCAGGAGTCCGCTGTGGCATCCGCCTTGCTCCAATTTCAAGAAAGACATTTCAGAGCGAAAAGGATGAAAGCGACAATTTGGGGACATACACGGCTGCCGGACGGGCATCAGGAGATTCATCGCTTTGCTTTCGAACTGCACGACGGAAGTGCGGCTCCGCCGGTTCGCGAGTCTGTTTCTTTGCGCACCGCTCCTGTTGTCGTCGCACATCTACAAGATGGCAACGCATTAATCCAGATGTTCCGAGCCATCGTGAATAGCGAGCCGGCGGACTACGATCACTTGGTCGGACAGACCTTTAAGGATGATTTCATCGAAAATGGTCCGAGCGATCGCGTCGATGAATCGCACGAATGGCAGAACGCCGATCGCTGACGCCGTGACATTGACGTTCGGACCGCGAGGCGCTTGTCGGCCAGGAACTGTCGTTCAAATGCGTCATCCGTTGGACGTTCAGCCGTCGGCTCCGCCCCGTAACCGGTCATCCACAAGTCGAAGGCAAACGTTATACCGTCCGAGACAGACATGCGACAGAACGGCTCCATATCGCGCGCCAAATAGCCTAAAGCTAAATACGCGATTGATCCCGATGACTCAGCTCGAAGAGAGCATCATGCGGAAACGCTTCTGGGGGTGAATCATCCGCGTTGTAGGTCATCCTGCTTGTTCAGGTGCTGTGACAAGCGTTGGGGTAATACTTGCTGCCGTCGGTTTTGTGCCTCTGAAGAACACCAGCCAGCTCAACAACGCCAGCAATATGACGAGTGACGGATACCCAACGGCCGGTGGAACGAGCCAGACCTCCAGCTCCGGGCAGCGCAGAAGCGGACGCATCACGACCACCGCCAGGGCTGCGCCCACGATGCAGAGCAATCAGTCTGGGTAGTACGCGCCAGCACGTTCGTCGACGGAGACCGGGTGCAGCCTTGCAGGAGCAACATGCAGATGGCGACTACAAAAATACTATCTCGCCATGGCTTGACCGCGCTTCATACACACAATCTCACGTATCAGGAACCGTCGATATTAAGGTTACCTCACAGGTCCATGACCTGCGCTCACCCGAAGTGCTTTGTGGAACGACGCATAAAAACATCATTGATGTTGATGGCCTCACTGATGGGGCAAGCCGCCCAAAGAGGCACTATCAACATACAATTTGCTTCTAGCTAAAAATGCTGCACCCGTTCAAAGGAAGTTTTCACGCACCATTTCCAGCACATCCGCGCCACGGCCGTTGAGAACGGCACGCACGGAGTACAGGGCCATGCCTAGCGCCGGCTTGACGTCGAAATACGGTGGCTTGACCAATTCCAGCGGGTTCACGACGACATTGAGCAGCGCGGGACCGGGTTGTGCCAACCAGTCCTGTACGGCGGTGGGAAGCTCAGAGGCTGATCGCACAGTCTTCCCCCAAAGGCCGATAGCCTGTGCCACTTTGCCGAAGTCCGGGTTTTTCAAATGCGTGAACGTGTCGAGCATGCCCTCTGACTTCTGTTCGATTTCCACAAACCCCAGCTTGCTGTTGTCGAATACGACGATCTTGATTGGCACGTCTTCCTGGATCGTGGTGAGGAGCTCGCCGAATAGCATGGAAATGCCGCCGTCTCCGCACATGGCAATCACCTGACGCTCGGGACTCGCCTTTTGCAAACCCAATGCGCTCGGCAAGGCGGTCGCCATGGTGCCATGCAGAAGGCTGCCGAAGATCTCGCGCTTACCGTTTGCTTCGAACAGGCGAAGCGCCCACACAATAGGCGAACCATCGTCCCCACAAATGAGCGCGTCATCGGCGGCATACTGATCGATCACCGATGCCAGATAAGAACCGGGAATGGTGTCGTTGCGTCCGGGTACGAGTTGTTTTCTTGCCGACGCCATGGTCTCGGCGTAGCGTTTGACGTATTTCTCCTGGAACGATGTGTCGTGCTTCACTTCCAGGTGGGGCAGCAAGGCCTGTAGCGTGGGCTGGATGTCGCCGACCGCGCCCAGCGTGATGTGATGGCGTCGACCCAGGTGCGTGGGGTTGATATCGATCTGGACAATCGTGGCTTCGTCGGGATAGAACTGACGCCATGCAAAATCGGCGCCCAGCAGCAGCAGTGTGTCGCATTCGAGCAGGGCGTTGTACCCGGCTTCATTCCCGAGGATGCCCGTCATGCCGATGTTGTAGGGGTTGTTTGGCTCCAGAAAGCACTTTCCGCGTGAGGTGTGAGCGACGGGCGCCTTGAGCCGCTCCGCTACCGCCATGATCTCGTCGAGCGCCCCCTCGCAGCCGGAGCCCGCATAGATGGCGATCTTGCTGCCAGCGCTGAGGGTGCGCGCGATCTCTTCGATCTCTTCTTCGCACGGGCGGATAATCGGATGACTGTGATGAACGCGATAGGGGAAGTCTTCTTTCACTTCACCATGTGAGACGTCGACGGGCACGATCAACACTGCTACGCCGCGTTTGGCCAATGCGGCCTGGCAAGCCATCACCGCCTTTTTCCTCGCTTGCTCCGGCGTCAGGATCATGTCGCAGAATACGGAGCATTCCTTGAAGACGGACTTGAAGTCCACCTCCTGAACGAATTCGAAACCCATCTCGCTCATCGCGACCTGACTCGCGATCAGGACGACAGGCGCACGATTACGATTGGCTTCATACAATCCATTGATGAAATGCAGGCTGCCTGGACCGCAGCTTCCGGCGCAAGCAGTCAGGCTATTCGTGTGGAGCGCCTCTGTTCCCGCTGCAAAGGCGCCAGCTTCTTCATGGCGCACACTGACCCAGTCAATGGAACTGCGCTCCAGATTCTCGGCGATGAGGTTGAGCGTGTCGCCCACGATGCCGTAGCAGCGCTTGACGCCCGCTTGTTCAAGGACTTCGACAATAACTTCAGCGACTTTCTTGCCCATGTGAGACTCCGAAAAGTGAGGTGGCGGGCAGGTATGCCCTGTCGAATCAGAGCAGATTTCGGGTTCGCACGTCGCTGCTCCAGGTGTAGCGTGACACCGGTTCAACCTTGATGTTTCATGCTGGGAACGGCAACGTTCGGTTTTGCACGACAACTCGTCGACAATCTATGCGTTTTACGAAATTGCATTCCCGACTAATATCGCGCCCCTTCTGAGCGCGACACGCATCGGCAGGCAATTTCTGGATTTCAGTGCAAGTGCGGAAGTCCCGGATCCACGGTAAACGTACCCACCTCGCATAGTTCTCGACCGTCACTTCCGCTAACCCCTACTCACGCCACATGCACAGCGCGAACTCTTCGATGACGGTGTCGACGGCTGTCGCGAGCGCTTGAGGGGCACGAGATACTCTTCGACTGCGCAAGAAGTTCATCGATAGTTGCAACGCGCGCAACTTACGGCGTAGGGTCTCGAAGCATCGCGATCGATGTCGCGATCGCAGCCGCTGGTATCGTGCATGCGCTGCTGTATCGCCGCCATCAGCGCGCATTGCACGGCTGCGTAAAGCGACACTGATATGGACCGCGGAGCAGGTTAACGGCTTCGTGCAGCCGAAAATTCGACTCGCCTGACCAGGCAACTCCATCACGCACCTTTCCACCGTCGCACTCATCCACACGATCACGCGCCCTTCATTGTCGGCCTGCGGCGCCATATTCACATCCCACCAGGCAATCGCGCCGCCTGACACCGTTATTCACCAAAAGATATCGAAATGGTCACCGCCGATATATTGGAACGAGAGGCGCAACGAAACATACTGGTCTCAATGGTCTGAGCGGCAATCGTGCCGGCTCCACGACTTCCACGACTACTTTCTGATTGGCGTGCCGCTGCGGCGCGCTCAACGCCAACCTGCCTGGTGATCAAAATGCACGTCGAAGCTCTGAATCTCGCGCGCGGCCAGTTTGCGATGACCGCAATCTTCCACATTCTCTGGCCTATCCTGACGATCAGCCTGTCCGCCTTCCTCCTCATCGTGGAGATAGTGTGGGTAAGAACGGGCGAGGTGGTCTGGTACCGGCATGCTCGCTTCTGGAGCAAGCTGCTGGTGCTCAACTTCGCGGTGGGCGTCGTTAGCGGTATCCCGATGGAGTTCCAGTTCGGTACCAACTGGGGTCCATTTTCGCAGTACACGGGGCAGTTCTTCGGCAACATCCTCGGCTTTGAAGGCGCAATGGCCTTCATGCTGGAAGCGGGCTTTATCGGGATCATGATGCTCGGCTGGCAACGGGTGCCGAAGGGGGTTCATCTGTTCGCCACGGCAATGGTCACGCTCGGTTCGACGCTATCCGCATTCTGGATCATGGTCGCCAACTCCTGGTTGCAAACGCCAGCGGGCGTGGCCGTCGTCGACGGGAAGCTCGTCGTTAACAACTACCTGAAGGCGATCTTCAACCCGGATATGGTGTGGGGTGTGTCGCACATGTGGTTCGCGGCGCTGGAGACGGGTCTGGTCGTCGTGGCCGGTATTTCCGCTTACTACCTGCTGAAGCGTCGGAACCCGGAGTTCTTCGTCCGCTCGTTCAAGGTGGCCTTGCTGATGCTCGCCTTCGTCACGCCCGTGCAGATCTGGCTGGGTGACTCGAGCGGCGTCGACGTGTTCAGGACTCAGCCCGCGAAGGGTGCCGCGATCGAAGGCCACTGGCAAACGAATGCGCCGGGCACGGGCGCAAGCTGGTCGCTCCTTGCATGGCCCGATGCGGCGAAGCAGGGCAATGACTGGTCACTCGAAGTGCCGGGCATGTTGAGCGTTCTTGGTACGCACAGTCTCCACGGTCAGGTGAAGGGGCTCAAGGACATCCCCGTTGCTGACCAGCCGCAGATGCTCCCGCTTCTCTACTACACATTCCGCGTGATGGCAGGTATCGGTTTCCTGTTCATGGTGCTCGCGTTCTGGACCATCCATGCGATACGGAAGGCGCGTGGCCGCGTCGATGCACTACTCGCGCGACGCAAGCTGCTTCTTGCGTGGGTTCTCGCCATTCCGTTGCCTTACGTCGCGGTGGAATGCGGCTGGATCGTTCGCGAGGTGGGGCGCCAGCCCTGGGTCGTCTATGGGCTCCTGCGCACTGAGCACGCCGCATCAGCGATCCCTCCGGCGGCGCTCACGGGCAGCATGACGATGTTCGCAGTCTTTTACGTGATCTTGCTGGTGTCGTTCTTTCACTTCGCGCGCCGCTGGCTCAGGAGTGGTCCGGACCTGACGCTTACACCGGCGGACGCGTCTACAAAGCGCGCGGCTTTGCACGCGATCGACTACTAACCACGCACACTCCTTTCCGTTTCATAGATCAAGAGGCAGGACAATGAATCCTTCATCTACCCAGGACCTTCTGAGCCATACGTGGTTTTGCCTGATCGGCCTGATGCTCGTTCTGTACGTGATCACCGACGGCTTCGACCTCGGCGTCGGTATCCTTACGCTGCTGCGCGGCCGCGACAGCGACCGTGACGTGATGATTCAATCGATTGGCCATGTATGGGATGCCAACGAGACCTGGCTCGTTGCGCTTGGCGGCGCGCTATTCGGTGCGTTCCCTGACGCGTACTCGATGATCCTCTCGGACCTGTATGTGCCCGTTATGGTGCTGATCGCGAGCTTCATCATGCGCGGCGCGGCCATCGAATTTCGCCATTCCGCGCGTGCCAGCAAGACACTGTGGGATCGGGTCTTCGGCCTCGGCAGCCTGCTCGCGGCGATCTGCCAGGGGATCGTGCTCGGCGACGTGCTAACGGGCTTCGTGCCGGGTGGCCATAGTCTCGCCTTCGTCGTGGTCACCGTCATCGGCGTGGTATCCGGCTATTGCCTGCTCGGCGCGACCTGGCTCGTAAAGAAGACGACAGGCACGATCGAAAGCGCCGCGCGCCGGTACTCGACGTTTGCCGTATTCACGACTGTCATCGCCGCCGTGCTGGTTTCGTTCGCCACAATGAAGTTCAGCCCCGTAGGCATCACGCGCTGGCGGGAGCATGGCGTATTTGACGTGCTGATCGCGCTTGCCATCATCGCTGCACTCGCATTTGCCTATGTGCTGTACTCGGTTCGCATGCGTGGGGAACATGGGCCTTTCGTGGGTTCGGCAATTCTCTTCGTCGTGTCGTTCGCGGGTCTTGCTATCAGCCTGTTCCCGTACATCGTGCCGGGTCAGTTGACGGTGGCGGCAGCCGCCTCCGATAGCCCGACTCTGATCTTCATGCTCTTTGGAATTGGCACCGTATTTCCGATCATGATCGCGTACAACCTGTACCAGTACTACCTGTTTCGCGGCAAGGTCGTTGCTGTCAAGCACTGACGATCATCTGCAGACACGTTTTTCCAACTGAATGACTACAACCTGGCTCATGAGCATGTTCAATATCTCCGAAGTGACACCCGGTTCACACGTCACGCTTCACTACCGCCTTTCGCTTGCCGATGGCACCGAAGTCATGAACACCTTTGGCGATCAACCGGCCACGCTGCTGCTCGGTGCGGATCAATTGGCGCCGTCGCTGGAAAATGTTTTGCGGGGATTGAAGGTCGGCCACCATTCGACCTTTCAGCTAACACCGGAGCAGGCATTCGGCCCGCGTAATCCGGATCTGATCCAGCGCGTATCGCTTGCGACACTGCGCAAAAACAGCATGCTTGGCGAGAAGTTTTCGCCGGGCGATCTCATCGAATTCAACGCACCCGGTGGCGGGCGCTATGCAGGCGTGCTGAAGGAAGTCGGTGAGACATCCGCGTGGTTCGATTTCAATCACCCGCTCGCCGGCAAGGCTCTGGCGTTCGAAGTGAAAATCATTGGGACTCTGCAGGCTTGAGCGGCCTGCGGCTTGCGCCGCCGGATACTGCACCCGGCTTCGTTCTACAAGGTGCCTAGCAGCGTTTTGACCTGGCGCCCGTTATTCAGATCGCCCGTTACCCACATCATCGAACCAATGACCACTTTCCTTACCCTTGAGGCATGGCTCGCCCACCTCGAAACGGCGCAGCCGGACGGCCCCGACATGGATTTGACCCGCGTCGCCCAGGTGAAGAACGCGCTTGGCTTCTCGTTCGATTGCCCGGTGATTACCGTCAGCGGCACGAATGGCAAAGGCTCCACCTGCGCGATTCTTGAAACGATCCTGCTCCGCGCAGGATATCGCGTGGGCTGTTACACGTCACCACACCTGCTGGCGTTTAACGAGCGGGCGCGCATCAACGGCGCTGACGCAACCGATATCGACCTGCTCGAGCAGTTTGAAGCGGTCGAAAGAGCGCGCACGAGCCTGAAGCAACCTGTTGCGCTGACAAGTTTCGAGTTCGCGACGCTGGCGATCTTGCAACTCTTCGCGTCGCGCGGGTTGGATGCCGTGATCCTCGAGGCGGGCGTAGGCGGCCGCTTGGACGCGGTCAATGTCGTCGATACGGATTGCGCGATCGTGACGAGCGTCGACATCGACCATGCCGACCGCCTCGGCGATACGCGCGAAAAGATTGGCTTCGAGAAGGCCGGCATTTTTCGCGCGAGCAAGCCGGCGATATGCGGCGACCCGGCGCCACCACAGAGCCTGATCGACCACGCTCAGGCTATCGGCGCAGACCTGTGGCTCGTCGGCCGTGATTTCCGGTACGCAGCGCAGGCGGGTAACGAACGCCAGCAGTGGAGCTACCTCGGACGAGCGCAACGGCGCGCGGCGCTCGCCTATCCCGCGCTGCGCGGCGCCAATCAGCTGATCAACACCTCGGCGGCGCTGGCCGCTCTCGAAGCGTTGCGCGAGCGCATTCCAGTATCGGCACAGGACATCCGGCTCGGCCTCGCGAACGTGGAGTTGGCGGGCCGGTTTCAGGTGCTACCGGGCAAGCCGCAGATCATTCTCGACGTTGCGCACAACCCGCACGCGTCTGCTGTCCTGGCACAGAACGTTGGAAACATGGGCTATTTCCCGTATACCTACGCAGTTTTCGGTGCGATGGTCGACAAGGACATCGAAGGCATTGTCAACCGGGTTAAGGGCGAAATCGACCATTGGAACGTGACGAGCCTGCCGGCGCCGCACGCGGCGTCGGCAGCTGGGCTCGAATCGGTGCTGCGCGCTGCCGGCATCAACGACAGCCCCGACAGCAGTGTCAGTCAGTTCGAGACGCCCGCCGAAGCCTTTCAGGACGCATTGAAGCGAGCGTCCGAAAACGATCGAATTCTCGTCTTTGGAAGTTTCTCCGCGGTCGCAGGCGTACTGGCGCACCGCAGATCACAACGTTGTTGAAACGGGCCGACTGGCTCTTGTGTGACCAGGGCCGCGAGGTGAACGGAACCGATTTTTTTCGAGGTATGCGAATGTTCTGGGAGAAGAAGCTGGCGCAGTGGGTAGACGAAGTAAAAACGAAGGCCAATATCCCGGCGCGCCTGGTGTTATGGGATGGCCAGCAGCATGACTTCGGCACGTTCGCCGCGCCGGCGGTCACGCTGAAAGTGAATAGCGCGTCCGCGCTGCCGTTATTGCTCGAACCGAGCCTGGACAATCTGGGCGAGGCGTACGTGAAGGGCAAGATCGACATCGAAGGCAAGCTGTCGGACATCATCAACATCAGCTATTCGCTGGCGCGAAGCACGGTGACGAATGCGA
>Ga0207426_1002362_pt1 | contig 12255 bp, 7 predicted proteins | sample AraplaMF_Cvi_mMS_FD_184265 | JGI IMG/M metagenome (GOLD analysis project Ga0207426, IMG submission 184265) | Arabidopsis root microbial communities from the University of North Carolina, USA - plate scrape MF_Cvi_mMS (SPAdes) (version 2) | ecosystem: Host-associated > Plants > Roots > Endosphere ...
TGCGATCGCCACTCTCGCTTTTCTCACCCTCGTTTCAGGAGTCCGCCCCGGCATGGCCGAGACTTTCGCCTATGTCGGCAATGCCGACAGCAACGACATCAGCGTGTTCAAGCTGGCCGACGACGGCGAGATGACGCCGGTGCAGACCGCCGCCTTCAAGGGCGTCGAGAAGCCCGGCGCCTCGACGCCGCTCGCGATCACGCCCGACCATCGCGTGCTGATCGCCGGCGTGCGCTCGCAGCCATTCCAAGCGGTGAGCTTCGCGATCGACCCGAAGACCGGCCAGCTCAGCCATATCGGCAACGGGCCGCTCGCCGACAGCATGGCGAATATCGCGGTCGACCATACCGGCAAATTCCTGTTCAGCGCCTCCTATGGCGGCAACAAGGTGGCGCTCAATCCGCTGACCGCGAACGGCGTCGCCGGCGAACCGACGCAGGTGATCCCGACCGGGCTCAACGCCCACGCCTTTCTGCCCTCGCCCGACAACCGCTTCGTGTTCGCAACCAATCTTGGCTCGGACCAGGTGCTGGCCTTCGCCTTCGATGCCTCAGCAGGCGCGCTGACGCCGAACGATCCGCCGAGCTACAAAGTCCCGGACAAATCGGGGCCGCGACACTTCGTGTTCCACCCCAACGGCAAGTTCGTCTATCTCATCCACGAGCTGAACGGCGACGTCGCCGCGTTCAGCTACGAGGCCAAGAGCGGGGCGTGGGACGAGATCCAGCGCACCACGGCGCTGCCGGAAGGTTTCAACGGAAAAGAGTCCAATCAGAAACCCTGGGCCGCCGACATCCACATCACGCCCGACGGCCGCTTCCTCTACGCCTCCGAGCGCACCACCAGCACGCTGACCGCCTACAAGGTCGATGCATCGAGCGGCAAGCTGACCACGGTCGGCAGCGTGCCGACCGAGAAGCAGCCGCGCGGCTTCCACATCGATCCCTCCGGGCGCTACCTCACCGCGGTCGGCGAAATGTCTGATAGCATGACGGTCTATGCCATCGACCAGAGCAGCGGTGCGCTGGGGAGGCTGAAGTCCTATCCGACCGGCAAGAAGCCGAACTGGGTGGAGTTTCTGGGTTCGCCGTGAGCTTACCCTCTCCTGGAGGACATGCCATTTGGACAGGCCTGAGCAAGCGCCTCGTCCTTCGAGACGCCCGCCTTTGGCGGGCTCCTCAGGATGAGGCTCAATGGCAGCTTCGCCTGTAGAAATCACGGCCACACACTCGGACCTCATCCTGAGGGCCCGCCGCAGGCGGGCGTCTCGAAGGATGGCCGCGGGGACGGTGCAGAGCAGCGAACCTTCCCGCCCGTCCGAAGACTAATCCAGCAAGCGGCATCGCGCCGCCTGCGCTGCGGCATTCTCATCCGGTCGGCCCATGGCCCGGTCCGTGCGCTTCTGCTAACGATGAGGCCGTCAAGGCCCCAACCGGAATGACCGATGCGTCCATTGCCTGCGCGTTCCTTTTCCAGACAATTTGTTGCTCTCGCCGGACTGCTGTTGCTGTCCGCCCCGCTCGCGCGTGCCGCTGAAGACGACGCGCCCAAGGGGCCTGCGGTGACGGTGCTGAAGGTTGCGAAATCCTGCTTCTCCGACATCGTCGAGGCCACCGGCACGATCATGGCGCGCGAGGAGACCTCGGTGCGGCCGGAGCGGCCGGGTCTCAAGGTCACGGAGGTGCTGGCGGAAGCCGGCGAGACCACCACGGCCGGACAGGTGCTGGCGCGCCTGGCGCTGCCCGAAGGCGGCACGCTCCAGGTCACCGCGCCGGTGGCGGGCGTGATCGCGACCTCGACCGCGCAGATCGGCAATTTCGCCTCGGCCAAGGGCGAGGCGCTGTTCACCATCGTGGCGCGCAGCGAATACGATCTCGTCGGCCTGGTCGCGACCACCGACATCCGCAAGCTCGCGGTCAACCAGCAGGCCACCGTGCGCATCGCCGGCGCCGGCGATATCGACGGCAAGGTGCGCCGCATCGGCCCGACGGTCGAGCCGAACATCCAGCAGGGTATCGTCTATATCGGCATCAATTCGCAGAAGCGGCTGTTGCTGAAGGCGAGCGGCCGCGCGCTGATCAAGACCGGGCAGAGCTGCAACGTCGCGGTGCCCCTCACCGCCGTGCAATACTCCACCGCCGGCACCGTCGTGCAGTTGATCCGCCGCAACCGCGTCGAGACCAAGCGGGTCGAAATCGGATTGATGTCGGGCGGCAATATCGAGGTGCGCGATGGCCTCAACGAAGGCGACGTCGTCGTCGCCCGCGCCGGCTCGCTGTTGCGCGAAGGCGATCCGGTGCGTCCGGTGATGGCGACGGAAGCCGCGAAGTAGGTTTTAGCCGCCGTCATTGCTTCGCTGCGCTTGCAATGACGGTGCGGGAACAGGTGCGCGCTGCACACGCAAATGCATAGGGTGGATTAGCCGAAGGCGTAATCCACCTCTTTGCTTTCCGAGGCGAGAGAGAAGCGGTGGATTACGCTTCGCTAATCCACCCTACAAAGCGAACTAACCGCCGGCCTGGTCGAAATTGACGTCTTCGAGCAGCGAGGACGACACGGTCGGGACCTGGTCGCCTTCGGAGGCGCGGGAGATGGCGACGCGGGTCTTGTTGAAGACGCTTTCGGCACTGCCCTGCGCATTCAGATTGGTGAGGAATTCGCCGACCAGCACGCTGTGCTCGCCCTTGCCGTCGTCGGCGACCTTACCGGGCGAGGCCGAGGTGAGGATCAGCGCATTGTCGGACGCGCTGATCGGCGCGAGACCGTGGCTGTAGGAGCGGAAGCGGCGCTCGTAGGGATTACGGCGGGAGGCATCGACGACGACGAGCTTGGCCTTCGCGCCCTGCTCCTTCATCATGTCGAGCACGCCGTCGATGGACACGCCCTGGCGGCGGACGTCGCTTTCCTTCCAGATCACGGCATCGACAGGCATCATGTAGCTCTGGCGGCCGGCCTGGACGCCATAGCCGCCGAAGAACAGCATGACGGTGGTGTCGCGCTTGATCCGGGACTTCAGGCGGTTGACCGCGCGGACCATGTCGTCCTTGGTCGCGTCTTCCACCATGTCGACGTCAAAACCGTTCTTGCGCAGCGCCGAGGACAGCGCGCGGGCGTCGTTGATCGACTGCGTCAGCGGTGCGCTGGCGTCGGGATAATGTCCATTGCCGATCACGAGGGCGAGGCGCGAGGCGCCCGCGATCGAACCGGTGACCTGGTCGGTCGAAACGGCCTTGGCGGCATCGAGCGAACGCATGTTGAGGGCAGCGTGCGCACCGATCACGAGCGACACCGTGCCGATGAGGGCCGCGGCGACTGCGATCGTGCGTCGGGAAATGTCGAGCTGCCTTACATTCATCTCGCTTCATTCCTGTCAGTGCCAAAGACCGGCCAAGCGCGCGCACACTGTTTGAGTAGCGCGATAGCGGCTTTAGGTTTGAGGGATCGGCCGGGGAAGTGCCCCTGAATTGCGCGCAATTTGCGGCGCCGCACCAAACAAACCCTTAACCGGATATAGGTCCCCCGGCAATAGATTGCCAAAAAATTGAACTAAGTTGCTGAATGTATTGGATAATTACCCGAACAAGATTTGCCCATTTTCCTGCCTCCCCGTAGCCTTCCGGGGGTGGATCATGCAGCCCTCATGCCGGATTTTTCCGTGACGGCGGCCACATTTGTATTTCCTGCGAATCCGGGTAGCCTTTTCAAAGACTTGCAGGGGGTGGCACGCAGGTGGGAGCGTGCCGGCCGGCCCCCGACCAAGGCCCCGCGACCAGGTATTTCATGAGCTTTCATTATTTTGCCGGCGCCGCCTGCCGGGCGCTGCTGGCGCCGAAGGACGGCCCCTCTCTTTATGACGTCTGCGATCCCGTATTGTCGGGACAAGCCGGTGGCGATCCGCATCTGGCCAAGTTCTACAAGACCGCCCTCGGTAATCCCGCGCTGCGGATTCTGCTCCGGCGCGCCGGCCTGCCCGAGCTCCGCGACGAGGCCAAGCTGAGCCGGTTGCGCATGGCACTCGCCCGCGCCCGCGACGAGGCCGAACCCGACTGGGCGGCGGTCGGCCAACCCGTCGCCGATCTCGTCGACGGCATCACGCTCGCGCATCCCAAGCCGCCGCCGGCGATGTTCACGGGCTCGGCGCCGCCGCAGGCACAGATCGACGGCGTGATCCGCGATTGCGCCCAGCATCTGCTCGGCTCGTACCGCAAGAACGGGTTCCTGCCGACCTTTGCCGCGTTCAATCTGATCGGCGACCCTGACTTTCGCGGCCGCGAGCTGATCATGGCGCTGACGGGGCTGAACGCGCGCGGCTACAAGAATTCTTCGCTGCTGTTCAACCTCGCGCGCGTCTTCATCGCGCGGTCGAAGGCGGCCGCCGTGGTCAACCCGCCCTGGGCCGGCATCGCCGAGCCGATGTGGGAGCCGGTGCAGATCCGGCACCGCTCGGCCTATTACGACGCCTTCTTCATCGAGGCGCTGCTCAGTTACGTCGAGACCGGGCTCGCCTCGCCCGGTGACAAGAGCGAGGCGGAGCGCGCGATCGCCGACATGGTCGATTTCTGCGTCAATACCAGCCGCGAGGAAGTCGAGGGCATCGACGGCGCGCGCTTCAACGTCATCACGGCGCTGGCGCCCGCGCCGCATCCGCGCTTCTCGCGCTATTTCGCGCAGATCAAGCAGGACCTCGGCTTCGGCGTCTATGTGCCTGACTGCGACACCACGGCGTGCTCGATCTCGGCGGCGACGCAGGCCGGCTGCACCGATCCGATCATCGACCAGCCGCTGCTCGACTTCTACAGCGGCTACCAGGTGCACGCCGGCGTCAACGAGCCGCGCGTGACCGTGCCGCTCAACGACAATATCGACTATGAGGGCGGCGTCGCGACCTGGATCGACAATCTCAGGGGCGAGCGGCCCTACGGCAACGATCTCGATCCCACGCTCAATCTCGACATTCTCGAGGTGAGCTTCCGCAACCTCGCGCGCTGGAAAATCCTGGAGACGCCGTCGCGGCTCGCCACCGTGCACCGGATCATCGGCTTCCAGAAGCGGCTGGCGGCGAGCGGCGCCTTCGCCAATCCGCGCTCGCACATCTATTACCTGCCGGAGCTCTACAGCGCCTATTTCGGCCGCTGCTATGCGGCCTTCCTGGCGCTGCCGCTCGAGGCGCAGGCCGCGATCGACCCCGACGGTGATTTCGATTTCATCCGCCATCGCGTGCTGTCCTACGTCAAGGGCGAGCTGATGGCCGCGGAGATGAACGTGTTCGACGCCGCGCTGGCGCTGATCGCGCTCGGCCATCTCGGCGCCGACCCGCGCGCCTTCGCGCCCGCGCTGAACGTGATCGTCGGCGCCATCGGCGAGGGCGGCCGCCGCGGCCCGTTCCGTGCCTACGAATGGAACAAGATGAAGACACCGACGCGGATTCTCGTGGGCGGTCCGGAGGTGACGTCGGCATTCGTGCTGATGGGACTGGCGATTGCGAAGCGGGCGATGGCGGGACGGGGATAAGATGCTCACTTGCCCCGGACGCAGCGCAGCGCCTCTTTGGCGGTGCGCTGCAGAGCCGGGGCCCATATTGCCGAGAATGATGCCCGTGATTTTCTGGGTCCCGGATCTGCGCAGCAGCGTTTCACGCTGCAGCGCGTCCGGGACACGAGAACCTCCCGCAATGACGGGAAGTTGAAAGCCTGTCCATTAGGCATATGCTGGCCCGCAGGCCAAAAGCCGATCACAATCACGGACCTTCATCGACATCTTGATCACACGCGGACTGGCATGTTGCGAAAATTCCTGATTGCGCTGTCTTTGCTCGCACTCCCATCACTGGCGGAGGCCGCCGACATCACCGGCACGGCAAAGGTCCGCGCCGGCGACGCCGTGGTAATCGGGAACACGCGCATCCGGCTGGGCGGCATCGACGCGCCCGCGGTCGACCAGCTCTGTCTCAACACCAAGGGCGAGCGCTGGACCTGCGGTGTCGCCGCGCGCGACGAGCTCGCCAAATATGCCGAGGGCAAGAATTGGGTCTGTCACGCCCGCTCGATCGACCGGCGCGGGCGCACCGTGGCGCGCTGCGAGGTCGGCGGCGAGGACATCCAGAAATGGCTGGTGCGCAGCGGCTGGGCACTGGCCTACACGCGCGTCTCCAAGGATTACGAGCCCGACGAAGCCGCCGCGCGCGAGGCCAAGGCCGGAATGTGGCAGGGCGCCTTCATCGCGCCCTGGGACTGGCGCGTGCGCAACAAGAAGACACAGATCCTGGGCGCCACCAAGCCGCCCGAAGGCGCGCATGCGATCCTGCTTGCTTCGGCCTCCGGCCCGGTCGCGCCCTCACCGGACTGCACCATCAAGGGCAACGTCAACACCGCAGGCGAGTGCATCTATCACCAGCCGACCAGCCGCTGGTATGCGCAGATCAAGATGAAGATCAGCAAGGGCACCCGCTGGTTCTGCTCGGTCGAAGAGGCCGAGGCGGCCGGATGTCGCGAAACCAAGCGATAAGGGCCCCAGACCTGCGTTTTACGCGCTTTTCTTGCGTGCGTGCGGCGCGTAAAACTGTGAGTCAGCAACCCACCAAACTGTTCTCCAGCAACAAGGACAAACAGCAATGACCGTTCGCGCGGGCCGGGAGTTTCTGGCCATCCCCGGGCCCACCACGATGCCCGAAGAGGTGCTGCGGGCCATGCATCGTCCGGCGATCGACATCTACTCCAAGGAGATGCACGAGCTGACCGATACCCTGCTCGCCGACATCTCCAAGCTGTTTGCGACCAAGGGCAAGTCCTACATCTACATCGCCAACGGACACGGCGCCTGGGAAGCCGCCCTGAGCAACGTCCTGTCGCGCGGCGACAAGGTGCTGGTGCTCGAGAGCGGACGCTTTGCGATCGGCTGGGGCAATGCGGCGGCTCTCATGGGCGCCGAGGTCGAGGTGCTCAAGGGCGACTGGCGCCGCGCGGTACGGCCTGACGAGGTCGAGGAGCGCCTGCGCCGCGACACCGATCACAGCATCAAGGCCGTCGTCGTCGTTCAGGTCGACACGGCCTCGGGCGTGCAGAACGACATCGAGGCGATCGGCAAGGCGATCAAGGCCGCCGGCCATCCCGCGCTGTACATGGTCGACACCGTCGCCTCGCTCGGCTGCATGCCGTTCGAGATGGACAAATGGGGCGTCGACGTCGCGATGTCCGGTTCGCAGAAGGGCCTGATGACGCCGCCCGGCCTCGGCTTCGTCTCCGCCAGCGCGCGCGCGCAGGAGGCGCACAAGAAGGCCAATATGGCGACGCCCTATTGGAGCTGGAGCGAGCGCGAGGGCACCGAGAACTATCGCAAATATGCCGGCACCGCGCCGGTGCATCTGCTGTTCGCGCTGCGCAAGGCGATCGACATGCTGCACGAGGAAGGGATCGAGCACGCCTTCCGCCGCCACAGCCTGCTCGGCGAAGCCACGCGCCGCGCCGTCTCCGCCTGGACCGAGGGCCAGGTGCTCGGCTTCAACGTCGCGGAGGCCTCCGAGCGCTCCAACACCGTCACCACGGTGACCATGAGCAACGGCCACGATCCCGCGGTGCTGCAGCGCTATTGCAAGGACAAATGCGGCGTCGTGCTCGGCACCGGCATCGGCGATCTCTCGGGCCAGGCCTTCCGCATCGCTCACATGGGCCATGTGAATGCACCGATGCTGCTGGGTACGCTCGGCGTCATCGAGATCGCGCTCAATGCGCTGAAGATCCCGCATGGCAAGGGCGGGCTGGAAGCGGCGGTGGCGTATCTGGGTGAAGAGGTGGCGGCGTAAGCGCCGCCGTCGTCCCTGCGAACGCTTTGCCTTTTTCTTCCTTCTCCCCTTGTGGGGGAAGGTAAGATCAGCGCTCCACCCGATACGCCTCGACCTGCGCCTTCAGCGCATCCAGCGACGCCAGCGGCGCCTCGGGATTGACGCGATATTCCCCGCTTTTCAGCCAGGACAGCACCTTCGCATCGATCACCGGCGAATGGTGGATGACGTCGCCGTAATTGTTCAGATCGTGCGTCACGTCCTTGATCGCCCGGAAATCATGCAGGCGCACATTGGGGAGCTGGGTCAGGCGCTGCGCAATGACCGCCGTCAGATCCGTCACGATCTTCAGCGTTCCCGGTGAAGCATCGCGCATCGCGACGAATTGCAGGATCGAATAGGGCGGGAAGTAGATGTCGAAGCTCACGCCCGGATGGCGCGTGATCAGGCCGATGGCGTCCTGTTCGAAATGCCGGACCATGGCGTCGTAGCCATAGCCCTCGCCGAGGAAGCGGCGGCGCGACGGCGCGGTGATGTAGGCGAACGACGCCAGCGCCTTCCTGGCGTTATAGTCGCGCGCGACATCGAAATCCCGCGGCAGCGCGTAGATGTCGTCGACATCGGCAAGCGCGAACTTGACGGGCAGATAGGGCGCCGCGCGGGTCAGGGGCCCCTGCAGCGGCGGGATCGAACGCAGCAGCGCAAACAGCGATTCCTTCGCCATGGCCGCGCTGAACAGATAGGACGCGATGCCCTTGGTCGTCCTGCGATAGAGATCGACGGACAAATATGGATCGGTCTCGATATCGGCGGCATCGACGAAGATGAAATCGTCCATTTCCCAGACCACGCGTTTGGCGCCACGCGCGATCGCCTGCTCCAGCACGAACGTCTGCTGGCGCGAATTGGAGCCGGTCATTGCAAGCTTCAGCGAGTGTACGCCCAGCACGCGATCGATGTCGCTTTGGCGGAAATGGATCGCGAGCGAGGTCCCCATGAAGGCGGTGTCGTAGGACTGGCTGCGGATCAGCCCGGCATTCTGCACGCGCGTGTCGTCGGAATAGAAGGCGAGGCGCGAGGGACGGAACAATTGCAGGGGATCGACGGCGTAGGTGAGCGCGGCCGCGCCGAGCACGCACACGATGCTCGCAAGCAGAAGACGTCGCAGATGTGTGAACGTGCCGCGCATCAGAACCGGAAATAGATGAATTCGCTGTGGCTCTGGATGCCCAGGATGCCGAACGCAAGCACCAGCGAGGCCGCATAGAGCACCAGCGGCCGCATCCGCCCTGCCCGCAAGGCCTCACCAACCCGGCGACTGCCGTGGTCGTATCCCATGAGTCCTTGCGTGTTCGGCGCCAGCCACACCAGCGCGGCATAGATGGCGACCATCACCAGCGCCGCGATCTCCTCGCGGCCGAAGACGATATTCGAGGGATCGGCCATCGCATGGAGAACTCGCAGCGCCCACTCCACGCTCGCAGCACGGAAGAACACCCAGGCGACGACGACCGCGAGGAACGTCAACAGCGCACCAGCGATGCGCGCCGGAACCTCGGCGGTCGATGGGATGTTCGGCACCAACGCATTGAAGGCGTGGTTGATGCAGAGATAGGCGCCGTGCAGTGCGCCCCAAATGACAAAAGTCCAGGCCGCGCCGTGCCAGAGCCCGCCGAGCAGCATCGTGATCAGCAGATTGACGTAGCGCATCACGCGTCCCCTGCGATTGCCGCCGAGAGGGATGTAGAGATAGTCGCGCAGGAACTGTGACAGCGTCATGTGCCAGCGCCTCCAGAAATCGACGATGCTGGTGGCCTTGTAGGGCGAGTTGAAGTTGACGGGGAGAAAGATGCCGAACATCAGTGAGATCCCGATCGCCATGTCGGAATAGCCGGAGAAATCGAAATAGAGCTGGAACGTATAGGCGAGCGCGCCGAGCCAGGCCTGGTCGAAGCTCGGCGAACGCGCCTCGAAGGCGAGCGCGACCAGCGGCTGGATGCCGTCGGCGAGGCAGGTCTTCTTGAACAGGCCGATGGCAAAGATGATGATGCCGCAGAGGATGAGATGCGCGTCGGGATGCTTGGATTCCGCGCGCTCGAATTGCGGGATCATGTCCTTGTGGTGGAGGATCGGCCCCGCGATCAGGTGCGGAAAATAGGTCACGAACAGCGCGTAATGTGGCAGCGCATAGGCCGCGACCTGGCCGCGATACGCATCGACGAGAAACGCGATCTGCGTGAACGTGTAGAAGGAGATGCCGACCGGCAGCAGGATATGGACCGCAAAATGCGTGCCGAACAGCGCATTGATGTTCTCGGTGGCGAAGCCGGCATATTTGAAGATGCCGAGCACGAGGAGATCGCCGACGACGCCGAGCGCAAGCGCGGCCTTGCGTTGCGACGTGGTGAGCTTCGCCACGATCAGGAGATGACCGACGCCATAGTTGAACGCGATCGAGAGCAGCAGAAGGGCCACGAACTGCCAGCTGCCGATCGCGTAGAACGCGATCGAGGCCAGCGCCAGCCAGATCACGGGCGTCAGATTGCTGCGCCGCCCCAGCCAGAAATAGCCGGCCAGCACCACAGGGAGGAACAGCAGGATGAACGGATAGGAATTGAACAGCATCGGGCTGGACCGGCGGCGGGATGATCGCCCCCTAGAGCATAGAAGGGGCGGATCAACAACCCGGCGCCTTGGCGCAGTCCTTGGCGTAGTCCTCTCGCCCGGCGCTGGCAATCCGCGGAATCGGGACGATATAAGGCGGTGCATCTCTCCCTCTCCCGCTTGCGGGGAGAGGGTCCGGGTGAGGGGGGGTCTCCGCGAAGACGGTGAGACTGTGACCCGCGGAGAGTCCCCCTCACCCGCCGCTTCGCGGCGACCTCTCCCCGCAAGCGGGGCGAGGTGAAGACAAGAAATGAGGACCGAGTGACCAAAGCCAAGACCCCTGCCCAGCCCCCCGTCGCCCCGCGCCGACCGCATTCCTTCACGCATCACGGCATCACCGTGAGCGACGACTATGCCTGGCTGAAGGACGAAAAATGGCAGGAGGTGCTGCGCGATCCCGCGGTGCTCGATCCCCACATCCGCAAATATCTCGACGAGGAGAACGTCTACACCGAGAGTCTGCTCGGCCACACCGCCGGCCTGCAGAAGATTCTGGTGCGCGAGATGCGCGGGCGGATCAAGGAGGACGATTCCAGCGTGCCGTCGCCGGACGGCCCATTCGCCTATTTCCGCCGGTTCCGCGAGGGCGGGCAGCACGAGCTGTTCGGCCGCATGCCGCGCGACGGCGGCGAGGGCCAGATCGTGCTCGACGGTGATGCGCTGGCCAAGGACCACAAATATTTCAAGTTCGGCGGCAGCCGGCATTCGAACGATCACAAGCTGCAGGCCTGGAGCGCGGACACCAAGGGCTCGGAGTATTTTTCGATCCGCGTGCGCGACTGGGCGACCGGCAAGGACCTCGACGATGTCGTCGAGGAGACCGACGGCGGCGTGGTCTGGGCTGCGGATGCGAACTCCTACTTCTATGTGAAGCTCGACGACAACCACCGCCCGATGCAGGTGTGGCGGCACAAGCTCGGCACCAAGCAGGCCGACGACACGCTCATTTATGAAGAGCCTGACGCCGGCTGGTTCACCCATCTGCACGAGAGCACCAGCGGCCGCTTCTGCGTGATCGCGGGTGGTGACCACGAGACGAGCGAGCAGCGGCTGATCGATCTCGCGCACCCCGAAGCGCCGCCGCGGCTGGTCGCGGCGCGCGAGGAAGGCGTGCAATATTCGCTCGCCGACCGCGGCGACGAGCTGTTCATCCTCACCAACGCCGACAACGCCATCGACTTCAAGATCGTCACCGCGCCGCTGGCTTCGCCCGAACGCACAAACTGGCGCGACCTGATCCCGTATCGGCCGGGCATCTACATCATCGACCTCGATCTCTATGCGGGCCACATGGTACGGCTGGAGCGCGCCAATGCGCTGCCCTCGATCGTGATCCGCGATCTCGCGAGCAAGGACGAGCATGCCATCGCGTTCGACGAGGCCGCCTATTCGCTCGACACGATGGGCTCCTACGAATTCGAGACGACCAATCTGCGCTTCTCCTATTCGTCGATGACGACGCCGTCGGAAGTCTATGACTACGACATGGTCAAGCGCACGCGCACCTTGCGCAAGCGGCAGGAGATCCCGTCCGGCCACGACGCCGCCGACTACGTCACCACACGCATCATGGCGAAGGCGCAGGACGGCGCCGAGGTGCCGGTCTCGATCCTGTATCGCCGCGGGCTCAAGCTCGACGGCTCGGCACCGCTGCTGCTCTACGGCTACGGCTCCTACGGCATGGCGATGCCGGCTTCCTTCAGCGCCAATCGCCTGTCGCTGGTCGACCGCGGCTTCGTCTACGCCATCGCCCATATCCGCGGCGGCGCCGACAAGGGCTGGGGCTGGTATCTCGACGGCAAGCGCGAGAAGAA
>Ga0207426_1002363_pt1 | contig 12245 bp, 8 predicted proteins | sample AraplaMF_Cvi_mMS_FD_184265 | JGI IMG/M metagenome (GOLD analysis project Ga0207426, IMG submission 184265) | Arabidopsis root microbial communities from the University of North Carolina, USA - plate scrape MF_Cvi_mMS (SPAdes) (version 2) | ecosystem: Host-associated > Plants > Roots > Endosphere ...
GGTGCGAATACCTCGGCTACATCGGCACCGTCCTCGACCGGGTCGCCGCCGAGGTCCCGCCCGGCGCCGACCGCGACAAGCTGATGGTCCGGCACTTCCACGGCGAGATACTCATGCCCTTCGGGGCTCCCTACCTGGCCCGCGACCCGGCGGGCCGCACCGCGATGGCGGCCGCCGCCCGCCCGCTCGTCGAGCGCCACCTCACCGACCGGGTACTGACCGCCCTGCCGCCCGGGCTCCGGCTGCGCGCCCACTGCCTGCGCGCCGGACTCGACGACGAACTGACCGCCGTCGTCCGCGCCGACACCGCGACCCGCCCGGACCCGCCGCACGTCGACGACGACGGCCGCGTCTACGCCGGCTACCCGTACTTCCGCGACCCTCGGCGCGCCCTGCCCGACGCCTGCTACGACCTCACCGACCGTGTGGTGCTGCGCCAGCGGCTGCTCCGGCAGCACTGGGTGGGCGGCGTGCTGCACCTGCGGGGCACCGCCACCCTCCCCGATGTCGGCGGCGACACCGTCGAGATCCTGCTGCGCCGCAACGGCACCACCCACCGCGTCCCCGCCCGGTACGCGGACGGGGCCTGGCGGGCCGCCGTCGACCCGGCGACCGCGGCGGACGGCGGGCCGATACCCGACGGCGTCTGGGGCCTCAAGATCGCGGTCACCGCGTACGGCCCGGGCGGCGCCGCGGGACCCGCCCTCCGCCGCGAGGCCTGGCTGGTCCCGGACGGCGACGCGGAGGACGCGGGCGACCCCGGCTTCGTGCCGCGGATCGTCGGCCGGGGCGCGGCCGGCCCGGCCGTCGCCGCGCTCTTCCGCTCCCGGCCGCACGGCCATCTGAACCTCGACCTGGACGGCGACGGGGCACGCCGGCCCCTCGGCGCCGATCTGCGCGGCACGGCGGACCGCACCCGCTCCGGACGGGCCACCGTCACCGCCCGGCTCACCCTCCCCGGCTGCCCCGTGGACGCCGGACTGCGGCTGGTCCTCCAGGACGCGACCCGCACGGTGGCGCTGCGCACCACGGTCGAGCCGGCCGCCGGCGACCGCTACACCGTGCGCTCCGTGCTGCGCGGCGGACCGCCGGGCACCTGGCAGGTGGCGCTGCGGGTGACCGCGGGCCCGTTCCGCCGCGAGCTGCCGGTCCTCACCGCCGGGCACGGGGACGACGGGCCCACGCCGCTGACCCTCACCGTGCCGGGCGGCGGCCTCCGGGCGGGCCTCCGGCGCCGGGCGCGACGGCTGCGCCGGGCGGGCCTCCTGCGCCGGGTGCGCCGCTGACCCTGCCGTACGCCCCCGCTTCCGCCCCGCGGCACCGACTCCCGGCCCCGCGCGCCCCTTTCGGTGAGAGCCGAATGCCGTTGCCCGGCCCGCCCCCGCTGCCACAGGCTGACCGACTATCAGGCACCGGCCACGGTGCCCCCGCGAGCGAGGACCTCGCGGGACCGTATGACAGGGGGAACAGATATGTCCGTCATCAAGCGCGCCGGGACAGCGGCCGCGGCCGTCGCGGCGCTGGTCGTCCCGGCCGGCACGGTCGTCGCCACCGCCGGACCCGCCGCCGCCAAGGCCGCCACCACTCAGGGATGTCCCTACGGCGCGGTCTGCATCTACCCGCAGAACGCCGGCTGGAACGGCGGCCACCCGTCGCACTTCTACTACAGCTACGGGGCCCACAACCTCAGCAACATGGTCGGGACGCACCGCATCTACAACAACCAGTCCGGGGGCGCGACCATGCGGACCTGCACGGGCTACAACGGCACCGGCTGCCAGGGCTACCTGCCGGCCAACAACTACATCGACAAGGACATGACGCCGATCAACTCGATCACCCTCCAGCCGTAGCCGTGCGGCACCCCTGAGGGGCGCCGGGGCCGGGTCTCCCACCGGAGGCCCGGCCCCCGCACACCGTGCGGCGGACGGCAAGCGGGCGCACCCTGGAAACAGCGGCTCCGGAGGTGATCGTCATGTTGCAGACCGCTGTCGGATGGCATGTCGAGCTGGAATTCGAGGAGGACAACCACCGCACTCGCGCCGCCGCCCTGGTACGGCTCCCCGACGGGACCGAGGTGCGGGCCCACGGGTACGCCAGCCGCCACCCCGTCGACTCCAACCAGCCGAGGGTCGGCGAAGAGGTCGCGGGCGCCAGAGCGCTCAACGAACTGGCGATGAAACTGCTGACCAAGGCCCACGACGAGATCGACGAGGCGTCCGGCCGGACGTCCCACCCGCTGAGCTGAGCGGCACCCGCCGCGCCCGGCCGCCGGCCCGGCGCCCGGAGTAGTGTGCCCGTCCGTGACCGAACCGGACTTCCTGCACACCACCCGGGCGTTCTACGACGCCATCGCCACCGACTACGACACGCACTTCGGCGAGCACCTCGCGGCCCGGCCGATGGACCGGGCGGTACTCGCCGGGTTCGCCGAACTCGTGCGGGCCGCGGACGCCGGACCGGTCGCCGATCTCGGCTGCGGCCCCGGCCGGGTGACGGCACACCTCGCCGGTCTGGGCCTGCCCGTCTTCGGCGTCGATCTGTCGCCGCAGATGGTGGCGCTGGCCCGGCGGACACATCCGCAGGTCCGCTTCGAGGTGGGGGCGATGTCCGGCCTGGAGCTGCCGGACGGTGCCCTCGGCGCCATCGTGGCCTGGTACTCGATCATCCACACCCCGCAGGAGCGCCTGCCGGACCTGTTCGCGGCGTTCCACCGGCTGCTGGCCCCGGGAGGCACGCTGCTGCTCGCCTTCCAGGTCGGGGACGAGCCGCTGCACGTGGCGCAGCCGTTCGGCCACCCCGTGGCGCTCGACTTCCGGCGGGGCCGGCCGGACCGGATCGCCGGGCTGCTGACCGCGGCCGGACTGGAGGTACGGACCCGGATGCTGCGGGAGCCGGACGAGGAGCTGGGGGAGTCCACCCCGCAGGGCTTTCTCATGGCCCGGAAGCCGGCCGGGGCCTGAGGCCCGCCGTCACTCCGGACGCCCCCGCACGACGCGGCCGCCGGTACCGCTGAGCGCGGTGCCGGCGGCCGTACGCGGGGTACGCGGCCCTGTCAGGCCTGCGGGTGGTGGTACCGCCAGCCCTCCCAGGCCGAGGTGATCATGTCGCGGACGTCGTACCGGGCCTTCCAGCCCAGCTCGTCGGCGATCCGGTCGGCGGACGCCACCACCCGGGCCGGGTCGCCCGCCCGGCGCGGGGTCACCTCGGCGGTGACGTCCTGATGCCCGGTGATCCCGGCGATCAGATCGACCATCTCGCGCACCGACACCCCCTCGCCCCGCCCGATGTTCAGCGTCAGATCGCGCACCGGACCCGGCTCGCCGAGCTTCCGGGCGGCCGCCACATGGGCCTCGGCGAGATCGGCGACATGGATGTAGTCGCGGATGCAGGTGCCGTCCGGGGTGTCGTAGTCATCGCCGAAGATGCGGGGCGCGGCGCCCGCGGTGAGCCGCTCGAAGACCATCGGGACGATGTTGTAGACCCCGGTGTCGGCCAGCTCCGGCGTGGCCGTCCCGGCGACGTTGAAGTAGCGCAGGCAGGCGGTGCTGATGCCGTGCGCCCGGCCCGCCGCACGGGCCATCCACTCGCCGACCAGCTTGGTCTCGCCGTACGGATTGATCGGCGTGCAGGGGGTGTCCTCGGTGACCAGCTCGACGTCCGGCATGCCGTAGACGGCGGCCGACGAGGAGAACACCAGCCGGCCGACGCCGCCCGCGGCCATCGCCTCCAGCAGCGTCTGGAGACCGTGCACATTCTCGCGGTAGTAGAGCAGCGGCATCTCGACGGACTCACCGACCTGCTTCTTGGCCGCCAGGTGGATGACATCGGTGATGCCGTGCTCGGCGAAGATGGTGTCGAGCAGCTCACGGTTGAGGGTGGAGCCGACGACCAGCGGGACGTCCTCGGGGACCCGGGCGGGCACCCCCGTCGTCACGTCATCGAGCACCACGACCGTCTCGCCCGCCTGGCGCAGGGCCCGTACGACATGGGAGCCGATGTAGCCGGCACCACCCGTGATCAAGTAAGACATGGCATCAATCCTAGGCTCGGGGACGAAGCGGATGGGAGTGGTCCGGGGTATTCAGCTGCGCAGCCGCCGGGCGGCGATCCGCCAGACGCTGCGCAGACCCGACGCGACCCGCAGGGACAGCGCGCCGCCGGTCGTCGCATACGGCTGCACCAGCAGCAGGACATGGCGGCGGCTGGGCAGCACCCGGCGGCGCAGCCCCGGCCCGATGGCCCGCAGCGCGGCCCGGAAACCGGCCCCGTCCGCGCAGCTGACCCGCGCCATCAGATCCCACGGCTCGGGGTCGGCACGGTGCGCGCCGTCCCGCTCGACCAGCGCACCGAGATCCAGCACGATCTCCGCGGTCCAGCAGGTCTCCGAGCCGCCGGTGGCCGGGGCCGGGGTGAGCGCGGCGGTGTGCACCGGGCCGCGCCGGTCGTCCCGGCGGCGCCGCAGCTCGATATCGATGCTCTCCGGCCCGGCCGCGGCCAGCCGCCCGTACAGATCGTGCACCCGCAGCCGCAGCACACCGGGGCTGCCGGCGGCGGGCTCCGCGTCTATGGTCACCGGCAGCCGGTGCATCGGCTTGGTGCCGAGCGCGTCCAGCTCCACCTCGGGCAGGTCTCCGGACCACACCGCGCGGCCGCCGGCCTCCGCGTACGGCGGCAGCAGCCGTCCCGGCCGGGCCGCCAGCTGCGTCAGCCGCCCCAGGTCCCGGGGGGCCGGCGAGGCCAGCACCACCCGGGCCAGCCAGCGCGCCGGGGCCCGCGCCGCACGCAGCTCGGGCTCGTCGAAACCGGCCAGATACTCCCGGGTCAGCCGCCACCACTCGGCGCGGTAGTCGGCGCTGCGGGTGTGCAGCTCCCGGACGTACATCCGCAGATCGTGGTCGAGGAACTTGGTGCGCGCGGCATGCGCCAGCGCCTTGTGCCCGGCCTCCTGGAAGATCTGCACACTGGCCCGGTGCGCCGCGATCCGCGCCTGCCAGTTGGCGACGTCATTGCGGTCCAGCGAGATCGACTGCCGGGCGGCCGAGCGGCGCACATGCCAGACGTAGACCCGGTCGGGAATGGTGGCGAGCCGCGGAGCGGCGGCCAGCACCCGGGCGGTGAACACGAAGTCCTCGTAGGTGAAACGGCCCTCGGGGAAAGAGATCGCGTGCTTGTCGAGAAATGCCCGCTCGTAGAGCTTGTTGACGCACAAGGTGTCCCGGACCAGCTGCGGGCTGGCGTCGGGCGAGTCATGGACGGCCGGTTCGCGGTAGAGGCCGGGCTGCCAGGGGACATCGCGGTGCGCGGGCAGCTCACGGCGGACACAGGCACCGGCCACGACCGGGGCGTCATGCTCCAGCGCGGCGGCCAGCAGCGCGCGGGCCGCGCCCGGCGGCAGCACGTCGTCGCTGTCGAGGAACATCACGAACCGCCCGGTGGCGGCCCGCAGCCCGTCATTGCGGGGGGTGCCGCACCCGCCGCTGTTCTCGTCGCGGTGGATGACCCGCAGCCGCGGTTCGGTACGGGCGAGGGCGTCCAGGGCGGCGCCGGTGCCGTCGGTGGACGCGTCGTTCACCGCGATCACTTCGGTGACCGTTTCGCCGGGGGTTCCCTGCGCGAGGGCGGAGCGCACCGCCTCGCCGACATGGCCGACATCGTTGAAGGCGATGACGACGATGCTGACCTGCGCGGATGGCGTGATGGTGGGCCCCGGCAGTGGCTCAAGGGCTTCTTTCACAGTCACTGAAATCTACATTTCGTGTCGACAGCATCTCTTGGCGCGAGCGGGAATTCCGAACCCATTTCCGATGATTCAGAGGGCGAAATCCGTCGCACGGTTGCACCCGTCGCTCCGCTTTTCCGCCCTCTTGCCGTCTTCTGCCGGGCGGGAGCCGGGCTCGGGGTGTGCCGGGGCCCGTGAGGGCACCTGCACATGCTGTAACGACGTGAGTGCCGCAGGATGCCGATCCAGCCACCCGCATCTTGCGGCGGACCGGCTCCGGTCACCGCTCCATCAGGTCCGCGACCCGGCCCGCCGCACCGCCGTCGTCCCGGTGGCAGAAGGCCGCCCGGAAATCCGCGTACGCGTCCGCGCCCGCCGCCGCGATCGCCGTCAAGTCGCCCAGCGCGTCGATCAGTTCACCGGTCGAGCCGAGCAGCGGCCCCGGCACCCGCGCCTCGAAGTCCAGGGTGAAGCCCCGCAGGGTGTCCCGGTAGTGCGGCAGATCGGGGGTCAGGAACAGCATCGGGCGGCCGGTGTTGGCGAAGTCCACGGCCAGCGATGAATAGTCGGTGACCAGCACATCCGCCGCCAGCAGCAGCTCGGTGGCGTCCGGGTGCGCGGACACGTCGCGGGCGAACGGCGCATGGTGCGCCGGCAGCCGGTCGGCCACCAGCGGATGGCCGCGGACCAGCAGCACATGGTCGTCGCCCAGCTCCCGCCGCGCCAGGTCCAGATCGAGCGGCAGATGCAGCCGGTGGTGGCCCGCGTCGTAGGCCAGATCGTCCCGCGGCGTCGGCGCGTACAGCACGACCTTCCGGCCCGGCTCGATGCCCAGCCGCTCCCGCACCGCGGCCGCCGTCAGCTCGCGGTCGGGCGCGAACAGGGCGTCGGTGCGCGGCAGTCCGGTCTCCACCAGCCGGCCGGAGTAGCCCAGCGCGGACCGCAGCACCGGAGTGCTGTGCGCGTTGGGCGACAGCAGCACACTCCACTGCCGGCTCACCCGCGGCCGCGGCGCCAGATGCGCCAGGCCCGCGCACAGCGTGCCCGCCAGATCGGCGCCGATCCGCTTGAGCGGGGTGCCGTGCCAGGTCTGGATGATCCGCTGGCCGCCCCGGCGGGTGAACCACCGCGGCAGATGCGTGTTGGTGACCACCCAGCGGCTGTGCGCCAGCGCCCCGTGCCACTCGGCGCTGCCCACCAGCACCGCGCGGGCCGTCGCCGGCACCGCGGTCTGCGCGTCCCGCACCGCCCACAGATGCTCCACCTCCGTGCCCCGGCGGACCAGCTCCTCGTGCACCGCCCGCGGCGAATCCCCGTACGCCCGGCCGCCGAAGCTGCTGTAGAGGACGGTGTCGCGCAGCGGCCGGGAGCGGTGCAGCGAGTAGTGCTGCTCGCGCAGCATCCGGCGACGGTAGGGGCCGCGGTCGGTGGCCGGCAGCGCGGGCCCCGCCACCACGAGCGCCTCGTCGTGCCGGTGCCGGTCCAGGCTGAACGGCTTGCCGCGGACCGTACGGGTCGCCGGCAGCCCGTCGAGGACCGACGGCGCACAGCGGACCGGGGCGTCCAACGGGGAGCCGGGCGCGCCCCGTTCGCGCAGATGCAGCGTCCAGTGGCCCTCACGCAGCGGCACCGCCCCGGCCAGCGAGGGCAGCCCGCCCAGCGGCAGCGTGCCGTGGAACCGCCCCTCGTCATGGGTGGTGGGGAAGGCCAGCTCGGTGGCGTGCGCCCCGTGCTTGAGGACCAGTTCGGTGGCGTGCGGCGCGGCGGCCGGCAGCCCGCCCGACAGGAGCAGGGTGCCGTCCGCGCGCCACAACAGCCGGTCCAGATACGGCTGCGGGACCCGGTCGTGCAGCACGAGCTGCCCGGCCGGGGTCGCGGCCACCACCAGCTCACGGCCGTGCGGCAGCGGATACGGCACCGGCGTCAGCCCGGGCGCGCAGGCGATCGGGTCGGTGCCGCCGCCGGGCAGCACCAGCTCCGGCGCCCAGCTCTCGGTGTGCGCGGGCGGCACCGCCCGGGGCGCGCCGTCCCGGGTGGGCCGGGCGGCGGCGAGGGCGTCGAGCCGGATACGGAAGGTGTGCGGCGACGGCGGGCCGCCGGGCGCCCCGCCGGACATCTCCTCCCCGGGCCCCGTCACCGCGGCCCCCGCCTCCCCGGGCAGCGCCGTCTCCACCGGGAACGACACCACCGTGCCGGTGCCCTGGTGGGTCAGCCGCAGCGCGGCGGGCGGCGGGCCGGGCACGCCGACGGTCAGGTCCAGGTCACCGGCCGCCGCGGCACGGTGCCCGGCCAGCCGCCGGGTGCGCCGGTGCACCGACAGCCGCAGCCGCCCGCCCGCGTACCAGGGCGTGACCCGCAGCCCGTCGTCCGCACCGTCCCCGGCCACGTCATGCGTGCGCGGCGCGGCCCCCGAACCGGTGTCCGGTGCGTACAGCGCCCCGGCCCGCACCACCCCCGCCGACGCCAGCAGCACCCCGACCGTCCAGTCGCCCTCCTCCCAGCGGCCGCCCCTGCGCAGCCGCGCCGGATCGAGCCGCAGCTCGAAGCCCGACCAGTCGTAACAGTGCAGCTCCTGACCGGACTCGGCGGTCGCCTCCGGCATCGGGACCGCGCGCAGCGGCAGCAGCACCCGGCGCCGCCCGCACGACAGCACGGCCGTCCGCAGATAACGGTGCCGGGCCGCGGCGTCCAGGTTGCGGAGATAGGCGTAGCCGCGCAGCACCAGCACCCCGTCCCGCCACACCGCCTCCCGCACCCGCGCCACCACGGGGAAGTCGGCCCGGTCCAGCCGGGTCACGCCCGGCGGCAGTTCCAGCGGCGGAGTCAGCGGCAGCACCGCACGCTTGCGCAGCGGCGGCCCGGCGACCTTGAACCCCGCCGGGTTACGGGCCTCATGGGTGAGCAGCGCCAGCAGATCCGCCAGCCGCCCGGCGCGGATCAGATACCAGCGCATCCGCAGCTCCACGGGCAGCGTGGGGAACAGCCGCGGATCCACACCGGACAGGAAGTTGCGGGCGCAGTCCAGGAACGCGGTCCGGCACTCCGGGGCGGCCCCCGGCAGCGCCTCCACCAGGTCGAGCAGCCCCTCGGTGAGCTGCGCGCGGTCGTAGTCGCGCCGGTGGCCGCTCAGCCCCGCGCGGGCGGGGTCGGCGAGGAACCGCCGGATACCGGCCACCGCCGCGAACCGGTCCCGTACGCCCCGGGCATCGAGCTGCCGGTGCCGGCCGGGCCCCTCCGGCAGCCGCCGGTAACAGACGTGCTCGTGCAGCACATCGACCGCGTCGGCCAGAAAGAACGCGGGCAGCGTCACCGCCGCGTCATGGCACCACTCGCCCTCCGGGAAGGCCAGGGCGTGCCGGTCCCAGAAGGCGCGGCGGAAGACCTTGTTGCGGGCGACATGGTCGGACAGCAGCGTCAGATCGTCGCCGATCCGGGTCCGCAGCGCGGTCTCCCGGCCCGCCGGATGGTGGGCGGACTGGCTGCGGCCGGCCGCGCCCAGCCGGTAGACGTTGCCGGTCGCCAGATCCGACCCGGACCGGTCCAGCAGACCGACGAGATCCTCGTACGCGCGCGGCAGCAGCACATCCTCCCCGGCGTCGAGGAAGGCGAGGTAGCCGGTGTGCGGATAGGCGTGCCGGGCACCGGTGTTGCGGGCCGCGCCACAGCCGGCGGCCGGGCCGCCCTCCTGGTGGTGGACGATCCGGAACCGCGGGTCACGGGCGGCGAACCGCCGGGCGAGAGCGGCGGGACCGGCCTCCGGGGCGGCGTCCCCGGACCCCGCCCCGGGTGGACCGGCCACCAGCACCACATCCAGCTCGGTCAGCGTCTGGGCCGCGACCGACTCCAGGCACTCCTCCACATTCCGCTCGGACCCCTCGGTGCGATGGACCGGGACGACGACGGTGAGCCGTGGCTTCATACGCGGACCAAGCCTTTCCGGACTGGCGATGCACAAGACCGGTCCGTTCAACTCGCCCACGGCGGCACGGTCACCGGATCTGCGCTGAAAGGGTGAGACGCGTCATCGACACCGTGTGTTCACATGATTACGCTCAGTGCGCGAAGTCGGCGCGCCGTAGCGCCGGGCCGCGTCCGATGCCGTAGACCCGTTGCACAGCTTCACGACGCCCCGCGCCGTGTCTCCCCAGGGAAGGTGACCGCGTCCCGATGCCCGGCCGAACCGACAGCTCCGCCGCCACCGACAGCCCCGACGCCGGGCCGCCCGGCAGCGACATCCGGACCGCTCGGCCCGCGCCCCCCGCGGGCACCGCCCCGTCCGCCTCCACCGCCCGGCTGCCGGTCGAACGCGGACGCCGCGGACCGGCCCGGCTGCTGCCCGCCCGGTCCCCGTTCCGCAGCCAGTTGCGGCGGATCGGCGGCGGACGGGTCCTGGAGATCGGCTGCGGCACCGGCGACACCCTCGCCGACTGCGCGCCTGGCAGCGTCGGCGTCGACCACGACCCGCGGTCCGTGGCGCACTGCCGGGAACGCGGACTGACCGCCTACACGGCCGACACCTTCCTCGCCGGCCCGCACGCCCGCCCCGGCGCCTTCGACGCGCTGCTGACCGCACACGTCCTGGAGCACCTGGACGACGAACAGGTCGAGGGCCTGCTGCGGGCCTATGTGCCGTACGTACGGCCCGGCGGCGGGGTGCTGCTGATCACCGCGCAGGAGGCCGGACACCGGGCCGGCCCCGCCCCGGTGCGCTTCACCGACTTCCCGCTGCTGCGCGCCTTCGCCGAGTCCGCGGGGCTCACCGTGCGGCGCACGTACTCCCATCCGCTGCCCCGCCCCGCCGGGATGCTGCTGCGCGCCAACGCGTTCGTCCTGCTGGGGCAGGTACCGCGCTAGGCGGGGCCCGGGGCGGACGTGCGCCGCCCCGGGCCCCGCGCGGTGCGATCAGTGCGTACGGGCCCGCTTGCGGGCGTTCACGACCGCCCGGGTGATGACCGGCGGCAGCACGTCCAGGGCGACCCGGCGCAGCGTGCCGCGGCGCGGGCCCGGACGGGCCGCGGAGGCCTCCGGCGCCCGGGCCGCGGCCGGCCGCTGCGGGGCGCGGACGCCCGAGGACCGGTGCCGGGACACCGGATGGGCGGGCTCCTTGGCGCCCTTGGCGCTCAGCCGGACCAGCGGGGCGCCGTTGACGTACTGCACCTCGTGCCAGATGTCGCCCCGGGACTTGATCCACTCGATCAGGGCCTGCTGGAGCGGCTCCGGATCGCCCCAGGTCCCGTAGAACTTGGTGCCGGTGATGCAGACCGGACGCAGCCCCTCGTTCGCGACGGCCTGCCAGGTGGCGGCGGCCACCCCCGGACAGTGCTCGGCCCGGTAGTCGTCCATCACCACGACACCGTTACCGGTGAGCAGTTCACGCACCGCGAGGATGTCGCCGTGCACATGCTCGTACAGATGCGAGGCGTCGATATGGGCGAAGCGCACCGAACCCTCGTCGACATGCTCACTGACCAGCGAGCTCAGGCCCTGGACGATGGTGGGCAACTCCTCATGGAACGCCAGGTAGTTCGCCTCGAAGGCACGCCGCGTCAACGTCGCGTAGGACTTCTGCATCTCCTGCGAGTTGGAGGCGTCCTCGGCGGGGGAGTCGAAGAGATCGCAGACCGTGAAACGCTCGCCGGCCCGCTGCCGCGCACCGAGGAAGATGGCGCTCTTGCCCATATACGCCCCCAGTTCGAGCAGATCACCCGGCTCCGCACGCTCCTTCTGGCGGGTCAGGAACCAGTCGAAAAGCAGCTGGTCCGCGGTGAAGAACCAGCCCTTGACCTCGGACAGCCGGGTGGGGCGCGGGAGGTGTGCGGCACTCTGGTCTGCGATGGGGGCAGTCATGTGCGGTCCGTCTCCAGACGGTCGGGAACGTAGGGCGTAAGACGACACGTGCGTGGGGGAGCTGCGATATGTGCCGGCGCTGGCTGCCGTGGATGTACCGGGGAAACGCGGGGGAGAGAGCTGCGGCCTGCGGTGGTGCGTCTCCGCGGTGGTGCGTCTCTGTAGTTGTGGGCGCGCGGCGCCGGGGCCGCTGCACAGGAGCGCGGCCCGGCAGGGGCCGGGGCGCCACGCCCCGGAGCACGGGACGTGCGGGCGCGGCTCAGGCAGTCGCCAGGACGGAGCCCGGCCGCACCGTGCGTGGCACGGCAGCGGCCACATCGTAGGCGGACGAAAATGAACGGAAGATGGCCTGCGGCCCCGCGGCACCGGGCCCCCGTGCGCAGATCACTTCACCGCGCCCGCCATCACCCCGGACACGAACTGGCGCTGGAAGGCGAAGAAGACGATCAGTGGCACCACCATCGACAGAAACGCGCCGGGCGCCAGCACGTCGATGTTGTTGCCGAACTGCCGCACCTCCTGCTGAAGGGCCACGGTGACCGGCGGATTCCCGCTGTCCGCGAAGATCAGCGCGATCAGCATGTCGTTCCACACCCACAGGAACTGGAAGATCGCCAGCGACGCGATCGCCGGACCGCCCAGCGGCAGCACGACCCGGGTGAACAGCCGCAGCTCG
>Ga0207426_1002365_pt1 | contig 12235 bp, 10 predicted proteins | sample AraplaMF_Cvi_mMS_FD_184265 | JGI IMG/M metagenome (GOLD analysis project Ga0207426, IMG submission 184265) | Arabidopsis root microbial communities from the University of North Carolina, USA - plate scrape MF_Cvi_mMS (SPAdes) (version 2) | ecosystem: Host-associated > Plants > Roots > Endosphere...
AAGCGCAGGCCCGAGATGGTCTGGTCGAACAGCCGGTTGAAGGCGGAATAGCCGGTCTGCGACTTCTCCAGGAAGAGCTGCTCGAGCTTGTCATCGAGCTGATACGGCTTCTCCTTGCGCAGATCCTCGATCCACGGACGGTAATGCGCGAGCTCGGCGGCTTGCATCGCGCGGTTCAAGATATCGTCATCGACGCGGTTGAGCTCGAGCGCGAAGAACAGCAGATGCGTGGACGCCGCCGTCAGGCGCTCCGAGACATCGCCGTAAAACTTTGAAATCGCAGGGTCCACGCTGTCGCCGGCATGGACCAGGCCGGCATAGGAGCCGAGACGTCCGGCGAGATCGTCGATCGCCTCATAGCGTCGCACGGCCCCGGCGAGCCATTTTCCGCCATCTTCATTTGCTGTCCCTGTCGCGAGCTTGCCCTTGTAGTCCGTCTCGAACGCGACGCAATCGGCATCCATCTTTTCGAGATCGCGCGCCACTTCCGGCGCATCGATCCCGGAATAGAGATCGGAGAGGTTCCACTCCGGAAGCTTGCCGGTCTTGCTCGCAGGCTTTGCGGGTGCAGGTTTGGCGGGCGCAGGCTTGGCGAGCGAACGTTTGGCGAGTGAAGGCTTGGCGAGTGAAGCCTTGGAGGGTTTGGCCTTGGCGGCGGATGTCTTGGTGCTCGGCTTGCGGAGAGCGGGCTTGCTGGAAGCGGGCTTCTTGGGAGCAGACGTTTTGAGAGCGGTCTTCTTGAGAGCGGGCTTGGAGCGCGAAATCATTGTGTGGGAAACCTGTGTTCAACAAGCGCGACGGCGGGCGGGGGCATCAAGGTTTAAGAGTGCGTTAATCGGCTTCGGCCAGAGTGCCCCGATTCGAGACAGATAGTAGTAGCGTGCGGGGAACACCATGGCTGCCTGTATTTTGATCGCCGACGACGACGCTGTAGCCCGCCGGCTGGTCGAGAACATGGTGCAGAAATGCGGCTATGAAACGATTGTCGTCGAATCCGGCGACGCCGCGATAACCACCCTCACCGCCCCCGACGCACCGGCCATCGATGGCGTCATCCTCGATCTCGTGATGCCCGGCCTCGACGGCATGGGCGTGCTGGCGAAGATCCGCGAAGCCGGCCTCTCCGTCCCGGTCATCGTGCAGACCGCCCATGGCGGCATCGACAATGTGATCTCGGCGATGCGCGCCGGCGCAGCCGATTTCGTGGTCAAGCCCGTCGGCATGGAGCGCCTCCAGGTTTGCCTGCGCAACGCGCTCAACACCTCCGCGCTCAAGGGCGAACTGCAACGCATCCGTCACAGCCGCGAGGGCCGGCTGACCTTCTCCGACATCATCACCCGCGCCGATGCGATGGAGCCGGTGATGCGCGCCGCGCAGAAAGCGGCCAACTCGTCGATCCCTGTGCTGATCGAAGGCGAGTCCGGCGTCGGCAAGGAGATGTTCGCGCGTGCCATCCACGGCAGCGGCGAGCGCAAGGCGAAGCCCTTCGTCGCGGTCAATTGCGGTGCGATTCCCGACAACCTCGTGGAGTCGATCCTGTTCGGCCACGAGAAGGGCGCCTTCACCGGCGCGACCGAGCGTCACACCGGCAAGTTCGTCGAGGCCCATGGCGGCACGCTGTTTCTGGACGAGGTCAGCGAGCTGCCGCTGACCGCCCAGGTCAAGCTGCTGCGCGCGCTGCAGGAAGGCGCGGTCGAGGCCGTCGGCGGCCGCAAGCCGGTCAAGGTCGACGTCCGCATCGTCTCGGCGACCAACCGCAAGCTGCTCGAGCGGGTGAAGCAGGGCCATTTCCGCGAAGACCTGTTCTACCGCCTGCACGTGCTGCCGCTGACGATCCCCTCGCTGCGCGCCCGCCGCGAGGACATTCCGCATCTGCTGCGGCACTTCCTGGCGCGCTTTGCCGCCGAGGAGAACCGCGCCATCACCGGCATCAGCGGCGAGGCCGTGGCGCATCTCGCCCAGCTCGACTGGCCGGGCAACATCCGCCAGCTCGAGAACGCGGTCTATCGCGCCGTGGTCATGAGCGAGGGCGACCAGCTCGGCCTTGCCGACTTCCCTCTGCTGACCTCGCAGCCGCATGCCATGACGGAGATTCCGACGGCGCCGCTGATGCTGGAGCCGGTCGCGGCCCCCTCCCTGGTATCAGGTAATGAAATACCGATCGCACCACTGCCGCTGGCGGGAAACCTCTCGATGCTGACGCCGACCGGCGACGTCCGGCCGCTGGAGGAGATGGAGAACGAGATCATCCGTTTCGCGATCTCGCACTATCGCGGACAGATGTCGGAGGTCGCCCGCCGCCTCAAGATCGGCCGGTCCACGCTGTACCGGAAACTCGACGAAGCCGGCGTTCCCGGCCATGGCGGGAAAAGCGGCGAGGAGACGCACTGAGCCTCATGCGAACGGAGGTTCGCGTGCTGCGGCGACGCGGTCGCAACCCGTTGAATTACGGCAAAATTCGGCGGCGAGTTGAACCGTGACTTGGAAGTGACAGACAGAGGGAAAAGCGCCTGTTCCAGGCGCACAATCCGTTGCCAAGAGGCTCCCTTGAAGTCAGTTTGTCGTGAGTTGTCCCGGGTAGCGCTGGCTGCGAAATCGGGGCCTGTATATCGTCTGCGTATGAATCGTTGCGTGCAGGCGTGCAACTTTCGAGGGGCCGGCGCGGTTTAGCCGAAAACTCCATAGACGATAACGAAGCTGTTCCATGGGGGACAGTTCACCCAAGGGGTGTGACAATGCTCGACTGTTTGAACCACCGTGCAGGCTTTGACCGCGTCTTGATGACGGTCGCGGCGACCTTCCTCACGGTGTCGGCCGGCTCGGCCCTGGCGCAGGATCAGGCGCGCAGCAGCGCCGCCGAGCTCGCGATCGAAGCCGCGATTCCGCGCCCCGAACCCGCCAACGTCCCGCCCCCGACCGCTTCCGACATCAAGACCGACACCACCGCCACGGTGCAGGACCCCGCCAAGGAATCCGCACCCGTGAAGGCCGAAGCGGCGCCGGCGCCCGACAAGGTCGAGACCAAGCCGTCCGACGTCGCCACGACGCCCGCGCCCGAAGCACCGAAGAACGAGACCGCAAAGACCGAGCCTGCCAAGACGGAGCCTGCAAAGGCCGATACCGCGACCGCCACGCCGGCCGCTCCCGCGGCTCCCGCCGCTGCGGCAGCTCCTGCCGCCGAGCCGGTCAAGGCCGCCAGCAACGTTCCCGCCGCCGACCAGCCGGTCGCGGACAAGCTCAAGGACATCATCGGCGCCAAGACCTCGCGTCATTTCGACCGCAAGAACGAGCGTGCCGCGATCGAGAAGTTTTACGGCGCGCGCGATTTCGCGCCGGTGTGGACGCAAGCCGGCAGCCTGACCGCTGCGGCCAAGGGCGTGATCGCGCGGCTGAAGGATGCGGCCTCCGATGGCCTCAATCCGGCCGACTATCCGGTGCCGGATTTCGCCGCCGCGACCAACCCTGACGCGCTCGCCGATGCCGAGCTGAAGCTCACCGCCAGCATGTTCGACTATGCGCGCCAGGCGCAGAGCGGCCGCATGCACTGGTCGCAGGTCTCTGGCGACATCCTCTATCCCGAACATCCGGTCGACCCGAGCGACGTGCTGACCAAGGTCACGACCGCGACGGACGCCTCCGCCGCCCTCGACAGCTACAACCCGCCGCACAAGCTCTACAAGGAGCTTAAGGCGAAGCTCGCAGAGCTCCGCGGCCAGGGCAGCGGTCCGGTGATCGAGATCGCCGACGGCCCGGCGCTGAAATATACGCCCGCCGGAAAGAAGCAGGCGGAGATCGTCGTGGACGATCCGCGCGTGCCGCAGCTCCGTGCCAAGCTCGGCCTCGCCGAGAACGCCAGCGACACCCGCTACGATGCTACGGTTGCCGAAGCCGTCCGCAAATTCCAGAACGGCGCCGAGATGAAGCCGACCGGCATCCTGGACGACAAGACGGTCAAGGCGCTCAACACGCCCAAGCGCGACAGGCAGATCGACACCGTGCTGGTGAACATGGAACGCTGGCGCTGGCTGCCGCGCGACCTCGGCGTCCCCGCGCTGGGCGATGCCTATGTCATCCTCAACATTCCCGACTACACGCTGAAGGTGATGCAGCGCGGCCAGCAGGTCTGGACCACCCGCGTCGTCACCGGCAAGCCGGGCACGCACGCGACCCCGCTGCTCACCGAGACAATGAAGTACATCACGGTCAACCCGACCTGGAACGTGCCGCCGTCGATCGTCTACAACGAATACCTGCCGGCGTTGCAGCAGGACCCGACCGTGCTCCAGCGCATGGGACTCAAGCTCGAGCAGAACCGCGACGGCTCGGTGCACATCTCGCAGCCGCCCGGTGAAGCCAACGCGCTCGGCCGCATCCGCTTCAACTTCCCGAACAAGTTCCTGGTCTATCAGCACGACACGCCGGACAAGAACCTGTTCGCGAGGGACGACCGCGCCTTCAGCCACGGCTGCATGCGCGTGCAGAACCCGGATCAGTACGCCTCCGTTCTGCTCAACATCGCGATGCCGAACGAGAAGTACACGCCGGAGCGCGTGCGCAGCATGTACGGCAAGAGCGAGATCGACCTGAAATTCCCGACGCCGATCCCGGTCAACATCACCTACCAGACCGCCTTCGTGGACGACGCCGGCAAGCTGCAAATCCGCAAGGACGTCTATGGCCGCGACGCGACCATGATCAACATCCTGAAGAACGGCCGCGGCAAGGACCTCGAGAACGTCGTCGCCCACTCCCAGCCGAGCTATTCGCGCCCGGCGACCACCCTGCCCTCGGGCGTGGCGGTGGCCAACAATGGCGGCGGCTTCGGCTCGTCGGGTCCGAACTTCTTCGAGCGGTTGTTCGGTGGGGGAGCTCCGACCCCACCGCCGGCTCCGGTCGGCCGCCGGCCGCAGCAGCGGGTGTTTACCCGCTGAGGCCCGTCCGGCACCTCATTTCCTGAAATTCTACAATGAAATCAGCGGCCCTGTCCCAAGGACGGGGCCGCTTAACGTTAACCATTCTCCCACCTGCCCTCGGGCGACGGGCGTTTTTTTGCCACAGTCAACCGTTTAGGTTTGTATTCTGACTTGGTTTGGGGGCGGGAAGGTCAACCTCAAATTAACCTTCTCGCTTTAAGAAAGCGTTCACCCTCTTTCGCGCGCTAACGGGGTTGGCGGGAGAGTCCATTTTGAACGCTCGTCGACTGGGTGGGCTCATACGTGCTGACTGGTCTCGCACGCCAATTCTTTGTGCTGTCGTTGTCCCATGCGGGCGTGAAGGCCGGATCCCGGATCGGCCTCGCCGGCGCATTGCTGCTTGCTGCCGCGGGCTCGGTCCATAACGCCGCCGCGCTGAACGAGACCAAGACCCTCTCCTTCCACCACACCCATTCCGGCGAAGACCTCACTGTCACCTTCAAGCGCGATGGCCGCTACGACGAAGCCGCGCTGAAGCAGCTCAACCACTTCCTGCGCGACTGGCGCAGCCAGGACGAGACGGTCATGGACCGTCGCCTCTTCGACATCCTCTGGGAAGTCTATCGCGACGTCGACGGCAAGCAGCCGATCCAGATCATCTCCTCGTACCGCTCCCCCGCCACCAACGCCATGCTCCGCCGCCGCTCGTCGGGCGTCGCGCGCTTCAGCCAGCACATGCTGGGACATGCGATGGATTTCTACATTCCGGGCGTGCCGCTGGAGCAGATCCGCTTCGCCGGCCTGCGCCTGCAGCGCGGCGGCGTCGGCTTCTATCCGACCTCCGGCTCGCCCTTCGTCCACCTGGATACCGGCAGCATCCGGCACTGGCCGCGCATGACGCATGACCAGCTCGCCCGCGTCTTCCCGGACGGCAAGACGGTGCATCTGCCGACCGACGGCACGCCGCTGAAGGGCTATGAGCTCGCCAAGGCCGAGATCGAGCGCCGCGGCAATGGCGACGATTCCGCCAGCAAGCCGAACTTCTTCACCGCCCTGTTCAAGGGCAAGCCGGCGCCGGCCGCCAGCAGCGACGAGGATGACGAGGGCGCGCCCGCCCCGAGCGCAAAGCCGGCCGCACCGACCGTGGTCGCCGCCGCAGCCAAGCCGGCAGAGCCGGTGCCGACACCGCGCGCCAAGCCGCAGGTCGCAGCCACTCTCCAGCTCGCCTCGGCGGATGTGCAAATCGTCGCGCCGCCCAAGCCGAAGCCCGCGCCCGTGGCTGACAAGCCCGCCGACGCCAAATCTGCGGACGGCAAGCCGGAGACGCCGGCCGACATCATCAATGCCCGCGGCTTCTGGGACACGCCGGCCACGCCGCAGCAGGCCACGCCCGCGCAGGTCGCGGCGCTCAAGGCCCGCCAAGCGCTTGCCTCCGCCACCGATCCGCAGGCCACCGCGAGCGTGTCCAACGCAACGCTTCAGGCGCTCGCCTACGCGCCGGCCGCCTCCCCGGTCGACCGCGCCAATGTCGTCGCCGCCTCCGCGCCGATCCCGCGCTCTGCCCGCTCCGGCTCCCGCAACGTTGCGCAGGCCACCGAGATCAACAGCGTGGTCGGCAAGAGCATCGACGGCATGGTCGCGACCGCGACCCGGCTGTCCGCGGCCAAGGGCGAAAGCATCTGGCTCAAGATCGTGATGCTGTCGCCGAGCGCCAGCCGCGCGATGTCGGTCACGCTGATGGGCGAGCTCGATACGGCAGCGCTGCGCGGCTATTTCGTCAAGCCGCAGTCCGTGATCGCGATGAGCTTCACCGACGATCCGACGAAGGGCCTGTCCTGCGACAGTTTCTCGGGTAGCGCGACTGCGAAGCTCGAGACGACGTCCTTCGTCATGCGCACGGCCGCGCTGCGCTAAGGGCTGTAGCCCTCATCGTATCTCCAAGCATTCGATCTCGTAGCCCGGATATCGCTCCCGGGCTACAAGTCTACTACCTTACCGCGCCTTCTTCCCCCGCCGATCCAGATGATAGGTCAGCGCCAGCGACAGGCAGACCGCTAGCTCGCGCTCCGGCAGCTTGCCCGCAACCGGCAACAGCAACGCCCGCGTCTGCCGGTACTCGAACCGATCGGGAAAGCGCTCGCGAAAGGTGTCGACCAGCGTCGTCTTGCAGTTGAAGAGAATGGCGGCCTGGTCGGAGTCCTTGAGGCGGCCGAGCCGGATCGTGGAGCCGCTGCCGGTCTCGTCCGTGAGATAAGCGGGCTCGCCCCATTTCAGTGTTTCTGTGAGACTGCCGACATCGTCATGCGCCGCAGCAGCGGCGAAGATCAGCTCTCGCACCTGAAGCAGCCGCTTGCCGATCGGCGCCGGAAGAGCGTCGAAGGCACGGTTCACCTCGCGCGGCAGCCTCGGCGCAGTCACTGGCGTCTCCGTTCACAGACGAAACACGCGTCATTTGTAGCCCGCAAGGAGCGCAGCGCAATCCTGAGCGGCATCGGTTTGTGATCATGGCGCCCGGAAGGGATTTCCCCCACTCCCAACGGGTAATCACCCGGTATCCCCGCACGCGCCAGGGGCGCAGTGTTCATGCGCGAAAACCCGGAAGGGACGCCACGGGCCTGCCGCAGGCCTCGCGGAAAACTCGCTCAACGCGAAGAGGGGGCGCACGATGTCGGTGCCATGCAAATCCGAGCTCAGCCTTCTGAACCATGACGAGCGTGAAGTCATCTTGAACACGCACCATCCGCTGGTCGGCGAGATGGAGCGCGATGGACTCGAGCGCCTTCGCGACCGCCTTCGGGATCTGCGCGACAAGGAGCGTACGTTGTCGCGGCATCGACGCCGCGAGACCAAGGGCACGGCCGAGCCGCGCGGCAAGAGCTTCTCCGGAACGGCCGAGCATGCGAGCCGGCGGCAGTCGGTTTTCGCCGCAGCCATCAAGCGCATCAAGAACGAGCTGAGACGCATTCGAAAGTTTGAAGCACGACGCGAGCTCGGCGAAGCGGCGCGACGGGCGTTGGCACTCCGTCGGGCACGCCAGTTTGCGCGGCCGCAGACGTCCCCGACGTCACACGACGGCATGCGGTCCATCCCGAGCCGTCGCCGGACTTACAAGATTCCACCGGAAAAAATCGGACGCGTCTCGCAGGCCAACAAGCGGGCGCAGGCGCGGCGCGACTCCAAAAGCGGACGCGGCGGTTGAGACGCAGATCGGTCGTTGTGGACCGCGCGGGCTCCGCGCAATCCGGCATGCTTCGTTGCCGAGCAGGAGACCCGGATTTCGCTGACGCTCATCCGGGCTACGGCAGTGGTGCTTGAGGCGAACGCCTCAGATCATCCCCAGCGCCTGCATGTAGGTCTCGAGAATGGTCTCGGCCTCGGCGCGCTCGTTGGGATCCTGCTTGCGCAGGCGCACGATGGTGCGCAGCGCCTTGACGTCGTAGCCGTTGCCCTTGCTCTCGGCATAGACGTCACGGATGTCGTCGGAGATCGCCTTCTTCTCTTCCTCCAGCCGCTCGATGCGCTCGATGATGGATTTGAGCTGGTCCTTGGCAAATTTCGTCGCGGGCTCGTCGTCGCGGACGGCGGCGGAGGTGGCCATCTTGGTACTCCCAATGGAACTGGCAAAACGAGGTGACGCCGGCATCCACCGCGCGTGCTGGTAGACCCTTAGGGTTCGGACCCCCGGCGTTCAAGCAAGCATCGCGCTCGTCCACAGCGCGCCCACAGGAGATGACGCCGTCATTCCGGGGCGCCCGAAGGGCGAACCCGGAATGACGGAACGAAATTACTCAATGCCCGTGCGGATGGACCTTCTTCATCGCCTCGAGTTGCTCGGGCGTGGCCGTGCCCTGGTACTTCCCCTTCCAGGTCTCGTAGGGCATGCCGTAGACGGCCTCCCGGCTCTCGTCCTTGCTCAGGGCGACGCCCTGGGCGTCCGCGGCGTCCTTGAGCCAGTTGGACAGGCAGTTGCGGCAGAAGCCGGCCAGATTCATCAGGTCGATGTTCTGGACGTCCGTCCGCGTCTTCAGATGGTCGACCAGGCGGCGGAAAGCGGCCGCCTCGAGCTCCGTTCTGGTTTTGTCGTCGATTGCCATGACTGAATTCCTCAAAGCTCGGACCCCGATGGCGGTCACCCTTACGGGATCAGGTGGGGTCCTGTCACAGATTTTGCCATATCGCGGCGCAAACGGACCCGACTGCAGCCTGGGGCGGTTCCCCCGGGCCCTACGCAACATCGTCAATGATCTGGTATACGTTCCGCGACAATGATTGCCGAATCTCCCCGCCTCCCCCTTCGCCTGCTCGCCCGGTTGGTCCCGGTGCTGGCGGTCGCCCTGCTGTGCCTCTGGAGCAGCCCGGCCTCCGCCGATTTCCGACTCTGCAACAACACGTCGAGCCGGGTCGGCATCGCGCTGGGCTACAAGGACGCCGAAGGCTGGACCACCGAGGGCTGGTGGAACATCTCGTCCCGCTCCTGCGAGACGCTGCTGCGGGGCACGCTGGTCGCCCGCTACTACTACATCTACGCCATCGACTATGACCGCGGCGGCGAATGGTCTGGCCAGGCCTTCATGTGCTCGCGCGACAAGGAATTCACGATCCGCGGCACCGAGGATTGCCTGGCGCGCGGCTATGACCGGACCGGCTATTTCGAGGTCGATACCGGCGAGCAGCGGGCCTGGACGGTGCAGCTCACCGACGCCAACGAACAGCCGGCGCAGCAGCGCGTGCCTGGCCTGCCCGGACCGGTTGGCCCGGGCGGCGTTCCGGGTTTGCCCAATGGCCCGCCCGGTGCTACCCCCCCGGGCTCGCCCGGCCTGCCACCCCCGCCTGGAAATAAGCCATGAGGCGTCTTCGCCGTATCAAGATTCTCGCGACCCTCGGACCTGCCTCCTCAGACCTCGCGATGATCCGCCGTCTGTTCGAGGCCGGCGCCGATGTGTTCCGTATCAACATGAGCCACACCCCGCATGACAAGATGCGGGAGCTGGTAGCGACGATCCGCAATGTCGAATCGAGCTACGGCCGGCCGATCGGCATCCTGGTCGACCTCCAGGGCCCCAAGCTCCGGCTCGGCGCCTTCGCCGAAGGCTCGGTGCAGCTCCAGAACGGCCAGATCTTCACCCTCGATTCCGACAAGGCGCCGGGCGATGCCACGCGCGTCCATCTCCCGCATCCAGAGATCCTGGCGGCGCTCAGGCCTGGCCATGCGCTGCTGCTCGACGACGGCAAGGTTCGCCTGATCGCGGAGGAGACCTCGAAGGAGCACGCGGTGACGCGTGTCGTGGTCGGCGGCAAGATGAGCGACCGCAAGGGCGTCAGCCTGCCCGACACCGACCTGCCGGTCTCGGCGATGACGCCGAAGGACCGCGCCGACCTCGAGGCCGCGCTGGTCACCGGCGTCGACTGGATTGCGCTGTCCTTCGTGCAGCGCGCCGACGACGTGCTCGAGGCCAAGAAGATGATCCGCGGCCGCGCCTCCGTGATGGCCAAGATCGAGAAGCCGCAGGCGATCGACCGCCTCGCCGACATCATCGAAGCCTCCGACGCGCTGATGGTGGCGCGCGGCGACCTCGGTGTCGAGCTGCCGCTGGAGCGCGTGCCGAGCCTGCAGAAGCAGATGACGCGCATGGCGCGCCGCGCCGGCAAGCCGGTGGTGATCGCGACCCAGATGCTGGAATCGATGATCCAGTCGCCGGTGCCGACCCGCGCCGAAGTCTCTGACGTCGCCACCGCCGTCTATGAAGGCGCCGACGCCATCATGCTCTCGGCGGAATCGGCCGCCGGCAAATTCCCGGTCGAGGCGGTCTCGACCATGAACCGCATTGGCGAGGAGGTCGAGCGCGACCCGATTTACCGCTCGGTCCTCACGGCCCAGCGCCCGGCGCCGGAAGCGACCGCAGGCGACGCCATCGCGGACGCCGCACGGCAGATCGCCGAGACGCTCGATTTGCCCGCCTTGATCTGCTGGACCAGCTCGGGCTCGACCGCGGTGCGCGTGGCGCGCGAGCGGCCGAAGCCGCCGGTCGTGGCGATCACGCCGAACATTCAGGCCGGCCGCCGGCTCGCGGTGGTCTGGGGCGTGCATTGCGTGGTCGCGGAAGATGCGCGCGACCAGGACGACATGGTCAGCCGCGCCGGCCAGATCGCATTCCGCGACGGTTTCGTCCGCGCCGGCCAGCGCGTGATCATCGTCGCCGGCGTGCCGCTCGGCATTCCCGGCACCACCAACATGGTGCGCATCGCCTCGGTCGGCCCCGAGGGCGACGCGAACATCTAGGCCCGCGAAGAGCGGCCAAAACAAAAACGTCGAAAACAACCCCATGCACAGTAGCCGGGGCTATCCGGCCGCTTTGCGCGGGTTCTGCAAATAGGCGCGCCCGGACAATGACCTGAGCGGGATCACGCCCCGCCCTGGTCGCATCCCACTTTTTTCACGCGCCAACCAGCGCCTTGGTCGTCGGGAGCAACGTCTGCTGCACGACGAGACCGCGGGCGCGGGCGTCCATGACGCCGACGGCACGCAGCGCCAGCAGCGTCACGGTCTGCACCGCATCGCGCATCTTGATGGGATCTTCGAGATTGTCGGGCGCAAGCGGGCCGACGAGGGCCTCGTGCAGCGCGCCAAGCAGCGCAGTGGCCGCGAGCGCGGTGTCCTGCGCCGGCAGATGGCCGGCACGCACGGCGGCGTCGATCCGGCTGGCGATCTCGCCGGCGATCTCGCGCCGGCTGGCAAGCCTGGAGGCGCTGACATCGACATCGACGGGCTCGGCCAGGATGCCCCAGGCCAGCCGCCGCTGCGACAGCGTATGCACCGCCACGGTCGTGACCGCGGCGGCCAGCGCCGAGGACGGGCCCGGCGCGGCATCGGCCGCCCGCCGGATCGCCGCGAGCTCGTCCCGCGAAACCTCGGCGATCAATTCGGAGATCAGCTCAGCCTTGGAGGGGAAGTAGCGGTAGACCGTGCCGGCCGCGACATTGGCCCGGACCGCAACCGGAGCGATCTGCACCGCCGCCATCCCGCCTTCCGCCGCAGCCTCCCGCGCCGCCGCCAATATCGCACTGCGCCTGGCCGCAAGGCGCTTAACCACTTGATGCGTCCGCCGATAAACCATGGCGCGCTTCCTGTCCCACCCACGCCGGCCGCACGCCCTGCGGCCGAACGCTTCGTCACTTTAAAGCTGCAAATCGCCCCGCAAGGACTGAACAACTATTCAGGGGGGATGACAAGATGGATTTGCGTAAAGCGTCACGGCAAAGCCGCAGGCGACAAATGCGCGAAGTGCTGGAGCCGGTTGATAGACCGCTAACCACAATTGTTA
>Ga0207426_1002368_pt1 | contig 12217 bp, 9 predicted proteins | sample AraplaMF_Cvi_mMS_FD_184265 | JGI IMG/M metagenome (GOLD analysis project Ga0207426, IMG submission 184265) | Arabidopsis root microbial communities from the University of North Carolina, USA - plate scrape MF_Cvi_mMS (SPAdes) (version 2) | ecosystem: Host-associated > Plants > Roots > Endosphere ...
GGACCGGATCAGCCTCCATCGCGGCGACCTGTTCGCCCCGCTCGGCGATGCCAGATACGACCTGATCATCACGAACCCGCCTTACGTCGATGCCGAGGGCATGGCCGCGCTGCCGCCGGAATGCCGGGCCGAGCCGAAGCTCGCCTTCGACGGCGGCGCCGATGGTCTGGATGTGGTGCGCCGCATCCTGGCCGAGGCGCCCGATCATTTGACGCCGGATGGCGGGCTGATCTGCGAGATCGGCCGCGGCCGGGAGCTGGTCGACGAGGCCTTTCCGGAACTACCGCTGCTCTGGCTCGACACCGAGGATTCCGAAGGCGAGGTGTTCTGGATCGCGGCCGCCGATCTGGCCTGACCGTCACGGCGCCTCCCGGCGGAACAAGTCAAATTCCGCCACGTTCATCCCCCGACGAACTGTCTCGCTCTTGGAGGATGTCCAGATGCTCGCGCCATCAGGCGAATTGCTGCGCGCCGGCATGGCGCTGAAGCTCAACCATATCAAACGGGCCGCTCAATCCTACATGCGGGACCGCACCAGCCATGCCACGGGCCGGGTGACGTCCTACGCGATGGCCGGCGGGCTGTTCGCGGTCGCCGGGGTCTTCGTCATGGCGGCATTCTCAGTGGGGCTGATCGCACTCTACCGCTGGGTGGCGTTGGCGCATGGCCAGTTCTGGGGATTCGGAGCGGTTGGCGCGGTCCTGCTGGTGCTGGCCGCGATCTGTGCCGGCGTCGCATCTGCGCAGATGAACCGGAAAGCCAAGCCGATCGTGCCACTTACGAGCCGTCTTCGCGTGGCCATCGCCACCCCGCGCATTCCCAGTGGCACCGTCTCGCAGGCCGTGAAGGAAGTCGCGACCGCGATCCCGCTGGCCCCGTTGGCGCCTGATGAAGGTGGCAAGGCCTGGCGCGCGCGCGGCAAGCGGCCGGTGCAGGTCGGCATGATGCTGGCTGCGGTCGGCCTGATCGGCCTCGCTGCGGCGCGGCGGCATCGCAATGGGCAAAGACTGGGCGCCTGAATGCCGACGTCTCGTCCCGGGCATCTCGACAGCTGGATGCTGATCGCAGCGACGGCCGTGTTCGTGCTGACGGCCGACCGTTACGTCCAGGACACCGGGCTGTTTCGCGCCGGACCTCGCCCCGATCAGCGCAATCAGGAGGCGAATTCGCCGGAGACCGACCCAAGCGGCGCGGCTGCCGAGCCTGGGCGTGGACGCCGTTCGACCAGCCCGTTCAAGATCCCCTGGTCCGGCTGGAAGGACATCCTCTGGCGCACCTCTCAGCGCATCGGCGACGACCGCCTGTTGGCAACCGCGGGAGGCGTGGTGTTTTTCGGTCTGCTCGCGGTCTTTCCGGCCGTGACCGCGCTGGTCTCGTCCTATGGATTGTTCACCGACCCCTCCACGATATCGGACAATCTGCAGACTCTTGCGATGATGCTGCCCTCGGGCACGTTCCAGATCGTCGAGGACCAGATCGCCCGGGTGGTATCGAAAGGCAACACGGCCCTCGGCACCACTTTCGCCTTCGGCCTCCTGCTTGCGATCTGGAGCGCCAACGCCGGGGTCAAGGCGATCTTCGATGCCCTTAACGTTGCCTATGAGGAGCGCGAGAAGCGCAGCTTCATCCGGTTGAACCTGATCTCGCTGGCCTTCACGATTGGCGGCATTGCCGCATTGCTGCTGATGGTCGGCGCCGTGGTCGCGTTTCCCCTGGCGCTGGATCATCTGGGCATGGCCCCCGAGAGCAAACTGATCGTCGCATTGGCGCGCTGGCCCCTGCTTCTCGTCATTCTGCTGGCCGCACTTGCCATCCTCTACCGCTTCGCACCGAGCCGTGACGCTCCGCGCTGGCAATGGCTGAGCGTGGGGGCAACGACGGCGGCCCTGCTCTGGATCGCCGGCTCGTCTCTGCTGTCCTGGTATCTCTCCGCGTTCGGGGACTACGACGCGACCTACGGCTCGCTCGGCGCAGCGATCGGCCTGATGATGTGGATGTGGATGTCGGCCATCGTCATCATGTTCGGCGCCGAACTGAATTCGGAGATCGAGCGGCAGACCCTGCACGACACGACTACCGGGCAGCCGAAGCCGCTCGGCAGCCGCGAGGCCGTCTCGGCCGACACGGTCGGCGCCGCCGCACCGGCCTGACCGCGTTCGAGAGCGGGCCACTATCCCCTCGAATCAACATTGATGTTAGGGTCGCGTGACTTCGGGGAGCACGAGGCGCTGCGGCTTCGCACAGCGACCCGTGTTTTCCCGGGTGAGGCAGTCAGCTCTTGAGGCGTAACGCGCGGCATGATTCGCATTTCGACGATCTTCATCGCCATCTGCATGGTTCTGGTCGCGGCCTCGCTCGGGCTTGTGCTGTACGCCGTCGCCGGCATCAGCGGGACCGAATCCGGGATCGTGGCGCTGACCGCGCTGACTTTCCTGATCCTCTACAACGCCGTGTCGATGCGGCTGCGCGACCGCAACGACGTCGGCGGCCAGATCGCCGATCTGTCGCGCGGCACCGCCGACCTCGCCCGCCAGGTGGCCGAGTTCGGCCGCCGGCTGGCTGCGATCGAGGGACGCATCGCCTCGTCCAATTCGACCAACTCCGACCGCATCCAGTCGGTGGTCAGCGAGATCAACGAGCTCGGCGGATTGGTCAGGCAGCTCGCCACCACCGTATCGACCCATGAGGATCTGTTGGCCGGCAATGCGCCGGCTCCCGCTCCCGTTCCCACCCCAATCGCCAGGCAGGAACCGGAGGCGCCGATCGACCTGATGACGGCGTTCGAGGAGCAGCCAGCCGCCCCTCCCCTGCTTCCCGCAGCACCGCCGCCTCCGGTGGCGCGACAGGCCCCGGCGGTCCAGCCCCAGAGCGCCTCCCCTGTTCAGACAGCCACCGGACGCAACCAGACTCAATTGCTGGCGACGCTGCGCAACGCCATCGACGAAAACCGCGTCGATATCTTCCTGCAGCCGATGGTGACGCTGCCGCAGCGCAAGGTGAGGTTCTACGAGGCGGTGACGCGCCTGCGCGACGAGCGCGACCAGTTGATCGCCGCCGAGGAGTTCATCAGCATCGCGGAAGCTTCGGGGCTGATCGGGCGCATCGACAACATGGTGATGCTGCGCTGCGTGCAGGTGCTGCGGCGCCTGATGGTGCGCAACAAGGACGTCGGCGTGTTCTGCAACGTCGCGGCGTCCACGCTCGGCAATTCCACCACCTTCGCGCAATGCCTCGACTTCCTCGAAGCCAACCGGGCGCTGGCGCCCTCGCTGGTGCTGGAGTTCAAGCAATCGACGTTCCGCAATCTCGGCCCGGCCGAGACCGAGAACCTCGCCGCGCTGGCCCAGCGCGGGTTCCGTTTCTCGATCGACCATGTCACCGATCTTAGGATCGAGCCGCGCGAGCTGGCCGACCGCGGCGTGCGCTTCATCAAGGTGCCGGCCACGCTGCTGCTCGACCCCAGGCAGGCCTCGACGTCGGACATTCACCCTTCCGACCTCTCCGACCTGCTCGGCCGCTTCGGCATCGACCTGATCGCGGAGCGGATCGAAGGCGAGCGCGCCGTCGTGGACCTGCTCGACTATGACGTGCGGTTCGGCCAGGGCTTCCTGTTCGCGCCGCCCCGGCCATTGCGGCCGGAGGGGGCATCTGCTACCGGCGGGGCCTCGCCGAACCAGGCGCAGGACATTCAGGGATCCAATGGCTCCGCTTCCCCCAGCCAAGGTACGACAACTGGCGCGACATCAGCCGCTCCTCCGGCACAACGCATCACCGGCAACGCGGCTCTCGCGCGCCGCATCTGACCGGCCGCGCGCATCATGACCACGCTGCATTTCGCCGAAAGCCTGCGCGAGCTCGTGGGCGGCGTCGATGTCGTGCTCAGCGACATCTGGGGCGTCGTCCACAACGGCCTCGAATCCTTCCCCGAAGCCTGCGAGGCACTGCACACCTATCGCAGCCGCGGCGGTACGGTGATCCTGATCACCAACGCACCGCGGCCGGCGGACTCGGTGCAGCGGCAATTGCGCAAGCTCGGCGTCGCCGACGAGACCTATGACGCGATCGTTTCGTCCGGCGACCTGACCCGGCTCTATGTTGCCGAGCATCCCGGCCGCAAGATGTTCTGGCTCGGCCCCGAGCGCGACAACTCGATCTATCGCGGCCTCGATGCGACAACCGCGCCGCTGGAGGAAGCCGACTACATCGTCTGCACCGGCCTCTATGACGACGAGACCGAGACGGCGGAAGACTATCGCGGCATGATGCTGAAGGCGCGCGAGCGCAAGCTGACGCTGGTCTGCGCCAACCCCGACATCGTGGTGGAGCGCGGCGACCGGCTGATCTATTGCGCCGGCGCCATCGCGGAGCTCTACCGCGAGCTCGGCGGCGACGTGATCTTCTACGGCAAACCGCACCGGCCGATCTACGAGCGCGCGATGGCACTCGCCGGCGAACGCCAGGGCCACCCGATCGACCGGAAAAAGGTGCTCGCGATCGGCGATTCCGTCCGCACCGACCTGACCGGCGCACGCGAATTCGGCATCGACTGCCTGTTCGTGACCCGCGGCATCCATGCCGAGGAGTTCGAGGGCCTCGACCAGCTCGACCCGAATTCGGTGATGGAGTTGTTCGGCCACCCGCCGAAGGCGCTGATGCGCGAATTGAAGTGGTGATGGCGCGGCTGAGTGCGCGGACGCTTCAGCCCAACGTCGTCATGGCCGGGGCTTGACCCGGCCATCCATGTCTTGCTTCCAGCATCAAGAACGTGGATGCCCGGGACAAGCCCGGGCATGACGATCTCGATGGAGAATTGTTGATCCGGAGAAGAGCGCGCTTACGCGCTCGCCATGTCCGGGAAGACCGCCTCGATCTTGGTCTTCAGCGTCGCTGCGTTGAACGGCTTGACGATGTAGTTGTTCACGCCGGCCTTCTTGGCCGCGATCACGTTCTCGGTCTTGGATTCCGCCGTGATCATGATGAAGGGCGTGGTGGCGAGGTTCGGATCCGCGCGCACTTCGCGCAGCAGGTCGTAGCCCGTCATCGGCTCCATGTTCCAGTCGGAAATCACGAGCCCGTACTTCTTGCCGCGCATCTTGTTCAGCGCTGCCGAACCGTCGCTGGCATCATCGATATTCTCGAAGCCAAGCTGCTTCAGCAGATTCCTGATGATACGGATCATGGTGCTGTAGTCATCAACCACCAGAACCGACATCGACAAATCAACCGCCATCTCGACTCCCCCAACGCAAACCCAGGAATGTTACAATCGGACCCGCCGGCTCTCGCCCCGCAGTTCCACGTTTCAAGAACTAGCACCAAGGCGTTAAACAGCGCGTTAATCGCGGACGCCCCCGAAGGACTGAAATCGCGTTCAATGCGGCCGCCCCCTCCCGCTTGACTTCGTCCGGCGGCTCAAGCCACGGTCCGGGCCGGTCCTGCCGCATCGAGAATTCCCCTGATGGCCCCGCATTTTACCGTTATCCGCGATACGACGCCGGATTCCGCGATTTTAAGGGGCGCCGTGGTCGCCATGGGCAATTTCGACGGGGTCCATCTCGGCCATCGCGCGGTGATCGCAGCCGCCATGGAAATGGGCCGCGCGCATGGCCGCCCTGCACTGGCATTGACCTTCGAACCGCATCCGCGGCGGTTTTTCAGCCCTAACACCCCGCAATTCCGCCTGACGGACGAGCCGGCCAAGCTGCGGCTCCTGGCCGGCACCGGGCTTGCCGGCGCCGTGGTCATGACGTTCGACAAGGCGCGGGCCGGCACCAGCGCGCAAGACTTCATTCACCATGACCTGATCGGACGCCTCGGCGTCAGCGGGATCGCGGTCGGCTACGACTTCCATTTCGGCAAGGGACGGGTCGGCTCCCCGAGCCTGCTGGTGAACGAGGCCCCCCGGCTCGGCATCGAGGTCGACGTGCAGCCGCATGTCGATATCGACGAGCGGCCGGTCTCCTCCAGCGCGATCCGGATCGCGCTCGCCGAAGGCCAGCTCGACGAGGCCACCACCATGCTGGGCGCCCCCTGGTTCGTCACCGGCGAGGTGATCCACGGCGAGAAGCGTGGCCGGGACCTCGGCTACCCCACCGCCAATATCCGCCTCGATGCCAATTGCGGGCTCAAACACGGCATCTACGCCGTACGGGTCGGCCGCGGCCAAGGAAAGGACCAGGTGCGGCTAAACGGGGTGGCGAGCTTCGGCCGCCGCCCGACCTTCGATAACGGCGCGCCGCTGCTGGAAATCTTCCTGTTCGACTTCAAGGGCGACCTCTACGGCCAGGCGCTCGACTGCGCCTTCATCGGCTTCATCCGCGAGGAGCTGAAATTCGACAGCCTGGAGGCCCTGATCCGCCAGATGGACGACGACTCCCTTCGCGCCCGCGCCATGCTGGCCGCCGCCCCGGACGCCTTTCCGCGGCTGGGCGTGATCGCCTGAAGGCCGATCCGGCCTTGCCGGGCCTTTTGCGCTTCTATCTTTTGCGCTTCCCCCGCCCCCCTGCTATGGAGAACCGATGTTTGCGCGGCGCATCATAGGGATTAGCGGCCCGGCTTCCGCCTGAGCCTTCGGCTCGGCGCAAGACCGGGATTTCGTCGTTCCACCCCGCGATTCCGCATCGCCATCCGTTCCCGCGCCATTTCCGAGCCAGTCAGCCTCATGTCCGAAAAGCCGCAGAAGTCAGACGCCAAAGACTATTCGAAGACCCTTTACTTGCCGCAGACCGAATTCCCGATGCGCGCCGGCCTGCCGCAGCGCGAGCCGGAGATCCTGAAATACTGGAGCGACATCGGCCTCTACGACAAGCTGCGCAAGGAAGCCGAGGGCCGCGCCAAGTTCGTGCTGCATGACGGCCCGCCCTACGCCAACGGCAACATCCATATCGGCCACGCGTTGAACAAGATCCTCAAGGACGTCGTCACCAAGAGCCAGCAGATGCTGGGCTTCGACTCCAATTACGTGCCCGGCTGGGACTGCCACGGCCTGCCGATCGAATGGAAGATCGAAGAGGAAAACTATCGCAAGAAGGGCAAGCAGAAGCCCGACTTCCGCGACTCCGCCGCGATGGTCGCGTTCCGCAAGGAATGCCGGGCCTATGCCACGCATTGGATCAACGTCCAGCGCGAGGAGTTCAAGCGGCTCGGCATCGTCGGCGACTGGGATCATCCCTATCAGACCATGAGCTATCCGGCCGAAGCGCAGATCGCGCGCGAGCTGATGAAGTTCGCGGCCAACGGCACGCTGTATCGCGGCTCCAAGCCGGTGATGTGGAGCGTGGTCGAGAAGACCGCGCTCGCGGAAGCCGAAGTCGAGTATGAGGACCACACCTCCGACACTGTGTGGGTGAAATTTCCGGTCACGTCTCCGGCGCATGGCGCGCTTGCCTCCGCAAGCGTCGTGATCTGGACCACCACGCCCTGGACCCTGCCCGGCAATCGCGCGATCTCGTTCTCGCCGAAGATCGCCTACGGCCTCTACAAGGTGACGGATGCGCCCGCGGACAATTGGGCCAAGACCGGCGATCTCCTGATCCTGGCCGACGCGCTCGCCGCCGACGTGTTCAAGCAGGCGCGCGTCACGTCTTACGAGAAGGTGCGCGACATTCCCGGCGACACGCTTGATGCCGTCGAGTGCGCCCATCCCTTGCGCGGCCTTGATGGCGGCTACGAGTTCATCGTGCCGCTGCTCGCGGGCGATCATGTCACCGACGATACCGGCACCGGCTTCGTCCACACCGCGCCGAGCCACGGCCGCGAGGACTTCGACGTCTGGATGGCCAACACGCGCGAACTCGATGCGCGCGGCATCGCGACCGCGATCCCCTACACCGTCGACGAGAACAGCGCCTACACCGCACAGGCCCCCGGCTTCGTCGGCAAGCGCGTGCTCAACGACAAGGGCGAGAAGGGCGATGCCAACGAGGCCGTGATCAAGGCGCTGGTCGAGGCCGGCAAGCTGCTCGCGCGCGGCCGCCTCAAGCACCAATATCCGCATTCCTGGCGCTCTAAGAAGCCGGTGATCTTCCGCAATACGCCGCAATGGTTCATCGCGATGGACAAGGACATCAGCGAGGACGGCCACGCGAAGAAGGGCGACACGCTGCGCGCCCGCGCGCTACGCGCGATCTCGGTCACGCAATGGGTGCCGCCGTCGGGCGAGAACCGCATCAACGGCATGATCGCCAACCGTCCGGACTGGGTGATTTCGCGCCAGCGTGCCTGGGGCGTGCCGATCGCCGTGTTCGTACGCGAGAAGAGCGACGGCTCGGCCGAGATCCTGCAGGACGAGATCGTCAATCAGCGCATCGCGGAAGCCTTCATGGAGGAAGGCGCCGACGCCTGGTACATGGACGGCGCCCGCGAGCGCTTCCTCGGCTCCCGCTCGAGCGAAGACTGGAAGAAGGTCGACGACATCTGCGACGTCTGGTTCGATTCCGGCTCCACCCACGCCTTCGTGCTCGAGGATCGCCAGAACTTCCCGCAGCTCGGCAACATCGTGCGCAAGGTCGACGGCGGCCGGGATACCGTGATGTATCTGGAAGGCAGCGACCAGCATCGCGGCTGGTTCCACTCCTCGCTGCTGGAAAGCGCTGGCACGCGCGGCCGTGCGCCTTACGACGTCGTGCTGACCCACGGCTTCACGCTCGACGAGAACGGCCGCAAGATGTCCAAGTCGCTCGGCAATACGGTCGAGCCGCAGAAGGTGATCAAGGATTCCGGCGCGGACATCCTGCGCCTGTGGGTCTGCGCCACCGACTACGCCGATGACCAGCGCATCGGTCCGGAGATACTGAAGAACACCATCGAGACCTATCGCAAGCTGCGCAATTCGATCCGCTGGATGCTCGGCACTCTGCATCACTTCAAGGCGAGCGAGAAGGTCGCCTATGCCGACATGCCCGAGCTCGAGCGGCTGATGCTGCACGAACTGGCCGGCCATGCCGAGACCATCCGCAAGGCCTATGCCGCGTTCGACTACAAGACCGTGGTCGCGAGCCTGTCGGCCTTCATGAACTCCGAACTGTCCGCGTTCTACTTCGACATCCGCAAGGATACGCTGTATTGCGATCCGCCGTCATCGGTGGCGCGCAAGGCGGCGCTCACCGCGATCGAAATGCTGTGTGATGCGCTGCTGAAGTGGCTCGCGCCGATCCTCAGCTTCACCACCGACGAAGCTTGGCGGATGTTCCGTCCCAACGCGGAGCCGTCGGTGCATCTGACGCTGTTCCCCACCGATATCGAAAAGCTCCGCGACGACAAGCTCGCCGCCAAGTGGGAGGCGATCCGCAACGTGCGTCGCGTCGTCACCGGTGCGCTCGAGCTCGAACGCGCGGCCAAGAACATCGGCTCCTCGCTGGAGGCATCGCCCGTGATCTATGTCGCCGACCGCGCCATGCTGGCGACGCTGTTCGACACTGATCTCGCCGAAGTCTGCATCACCTCGAATTACGAGGTGCGTGAAGGAGAGGCGCCGGCCAATGCATTCCGTCTCGATGCCGTGCCCGGTGTCGCTGTCGTGGTCGAGAAGGCGGCCGGCACCAAATGCGCGCGCTCCTGGAAATTCTCGCCGACGGTCGGCGAAGACGCCGAATACCCCGACGTCACCCCGCGCGACGCTCAGGCGCTGCGCGAATGGAAGGCGTTGGGCGTGAGCGTCTGATCGGCCGGCCATGACCCCGCTCCGCGCCGGCATCCTCGCGGCCATGGTCACGCTCGTCGCCGACCAGGCCTCGAAGCTGTGGCTGCTGAACGTGTTCGACCTGGCCCGGCGCGGCGTGGTGCAGGTGATGCCGTTCTTCGATCTGGTGCTGGCCTGGAATATCGGCATCAGCTTCGGCTGGCTGCAGAACGACAGTCAGGCAGCCCAGATCGCGCTGATGGCGGTCAAGGTCATCGCCGTGGTCGCCCTCGCCATCTGGATGGCCCGCTCGCACACCCGGCTGGCCACCGTCGCGCTCGGCCTGATCATCGGCGGCGCCATCGGCAACGGCATCGACCGCTTCGCCTATGGCGCAGTGGTCGATTTCGCCCTGTTTCACATCGAAATCGGCGGAAAAACCTATAATTGGTACATCTTCAACCTCGCGGACGTGGCCATCGTTGTCGGGGTGGCGGCCCTATTGTATGATTCCTTCCTGGGGGTACCCGCCGCAAAAGCGCCCTGATCCCGGCTGATACGGGCGGGCAGGCGGAACCTTGCTTTTTTTTGCGAGGACTGGCCGCGCGCGAACGGCGAAGCGGCAAACTGCCACAATATGGAACAGGTACAGTGATGCGCAGCTCCGAGACCAGCGGTTCGATGGTTCGAGACCCCAAATCCGGGTTCTGGCGGGCGTTGAAATTGTCCGCTGTCGCGCTCGGCATCGGCCTGGTCATGACGGCCGGCCCGGTCCGCGCCGGTGACGACGACGACGATGATGACGGGATGACCTTCGAAGAGAAGATCATCGACAATCTGATGTCCGGCATCGGCGCCAAGAGCATGGAAAAGCCCGGCATCGAATACCGCGAGCGCTCGCCGCTGGTGGTGCCGCCCAAGCTCGACCTGCCGCCTCCCGCGACCCAGGCCAAGAATGCCCCGAACTGGCCGAAGGACCCCGAGGAGAAGCGCCGCAAGGAAGCCATCGCCGCGCGCAAGAAGGCGACCAAGGAAACCGAGAACTGGCAGGTTGGCCGGTCGCTGACGCCCGCCGAAATGAAGGCGGGCCAGGTCGCCGCAGCCCCGCGAACCAGCAACGACCCGATCCAGCCGGGCACCAACGGCAACCCTTCGCTCAGCCCTGCCGAGCTCGGCTATGCCGGCGGCCTCTGGAACATGATGAAGGGCGTCGGCGGCGCCCCGGAACAGAAGCAGTTCACCTCCGAACCCGCGCGCTCGTCACTGGTCGAGCCGCCGCCGGGCTACCAGACGCCGTCCCCGAACTACGCCTATGGCGCCGGCAAGGACAATACGAAGAAGACCTATTTCGACATCATGTCGGGCAAGGACAAGGAACAATAGCGTTCCGGTCCATTGCGACATCCTGACAGGCGCGAACCCTGTGCCGGCGGTTTATGCACGCCGCACGCGCGGTCTGTGCATTGCCTAACAGTAACTTGCCACCGCGTTGAGTTCTCTGCTTCGTGACGCGAAGCCTCAGCCGCACGATATAGCATGCCGTGTCGCCGAGCCGGAGACCCGGGCTCGGCCTTTTACCAGGGATGATGATGTCCGATAATCGATCGGTTGCCCGCCTTTTTGCCGCGCTGCTTGCGACGAGCGTTCTCTCAACCAGCGCCGCCTTCGCCCAGACCACCGTCACATCGGCTCCGCCTGCGAGCTTCACCCTCGCCAATGGCATGCAGGTCGTGGTGATCCCCGATCACCGCACGCCCGTGGTCACCGAGATGATTTGGTACAAGGTCGGCTCGGCCGACGAGACGCCGGGCAAGTCCGGCCTCGCGCATTTCCTCGAGCATCTGATGTTCAAGGGCACGTCGAAGCATCCGGTCGGCGAATTCTCCCAGACCGTACTGCGCGTCGGCGGCAACGAGAACGCCTCGACCTCGGTCGATTACACCAACTACTACCAGCGCGTGCCGAAAGAGCAGCTGCCGACCATGATGGAGTTCGAGGCCGACCGCATGACCGGCCTCGTCCTCAAGGACGAGAACGTGCTGCCCGAGCGCGACGTCGTGCTCGAAGAATACAACATGCGCGTCGCCAACAATCCTGACGCGCGGCTCAACGAGCAGATCATGGCCGCGCTCTATCTCAATCACCCCTACGGCCGGCCGGTGATCGGCTGGCACCAGGAGATCGAGAAGCTCGACCGCGAGGACGCGCTTGCTTTCTATCGCCGTTTCTACGCGCCAAACAACGCAATCCTGGTGATTGCCGGCGACGTCGAAGCCGCCGACATCCGCCCGCTGGTCGAGCGCAATTTCGGCTCGATCCCGGCCCAGCCCGCCATTCCGGCGCGCCGCATCCGCCCGCAGGAGCCGGAGCCGGCGGCGCCGCGCACCGTGACGCTGGCGGACCCGCGCGTCGAGCAGCCGAGCGTCCGCCGCTACTACCTCGTGCCCTCCGCAACGACGGCCGCGGCCGGCGAGAGCGCGGCCCTCGACGTGCTGGCGCAGCTGATGGGCAGCGGCAGCAACTCCTATCTCTACCGCGCGCTCGTCGTCGACAAGCCGCTCGCGGTCTCCGCCAGCGCCAGCTATTCGAGCATCTCGC
>Ga0207426_1002371_pt1 | contig 12208 bp, 8 predicted proteins | sample AraplaMF_Cvi_mMS_FD_184265 | JGI IMG/M metagenome (GOLD analysis project Ga0207426, IMG submission 184265) | Arabidopsis root microbial communities from the University of North Carolina, USA - plate scrape MF_Cvi_mMS (SPAdes) (version 2) | ecosystem: Host-associated > Plants > Roots > Endosphere ...
AAAAAGGAGGTATAAAGGTACATGCAATGATGGATGCTTTCAGCGGAGTGACCGAGTTTATTCGTATTACAGCTGCCCGGGAGCATGACCGTAAGTTTCTGTACCACTTGAAGTTACCGGCAGGTAGCTGGTTAGTCTTTGACAAAGCTTATAATACCTATCATCACTTTGCTAAATGGACAACCCAAAAGATCTGGTTTGTGAGCCGCATGAAGGACAATGCTGTTTTCCATGTTACTAAAATACTGGTAGATAAAACACGGAAAAAACAGGCTATTGGTGTTATCAAAGAGCAATACATTACTGTAGGCATTAAAACCAATGGAACGATAACGGCACGGTTAAAACTGCGGCGGGTCACTTATAAGTCCAGGGAAGGCAAAATATTTGTGTATATCACCAATGATTTTACCTTACCAGCCTCAAAGATCGCTACCATTTATAAAAATCGCTGGATGATTGAATTGCTCTTTAAACAGATCAAACAGAACTTCCCCTTACGGTACTTTTGGGGAGAAAGTGACAACGCTATTAAGATGCAGGTGTATTGTGTGTTGATCGCCCAATTGTTGATGGTAGTCATCCGCAAGAAGGCAGCTACCAAAAAATCATTCGCCAATATGATTACTGTGATCCGGTTGCATTTGATGAGTTATGTAGGGCTGCTGGAGTTCATTAAAGACACGTATAAAGCCTGGAGGAAAACACATAACGCATCATTTGATTTTTCTACGTAACAGATGGGGGAGCTCCCCCTGATTCTGAAACAATCGATTTTTTACCTGTAAACTTTGCCTGCAAAGAAATACAGCCTATTTTAACCCGATTTTAGTCGGACAACAATAAAAAAGAAAATAAAAAAAGGGCCTGCTCCGAAAGAGCAGACCCCTGCATTCAACCTATCTTACAACAACACATCCTAACGAACAATCAATCGTTTGCCCCTGGCCATCAATCGGAGCAAACGGGTATTTCCATAAAAGGCCGAATGGTACCTGGCGTCAGCTTTGCGGCGTTCGCCGTAGGCTCTGAGTACCGCATCTGCTGTAACCATTCCTGTCATTTTCCTGTCGGCATCCAGTACCGCCAGTACATCCGGTGCATAGCTATCGAATAATTCCGTTACCAGGTTAATATCATCAGAAGCATATACATAAGGCGCCGATGCTTCCAGTTCCTGCGCCAGGGTAGTATCTCCGCCGGTAGTCAGTTTTGCCCGGTTGAGATATCCTTTGAAAGCGCCTGCCTCATCTGTTACCGGCAGGTATTGATAATAGTATGCCGCACTTTGCTCCTGCAGGAATTGTTGCGCCTGTAGCAGCGTCATGTTATCACGCAGTGTCAGTATGGGTTTTACGATCACAGTCGACACACTGATCAGCTGCATAATATCCGGCGTATATTCATCCGGTGCGGATACCCCTCTGCGCCTGATTTTTTCTGTCATAATACTTCCTTTCATCAGGAAGAACGACACAAAATACGCCGCGGTACAGGCGCCGATCAGTGGCAGCAGGCCATGTGGCTGCCCGGTGGTTTCCAGTGAAAATACGATGGCTGTTAACAATGCGCGGGAGGCGCCGGCAAACATAGCCGCCATACCAATTAATGCCGAGGTAGCGATGTTGATATCGCTGCCGGGAAATATTTTCTGTACCAGCATACCGATCAATGCGCCCAAAGCGCCGCCAATAGTGAATAAAGGCGCGAGGGTACCACCGGAAGTACCACTACCCAGGGAGATGACCCATGAAATATACTTGAGTACACAAAGAGATATCACCAATGCCAGCGGTACATTACCGGTGAGCAGGGTTTTAATATTATCATATCCTACGCCCATGGTATGTGGTGCATAATAACCTACCACACCCACTACTACAGCGCCGAGCGCGGGCCACCACATCCAGTGGATGGGCAATTTTTCAAACATATCTTCCACAAAGTATACAGACTTTGATACGTAGGCCGCTACTACACCTACTACTGCGCCCATGAGTACATAAGTCACCAGGGCAATATCCGATACCGCGGGAATATCCGGCATCGCAAACACAGGATGACTTTCAAACAAGAGAATATGCATACCTGCTCCGGCAATACAACCTATGGCTACCGGGATCACTGAACGGGGTGAAAATTCGAATAACAGTAATTCTATCGCCAGGAGGATAGCCGCCAGCGGACTACCGAAAATAGCCGCCATACCCGCGCATGCGCCGGCTGCCAGCAATACTTTTCTTTCTGCGGAAGAAATATGGATCACCTGCCCGGTAAAGGAACCAATGGCGCCACCGGTGGCGATGATAGGTCCTTCTGCACCAAACGGACCACCCGTACCAATGGAAATGGCGGCCGACAATGGTTTCAGCAGGGTGATCACCGGCGGGATCTTACTTTCATTTAAAATAATGTTCTCCATCGCTTCCGGAATACCATGACCACGGATGGCCTTACTGCCAAAACGCGCCATTACACCTACCAGCAAACTACCAATGATAGGTACCAGTATAACGAGCCAGCCCAGGGTATTGCCTGCAGGCCCTTCTTCCGCAAATGAAAATCTGCCGTAAAAAGAAAGATTAGTAATCAGGCTGATCAGCATCACCAGCCCTTTTGCAACTACGCCGATCAACAAGGCATTAACACAGGCCTGTAAACTCAGGTAAAATACCCTTCTCGACATATTTCCGGCAAACTTTTGCCCTTTTTTATGATTCATACTATATAAAATGACAACCAAAAAGCTAAAATCACCACAAAAGTATGATCTAAATCATATTAAAACCTATTTTTTCTTTCAAAAACGCAAAAAAACATTACTATTGCAATCATGAAAAAAGCCGGGGCCTGCGATTTAAAAACGTGTTTTCTTTGCCAGTTCAGCATTCCGGAGTGGATTGCCGCAGTATCTGACCACAAGCAACACCTGTTCTATAAAAAAAATGAGGTCATCTTCCAGGAGGGTAATCCTGTAGAAGGTATCTTTTTCCTCTATGAGGGGAAAGTAAAGGTGCATAAGCAATGGGGAACAGATAAAGACCTGATTGTCCGCTTTGCGCAACAGGGAGATATACTCGGACACAGGGGACTAGGCAGCGGGGAGCGCCTCTATACCGTGTCCGCCACTGCACTGGAAGACACGACCGTATGTTATACCGACATGGCTTTTTTCGAAGCTTCTCTGAAAGTCAACCCCACCCTTACGTTAAAGCTGATGCAGTTTTATGCCGACGAGTTGCAGGAAGCAGAAAGAAAGATGCGCAACCTCGTTCACATGGATGTAAAAAGCAGGCTGGCAGATGCTTTGCTGGAAATCAGCCGTCTCCATAACGATACACAGTTTACCATCAGCCGCCAGGATCTGGCGTCGTTTGCCGGTACTACGTACGAAACTATTTACCGGAACCTGCAGGAATTTATCCAGGAAAAACTTATTGCGGTAGATGGGAAATCGATTCAGATTTTAAATGAGAAGAAATTGAAGAAGTATGCGGTGTAGCGGATTTTGTCTTGCCCAGGATTAAACTGATTATGATGATTTACAGGATTTTTTTGTGATTATAACTTGATTTTAAAAGATTTTGGGAGATACCAGCGAAAATAATTTGCTTGTATCTCCCAAAATCTTTCTAAATCAAAAAGAAAAAATCCTGTAAATCATCATAATCAGTTTAATCCTGGGCAAGACAAAATCCGCTAAGTTATCTCTGTAAGCCGCAATAATTTTGTTTCATTCAATATGGTAATACTCTTTCCTGCCACAGCTATCATCCGTTCAGCGATCAGTTCATTCAATACCCGGAAGGTGGTTTCATAGGTGGCGCCTATGTAAGAGGCCAAGTCTTGTTTGGTCAGGGAAATATCTATGAATCCGTCTTTATTAAAACCAAATTTTTCCTGCAGCAGTAAGAGGGCATTGGCCATGCGGCCTTTGACAGACATATGAGCCAGGTTTCGCATATGCCTTTCTGAAGATTGTAACTCCTGTGCATAAAACAGCATGAGTTCATATAACAGTTCATGGTTTACTTTGAGAGATGACTGGAAAAAGTCCATATCAATAAAACAAACTTTTACAGGTTCCAGCGCGGTGGCCGATACCGGGTAAAAGTGTTCCACGCCGCCCATTCCGCGATGGCCTACAATATCTCCTTTCTGTGCAAAGCGAACAATCAGTTCTTTTTCTGTGCCCCAGTGTTTATGCACTTTCATACGGCCTTCATAAATGAAGTAGATGCCGGTTACCTTATCTCCTTCCTTAAACAGCATTTCGCCTTTGTTCAAGGTAAAGTTTTTACGGTGCAGCGCCACGGCAGGTATCCATTCTTTAATAGACAGCCTGCATAGCATACAGGTTTTACCATCACAACCCTGTTTGTCTTTCTTCATGTATAATATTGCTGTTTTGTATCTGTTGCCAGGTTTCATCTGCCAGGACCGCCTGCATCTTTACCACTTCCCCTACCACTATAATAGCAGGGTTACCCATACCGGCAGCCGATGCCCTCCATACAATATCACGTACGGTCCCGATCACCATTTTTTGCTGCGGGGTGGTTCCATCCTGGATGATCGCCACCGGCGTATCCTGTTTACCGTGTTGTGTAAAAATGTCCATGATGGCTTCCAGTTTACTCATCGCCATTAAAATCACTACTGTGGCAGTAGAGCGGGCGGCAAGTGCAATGTCGCCGGAAATATCCCCGGAGCGGGTAGTGCCGGTGGTTACCCAGAAGCTCTCTGCTACCCCCCGGCTGGTAAGGGGGATCATCTGCGATGCCGGTACTGCTACCGCACTGGATACCCCTGGTATCACCGTTACTTTGATACCATGCGCCCTGGCAGCTTCTATCTCCTCCACGGCCCTGCCAAATACAAAAGGATCTCCACCTTTCAGTCGTACCACGTGACCATGGGCCATCGCCATTTCCACGATGAGCTGGTTGATTTCGTGCTGCGACAAAGCGTGGCAGCCATAACGTTTGCCCACAAACCGGATAATGGCGCCCGGGGCAGCGTACTCCAAAAGGGACTCATTGGCCAATGCGTCATATAATATAACATCTGCTTTCCTGATGGTATTAATAGCTTTCAGGGTAATCATTTCGGGATCTCCCGGCCCTGCACCTACTAAAGATAGCGATGGATTCAACACCTGCATATATATTATATTTAAAATTATGTGATAATTTAACACTGAATGATACCTAAAATTAAAACAAAATCGCTTAATTTTATCATCAACATCATACACCTACCTCTAAAATCATCTCCAAAGCAAAAAATACTATTATATTAATTTATTTATAATATAATTCAAGATTTCTGATCCTTAAATATAATCGAATGAAAATAGTAGTTATTGGAAACGGTATGGTGGGTTACAAGTTTTGCGAGAAGATGATAGCCAGGCATTCCCTCCATCCTTCAGAACTGGTTGTATTCGGAGAAGAACCCCGTCCCGCCTACGATCGTGTGCACCTCACCTCCTGGTTCGATGGCAAAACAGCCGATGATCTCTTACTGGCCACGGCCGAATGGTATGTTGAAAACGGTATTCGTTTGCACCTGGGCGATCCGGTACTCCGGATTGACCGGGAAAACAAAACAGTGCAGTCGCACAAGGGCGTTGTGGAATCCTATGACTACCTCGTAATCGCTACCGGTTCTGCCGCCTTCGTACCGCCGGTACCGGGCATGGACAAAAAAGGCGTATTTATTTACCGCACCATAGAGGACCTGGAAATGATGAAGGCCTTTGCGCCCAACGCCCGCAGCGGCGCCGTAATAGGCGGCGGTTTGCTGGGACTCGAAGCGGCCAAAGCCCTGCTCGACCTCGGCATTGCCAATACCCATGTCATCGAATTTTCGTCCCGCCTCATGCCCAGGCAGATAGATGACCAGGGATCGGCCATCCTGCAAAACAAACTGGCCAGTCTTGGTCTTAAAGTACTCACTGGCAAAAATACCCGTGAAATCCTGGGCGATGACGCCATCACCGGGCTGCAGTTTGCCGACGATACCATCCTGGAAACCGATATCCTGGTTGTATCAGCAGGCATCAAACCCCGCGATGAACTGGCGAAAGCTGCCGGACTCACCACCGGTCCCCGGGGCGGCATCCTGGTAAACGAACAAATGCAAACCAGCGATCCGTTTATCTACTCCATCGGCGAATGCGCCCTCTTCAATAACATGATCTATGGCCTGGTAGCCCCCGGTTATGAAATGGCAGAAGTAGCGGCGTCACATATCACCGGTGAGGCAAAATCCTTCACCGGTTTCGATATGAGCACCAAATTAAAACTCATAGGCGTAGACGTAGCCAGCTTCGGCGATCCTTTTGCTGACCCGGAAAGCTGCCATAGTATTGTATTTGAAGACAAATACAAAGGCACCTACAAACGCATCAATATTACTACAGATGGTCAATTCCTGCTGGGAGGTATATTAATAGGCGATGCAGCGGCTTATAATATGCTGCTGCAAACAACGAGGAACAAAATGGTATTACCTGCCAACCCGGAAGACCTCCTGCTGGGGGCTTCCCGTGGTACTTCCGACGCCGGCGCCGGCGTTACCGCCCTCCCGGATGAAGCCATGATATGCAGCTGCGAAAACGTGAGTAAAGGCGCCATCTGCCAGGCTGTTACAGACGGACACGAAACACTGGACGATATAAAGAAATGTACCAAAGCCGGTACCTGCTGCGGCGGCTGCACGCCCATGGTAAAAGACCTGATCACTGCCACCATGAAAGCTCAGGGTAAATACATCCGCAACGTGGTATGCGAACACTTCGCCTATTCCCGCCAGGAAATGCTCGATCTCATCAAGGTTAAATCACTCCGCTCCTTCGATGAAGTACTGGACCACTACGGCGAAGGTGAGGGCTGCGAAGTATGTAAACCCGTAGTAGCCTCCATACTGGCCAGCTTGTGGAACGACATGATCCTGGATAAAGGCAACGACACCGCCCAGGACTCAAACGACCGCTACCTCGCCAATATTCAAAAAGGAGGTACCTACTCCGTTGTACCCCGTATTCCCGGCGGAGAAATTACACCGGAGAAACTCAGCATCATCGGGGAGATAGGTACTAAATATAACCTCTATACGAAAATCACCGGCGGACAACGTATCGATTTGTTTGGCGCACACCTGAGCGACCTGCCCAACATCTGGGAGGAACTGATTGCCGCCGGCTTCGAAAGCGGACATGCCTATGGTAAAGCACTCCGTACCGTAAAAAGCTGTGTAGGCTCTACCTGGTGCCGCTTTGGTTTGCACGACAGCGTGAGCTTCGCCATCCGGATAGAGGAACGTTACCGTGGATTGCGGGCGCCGCATAAACTTAAATCGGCGGTATCCGGCTGCATCAGGGAATGCGCCGAAGCACAGTCAAAAGACTTTGGCATCATCGCCACCGAAAAAGGATGGAACCTGTATGTATGCGGCAATGGCGGCTCCAAACCACAACACGCACAGCTCCTCGCTGCGGATATAGACAGCGAAACCTGTATCCGGTATATCGACCGCTTCCTGATGTTCTACATCAAAACAGCCGATCCCCTTACCCGTACCGCCACCTGGCTCAATAAGCTCGACGGCGGTATGGACTATCTCCGCAACGTGGTGCTGAATGACAGTCTGGGTATCGCCGCACAGCTGGAAGCAGAAATGCAAATGCTGGTCGACAACTACAAATGCGAATGGAGAGAAGTGGTGGAAAACCCGGAACTGCGTAAACGCTTCTCCCACTTTATCAATGCGCCGGAAGATAAAGATCCGACCGTAAAATTCGAAACCATGCGCGCACAGAAGAAAGCCGCTGAATGGAAATAATCTCTTTACAAAAAAATATACTGCTATGTCTACTATTCACACTACCACTACCAGCTGGTTTTTTGCCTGCAACACATCGGATGTACCAACCAACGGCGGCGTATGCGTAAAGTATAAAGAAGAACAGATTGCCCTGTTTTACTTTGCACGCAGAAATGAATGGTATGCTACGCAGAATCTTTGTCCGCACCGCCAGCAGATGGCCCTCAGCCGCGGAATGACCGGTACCGTAAAAGATGAGCCCAAAGTAGCATGCCCGTTTCACAAAAAAACATTCTCGCTGAAAGACGGCCGTTGCCTGTCTGACGAAACAGAATGCTCCCTCACCACCTACCCTGTTAAGATCGTTGACGACAAAGTATACATAGGAGTAGATGCGGTAATGGAAATGGCAGACGCGCAGATATAAAACGAAACCCGGTAGCTGGCAGGCTAACCGGGCTTCTGATCCGAAATGATTGGCTCATTCAAAATCAACCAAAGTTACATGAAAAAATGGTTTTCAGGCAGGATATCATTGATACTCCCCGGCTTGCTGTTGTCACAGTATGGCTATGCCCAGCTCACCCTCGGAGCGCAGCTCAGAACGCGCACCGAATTACGTAACGGACAAGGCGCCCCGCAGCCGCAGGGCGCAGACCCGGCCTTCTTTACCTCCCAGCGCACCCGCTTAATCGCCGGGTTCAGCGCCTACCGTATTAAACTGGGGATAACGGTACAGGATGTGCGGGTGTGGGGCCAGGACGCCTCCACTATGAACCGCACCACCACGCCGGATAATAATGGATTTATGCTGCATGAAGCATGGGCCGAAATACTGCTGACAGATACCATCGTTAAAAATAAAAGTCTTTCGCTGAAAGTAGGCCGACAGGAACTGGTGTACGACGATAGCCGCTTACTCGGCAATCTCGACTGGCTGCAGCAGGGCCGCCGCCACGATGCTGCCGTATTAAAATATGAAAGCCGCGACTGGACCTTACACGCCGGAGGCGCCTTTAACCAGAATAAGGAAAACGCCGGCGGTACCATCTATAACCCGGTCCCTGCCGGCAACTACACCGCCAATACCAATGGCGGCAATGCCTACAAAAGCCTGGAGTTTGCGTATGTATCGCGAAAACTGTCCAAAGGAAACCTGTCTTTTCTATTCCTGACAGACCAGTTTTCAAAATATCATACCGACAGCGTGGAACATGTAGCCGTAAAAGTATGGGAAACCGGTACTTACAGCCGTATGACCACCGGTCTGTTTTATACACAGCAGTTCAACCGGATCAGTTATACCGCCGCAGCCTATCACCAGTTTGGCACTAACGGCAACGGACAAACGGTAAGCGGCAGCCTGTTATCCGGCTCTTTCATGTATAACGTGAGCAAAGCTTTCAGTGCAGGCGCGGGAGTGGATTATACCAGTCCTGATTTCGATCCGTTGTATGGCACCCCGCACAAATTCTGGGGCAACATGGACTATTTCTATGTAGCCAGCGGATTTGGCAACAAAGGATTACAGGATTACTATATAAAGACAAAACTGAAACCCGGCCAACGCTGGGTGGTTACCGGGGATGTGCATGAATTTTATGCCGCCTCCGCTATTGCCGGGATGAGTAAACAATTTGGTACAGAAGCTGACGTTACCGCCAACTACACGCTGACCAAAATGATTGGTCTGGAAGCCGGTTACAGCCACTTCTGGAATACCGCCTCGCTGTCGTCTCCCACGGTAAAAAATGTAAAAAATGCCGGGAGCAACAGTAACTGGGCTTACCTGTCTGTAAACATCCGTCCGGAATTCCTGATTAAATAACCTGTAAATCTTTACTATGTCTGCTCCGCTTAATAAAATAAAAATATTCAGTCTCGATACCGTACAAATGCGCACGTTTCACATTACGTGGCTCATGTTCTTTGTCTGTTTCTTTGGCTGGTTCGGCCTGGCGCCGCTGATGCCTACTATCCGTACCGATTTGGGATTAACCAAATCACAGATCGGCAACATCATTATTGCTTCTGTGTCCGGTACCATTATTGCGCGACTGATCATTGGTCGTTTGTGCGATACCTGGGGACCGCGTAAAACGGCTGTACGCCTGTTGCTGATAGGTTCCCTGCCGGTATTCCTGGTAGGATTTGCAAAAGACTACACCTCCTTTCTTTTATTTCGTTTAGCCATCAGCGTGATAGGCGGTTCATTTGTGATTACGCAGTTTCACACTTCGCTGATGTTTGCGCCTTCGATCAAAGGTACTGCCAATGCCATCACCGGTGGTTGGGGTAACCTGGGCGGCGGGGTCACCAATATGGTGATGCCGTTGATCTTCGCTGCCATTGTAGGTTTTGGCTACACCAAAACAGAAGCCTGGCGCTATGCCATGATTGTACCCGGCCTGATGATGCTGGGTGTAGCGTACCTGTATTACCGTTATACAAAGGATACACCCAACGGTAATTTTGATGAGATCAACCATCACAAAAAGAACAGTAAAACAGATTGGTCCGTACTGGCCGACTGGCGCATATGGGCGCTCATGCTGGCATACGGAATGTGTTTTGGTATGGAGATCACTTTCGACAATGTTGCTTCTTTACATTTTGTAGATACATTTCACCTTTCTCAAGGCAGCGCAGGGTTTTGGGCTGGCATATTTGGTTTTATGAACCTTTTTGCCAGGGCATTGGGCGGCATTATTTCAGACAAGGCAGGTGCCAGGTATGGCATGAAAGGCAAAGGATGGCTATTGGCCCTGATGCTGCTGGCAGAAGGTATCGGATTATTATTGTTTGCACAGGCGGGATCGCTGGTAGTAGCCATTGTGGCTATGCTGAGCTTTGCGCTTTTCCTGAAAATGGCTAACGGCGCTACTTATGGCATCGTACCATTTATCAATGAAAAAAATGCAGGGCTGGTGAGTGGCATTGTAGGCGCAGGCGGTAATATGGGTGGCATGTTGTTCGGCTTTTTGTTTAAATCGGACAGCATCACTTATGTAGAAGCATTCACCTACATCGGATTTATTGTGATTGGGATTTCGTGCATCGTTATGCTGACCCGGTTTACCCGGCAGCCTGTTGAAGAAGCGGCGCCGGTGAGAACACCGGTAGCGATATCGTAGATTATTGATTAAAACTTCCGGCATGCAAGGATCATTTAAAACGACGTGCTGTTACTGTGGCGTGGGCTGCGGAATAGTAGTACATAAGGACCGGCAGGGCAAGCTGCATGTGGAAGGTGACAAAACACACCCGGTAAATAAAGGCATGCTCTGCTCCAAAGGCATGAACCTGCATTATACCGTGATGGACACCTCCGACCGGTTGCTGTATCCAGAAATGCGTTACCATCGTAACCTGCCACGGCAAAGAGTTACCTGGGATCAGGCATTGGAAAGAACAGCCGCCGTATTTGCTTCCATCATCAAAAAACATGGTCCGGATGCCGTAGCCTTCTACGCATCCGGGCAATGCCTTACAGAAGAATACTATGTGGTAAATAAACTCATCAAAGGGTTTATTGGCAGCAATAATATAGATACCAACTCCCGCTTATGTATGAGCAGTGCGGTAGCTGCCTACAAGCTGGCTTTGGGAGAAGATGCAGTGCCAGGCACTTATGATGATATAGAACTGACCGACTGCATTTTTGTTGCCGGCGCCAACCCGGCCTGGTGTCACCCCATTTTATGGCGCCGCGTAGAAGCAGCTAAGGCAGCTAACCCCGCGCTGAAGATCATTGTCAGCGATCCCCGCGTAACACAAAGCTGCGCCGCCGCCGATCTGCACCTGCAGGTAAATCCCGGTACCGACATCGTGTTGCATCATGCCATCGGCAGGGCGCTCATCACCGCCGGTCATACTGAAAGCGCCTTCATAAAAGAGCATACCAACGGTTTCGACAAATACAAGGATGCCGTGATGGAACGCACTGTGGAAGAAGCAGCCGCCATATGCGGTATTTCAGCGGAAGATATTTACACAACGGCAGACTATATCGGCAACGCCACCGGCTTCATGACCTTCTGGACTATGGGGCTGAATCAGAGTGTGGTAGGCGTCAACAAAAACCTGAGTCTTATTAACCTCCACCTCATTACCGGTCATATCGGTAAACCGGGCAGCGGTCCCTTCTCCTTAACAGGGCAGCCCAACGCTATGGGCGGCCGGGAAGTAGGAGGTTTATCCAACCTGCTGCCCGCCCACCGCGTACTCAGTAACCCGCAGCACCGCAAAGAAGTACAGGACTTCTGGGGTGGCACCGAACTGTCCGACAAACCGGGGCTTACTGCCACAGAAATGTTCCGCGCCATGCACGACGGCAGCTTAAAAGCGATCTGGATCATGTGCACCAATCCCCTGGTGA
>Ga0207426_1002372_pt1 | contig 12199 bp, 14 predicted proteins | sample AraplaMF_Cvi_mMS_FD_184265 | JGI IMG/M metagenome (GOLD analysis project Ga0207426, IMG submission 184265) | Arabidopsis root microbial communities from the University of North Carolina, USA - plate scrape MF_Cvi_mMS (SPAdes) (version 2) | ecosystem: Host-associated > Plants > Roots > Endosphere...
GCGAGGCCGACGAGAAGCGCCGCAAGCGCGAGCGGGCGAACGCCGAGAAGAAGGCCGCGGCGCTCAACTCCCAGGCCGACAAGATGCGGGCCAAGGCCACCAAGACCGTCGCCGCGCAGAACATGGCCAAGCGCGCCGACAAGCTGCTCGCCGGCCTGGAGCAGGTGCGGGCCGCCGACAAGGTCGCCAAGCTGCGCTTCCCGGACCCGGCACCGTGCGGCAAGACCCCGCTCACCGCCGAGGGCCTGTCGAAGTCCTACGGCTCCCTGGAGATCTTCACCGACGTCGACCTGGCCATCGACAAGGGCTCCCGGGTCGTCATCCTCGGCCTCAACGGTGCGGGCAAGACCACCCTGCTGCGGCTGCTGGCCGGCGTCGAGACACCGGACACCGGCGAGGTCCGCCCCGGTCACGGCCTCAAGCTCGGCTACTACGCCCAGGAGCACGAGACCCTGGACCCGGACCGCACGGTCCTGGAGAACATGCGCTCGGCGGCCCCGGACATGGACCTGGTCGCCATCCGCAAGACGCTGGGCTCCTTCCTCTTCTCCGGTGACGACGTCGACAAGCCCGCCGGGGTGCTCTCCGGCGGCGAGAAGACCCGGCTCGCCCTGGCGACGCTGGTCGTGTCCTCCGCCAATGTGCTGCTGCTCGACGAGCCCACCAACAACCTCGACCCGGCCAGCCGCGAGGAGATCCTCGGCGCGCTGCACACCTTCACGGGCGCGGTGGTCCTGGTGACGCACGACGAGGGCGCGGTGGACGCGCTTCAGCCGGAGCGCATCATCCTGCTGCCCGACGGCGTCGAGGACCTGTGGGGCCAGGACTACGCGGATCTGGTCGCGCTGGCCTGACCGCGGCGGATGGATCATGCCGTATGGATCATTCGGCCGACGTGTGATCCATCATCTGAGTGAGAACGGCTCGTACACCGGCGAGTCTGCGGCCTACGGCCGGGTCCTTGGGGCCCGGCCGTCACCTTTTCGGTCGCACACCACCTGACCTGCCACTTCTCGCGGGCGGCCGCGCGCGGGCGGCCTCAGAAACCGCCGGAATCAGGCATTCCGGCCCGTGTTTTCGGGCCTCCGCCGGCAAACGATGTCGTATCGACCTTGCGGAATGGGTGGCCAGGAAGCCGGGGAGGGGTGATCATGAGAGTCCAGAGCGCACTTCCCACGAGGAGGCACGGGTGGCCGAGACTCTGAAGAAGGGCAGCCGGGTAACCGGCGCCGCGCGCGAGAAGCTCGCGGCAGACCTGAAGAAGAAGTACGACTCCGGTGCGAGCATCCGGGCGCTGGCCGAGGAAACCGGCCGCTCCTACGGATTCGTGCACCGGATGCTCAGCGAATCCGGTGTGGTCCTGCGCGGTCGCGGCGGAGCCACGAGGGGCAAGAAGGCCGCATCGGCCTGACGGCCGCGACTCCGGGTGCAGCGGTGTCCCCCCGGTCGACCGAGCAGTCGACCGGGAGGTTACCGTTCAGTCACTTACGCACGCAGGTGCGGCTGGCTGACTCGGAGGCGCTCATGACTCTGCTCGACAAGGACGGTGTGCGACTCACCGTGGACGGTGCGATCGCCACGGTGACCCTCGCCAACGCGGCCAAGCGCAACGCGCAGTCGCCGGCCATGTGGCGGGCGCTTGCCGAAGCGGGGTCGCTGCTGCCGGGAAACGTACGGATCGCGGTGCTGCGTGGTGAGGGCAAGTCCTTCTCCGCGGGCCTCGACCGTCAGGCGTTCACGCCCGAAGGCTTCGACGGCGAGCCGTCGTTCATCGATCTTGCGCGCGGCACGGACGAGGCACTGGACGCCACGATCGCCGAGTACCAGGAAGCGTTCACCTGGTGGCGGCGTACCGACCTGGTGTCCATCGCCGCCGTGCAGGGGCATGCCATCGGTGCCGGCTTCCAGCTGGCGCTCGCCTGCGATCTGCGGGTGGTCGCGCCGGACGTGCAGTTCGCCATGCGCGAGACCAGCCTCGGGCTCGTACCGGACCTGACCGGTACCCATCCCCTGGTCGGGCTGGTGGGCTACGCCCGTGCGCTGGAGATCTGCGCCACCGGGCGCTTTGTGCACGCCGAGGAGGCCGAGCGGATCGGCCTCGCCAACCTCGTGGTGCCCGGCGACCAACTCGACGCCACCGTGGCCGACTTGGCGGCCGCGCTCACCGCCGCGCCGCGCGATGCCGTCATCGAGACCAAGGCCCTGCTGGCCGGTGCCGCGGGCCGTACGTACGAGGAGCAGCGCCGCGCCGAGCGGGCCGCCCAGGCGCGCCGGCTGCGTGACCTCGCGGGCGTGGGGGAGTAGCTCCCCGTCCCGCCGTTCACCTGCCCGAGCTGCCCGGCCGCGCTCCCACGGAGTACCCGGCCGGGCCGGCTCATCAGCTTCGGTCCACCGCCGTGACCAGCACCGCGACCGTCGAGACCGTGGGCGGCCCGGCCGCCACCGCCTGCCGTACGGCGCAGGCCACATCCAGCGCCCGGTGACCGGGCGCGGTCGCCAGCTGGATCAGCGCATGCCCGTCGGCGAGCCGCACCGGACGGGACGCACCGCCGAGCACCGGCGCCAGCCGGGCCACGCCCGCGACATCCCGCGCGACGGCGGCGACGCCCGCCGCGCCCTCCTGGGTCGCACCGGTCCGCTCACCCGTCGCGGGCGCGGTGGGCGGTACTTCCTCCTGGGGAGCGGCACCGGCTGACGCGCCCTCCGCCGTGGCCTCGTCCGCTTCCAGCAGGCCGCTGACCCGCAGATCCACCACGCCCACCACCAGCCCCAGCCCCTGGATCGACGCCTCCAGCAGTGCCGCGCGCACCTGGTCGGCGAGTACGGGCAGCGGCCGGTCGGCCACCGCGGCGAACTCCGCCTCGATCCGCAGCGGGCCGGGCGGCAGCGCGCTAGGCGGCGCCGGCACCGCCGGTTCCGGGGCATGGCCGGGGTCGGCGACGGACAGCCGCAGCGCGCCGAGGAGGACTCCGGCCGGGGTACCGGCGGACGCCCGCAGCGCCCCGGCGGCCGCCTGCTCGGTGATCCACGATCCGTCCGCGGGCCCGCCGAGCGGCAGCAGCCGGCCGATCCCGAGCTGTCTGCGGACCGTCTGTGTCAACTGGTTCCCGGCCACCGCGTCACCCCTTTCCCGGAAGGTCCCCGGACCGTTCCGGACACGTCCCGGACCACGCCCCCAGCCTGCCGCAGACCCGCCCGCACGGCAGGGCGGTGGGCCCGGCGGCGCCGTAGGGAACACTCGCCTGCCACATCCCCGGGGCGGGCCGGAGACACCCGGCCTACTGTGGGAATCGGAGCGGGCGGACCGCTTCTCCCCGCGGAAAGGGATACGGCGATGAGCGAGAGCCAGCAGCACGCAGAGGCCCCCAGGACGCCTGCCAAACGGGGCGGCGGCGACCCCGCGACCCGGGGGCGGACCACCATCGCCGACGGTGTCGTGGAGAAGATCGCCGGCCTGGCGGCCCGGGACGTCATCGGTGTGCATGCCATGGGCAGCGGCCTCGCCCGTACGCTCGGCGCCGTCCGGGACCGGGTGCCCGGCGGCGGCAGGTCCGCGACCGCGACCCGGGGTGTCAAGGCCGAGGTCGGCGAGGTGCAGACCGCGCTGGACCTGGAGATCGTGGTCGATTACGGCGTCGCCATCGCCGATGTCGCACGGTCGGTCCGGGAGAACGTCATCTCCGCCGTGGAGCGGATGACAGGCCTGGAGGTCGTCGAGGTCAATATCGCGGTCAGCGACGTCAAGCTGCCCGACGAGGCAGACGAAGAAGAGGAATCGGAGCCACGGCTCCACTAGCCGGGCCCGTCCGGAGTGGCAGCGAAGGAGCGCACGATGAGCATGGCCGTGGTCGGCCTCTTGGCCGGCATGGCGCTGGGCTTCGCCGGATACTTCGGCGGCTTCGGCGCCTTTGTCCTGGTGGCGGCGCTGGGCGCCATCGGGTTCGTGGCCGGCAGGTTCCTCGACGGGGACTTCGAAGCCGGCGATTTCTTCCGTCCGCGCGGCGGCGACCGCGACCGGCGGCGGTGAAGCCGGGTGGCGACGGTGTCCCCGGCCGCCGCCGCCACCGCCGTACCGGCGGGTGAGCGGGGCGCGACCAGAATCGCGGACCGGGTGGTGGCGAAGATCGCCGCACGGGCCGCCCGGGAGGCGCTGCGCGCGGAGTCCCCGCGCGCCCGCACCGACGCCCATGCGACGGTGACCGTGCACCGGCGCGACGACCCCCGGCACTTCGGCGAGGCGCGGGTGCGGATCGCCGTGGAGCTGGGCTACCCCTCCGACATCGGCGCACAGTGCCGGGTGGTGCGCCGCCGGGTCACCGAACGGGTGACGGAGCTGGCGAACATGACGGTGCCCGAGGTCGCGGTGGAGGTCGAGCGGCTGCACTCCCCGCTGCTGGACCGTACGGCCCGCGGGAGGGTGCGATGAGCGACGAGGACGCGGAGCGGTCCGACACCCGGCGGCTGCCCACGCTCGACAAGACGCCGGACGGGACGGAGGGGCCGGACGGGACAGGCGGGGCGACACCGGCCGCCGCGGACGCCCCGGGCACGGGGGCCGCCGACCATCACCGGATCCGGCGCTTCCGGTCGGCCCGCCGGGTACCGGCCGCCCTGGCGGCACTGGTGCTGCTGGCCGCCGCCGGCCTGTTGCTCTACGACGTGGCCGCGGTGCGGGCCAACCGCCCCGCGATGACCTGGCGCCGGTGGCTGGCCCGCGAACTGGGCACCCGTCACCTCGACAACCCCTGGGTCCTGGGCGCCGCCGCGCTGGCCGTGGTGCTCGGCATCTGGCTGGTCGTCTCGGCCGTCACCCCCGGACTGCGCCAGGTGCTGCCGATGCGGCCGGCGGCACCGGACACCCGGGCCGGGCTGGACCGTGCGGCCGCCGCACTGGTGCTGCGCGACCGGGCCATGGAGGTCGCCGGCGTGCAGTCCGTACGGGTGGCCGTCAGCCGCCGCAAGGCCAAGACGCACGCCGTCTCACACTTCCGTGAACTGGACGAGGTCCGCGCCGATCTCGACACCTCGCTCGGCGAGGGGCTGAGGCAGCTGGGCTTGGCGCACGAGCTCCGCCTGACCGTGGACGTCCGGCGCCCGAAGAAGAGGTGAGCGAGCGATGCGCAGAGGCCGCGGAAGGGTCAACCGGGTGCTGCTCGGTCTGATCGGTGTGGTGCTGTTCGGGGTGGGCGGCCTGGTGCTGCTCGGCGGCCTCGATCTGCCCGCGAAATGGCATCTCGGCCTGCCCGCCGGCTGGCCCTGGTCCCGCCCCGACCAGGTGCTGCTCCCCGCACGGCAGCGCACCCGCTGGACGGACCAGGGCTGGTGGTGGCCCGTCGTCATCGCCGCGCTCGCCGTCTTCCTGCTGCTGATGCTGTGGTGGCTGCTGACCCAGCTCCGGCGGCACCGGCTGACCGAGATCCTCGTCGACAGCGGCGACGGCGAGGGCGCCCAGCTGCGCGGCCGGGCCCTGGAGGCCGCCCTGACGGCCGAATCGGAGGCGCTGGACGGCGTCGACGGGGCCGGTGTGCTGCTGACCGGCCGGCGGGGCGAACCACATGTCCGGGCCGTGCTGGCGCTTGCCCCGCACGCCGACCCGGGGACCGTCGTCCGGCGGCTGTCGGACGAGGCGATGGCGCACGCCCGCCGCTCGGCCGGGCTGGACCGGCTGCCGGCCGAGGTCCGGCTGCGCGCGGTCAAGCACCGGCCCGAGCGGGTCAGTTAGGGCCTTGGGGCGACGGCCCGGAGGCCGCCGTCCGCCCGGCGTCAGAACCCGTGCCGGGCCCCGCCGTCCACCGGCACCATCACCCCGTTGAGGTATGACGCGGCCGGTGACAGCAGGAAGGCCGCGGCCTTGCCGAACTCCTCCGGCCGGCCGTAGCGGCCCAGCGGGATCGCGGCGCAGTTGCGGGCGCGGGACCCCTCGGGGTCGCCGGAGCGCGCGTCGAGCTGGGTCATCCGGTCGGTGGCGATCCGGCCCGGCAGGACGCCGAGTACGCGGATGCCGCGCGGCCCCAGCTCGTTGGCGAGCGACTTGGCGAAACCGGCGAGACCGGGGCGGAGCCCGTTGGAGATGGTCAGTCCGCCGATCGGCTCGTACACCGAGCCGGACAGCACGAAGGCGATCACCCCGCCCTCGGGCAGCTCGGCGGCGGCAGCGCGGGCCAGCCGTACCGCGCCGAGGAAGACCGACTCGAAGGCCGACTGCCACTGTGCGTCGGTGTTGTCGGCGGTGGTGCCGGGCGCCGGGCCGCCCACGCTGATGAGTACTCCGTCCAGCCGGCCGAAGCGTTCCCGGGCCGCCGTCAGCAGGCGGCCGGGGGTCTCCGGGTCGGCGTTGTCGGCCGCGATGCCCAGGGCCCGCTCGCCGAGCGAGGCGGCCGCCGCGGCCGTGCTCTCCTCGGTGCGTCCGGTGAGCACGACCCGGGCGCCGTCGGCGACCAGTTCACGGGCGGTGGCGAAGCCGAGGCCACGGGTCGCCCCGGTGACGAGGTACGTCCGGTCGGTGAGTCCAAGATCCATGGCCCCTAGTGTGCCCGTGCCCCGTCCTGGAGGCCGAAGGCGGTCCCCACCAGGCCGATATGGCTGAAGGCCTGCGGGAAGTTGCCCAGCTGGCGCCGGGCGGCCGGATCGTACTCCTCGGACAGCAGCCCCACGTCGTTGCGCAGCCCCAGCAGCCGCTCGAACATGTCCTGGGCCTCGGCCCGCCGGCCGCTCAGGTGGAGCGCGTCGGCGAGCCAGAACGAGCAGACCAGGAAGGTGCCCTCGCCGCCCGGCAGTCCGTCGACCGCGATGCCCTCGGTGCTGTAACGGCGTACCAGACCGTCGTGCGTCAGCTCCCGGCGCACCGTGTCGATGGTGCTGAGGACCCGCGGATCGTCCCCCGGCAGAAAGCCGACACGGGGGATCAGCAGGGTCGCGGCGTCCAGTTCCCGGGAGCCGTAGAACTGGGTGAAGGTGCCGCGGTCGGCGTCGTAGCCGCGCTCGCACACCTCGCGGCGGACCTCGTCGCGCATCGCCCGCCAGCGGTCGGCCTCCCCGCCGAACTTCGGATACGCCTCGATCGCCCGCACCGCCCGGTCGGCCGCCACCCAGGCCATGACCTTGGAGTGCACGAAGTGCCGGCGCGGCCCGCGGATCTCCCACAGCCCCTCGTCGGGGTCGCGCCAGGTGGACTCCAGGTAGTCCACCAGCGCCCGCTGGATGCTCCAGGCGTGCTGCTCGGCGGGCAGTCCGGCCGAGCGGGCGATGTGGAAGGAGTCGAGGACCTCGCCGTAGACATCGAGCTGACGCTGTTCGACGGCGGCGTTGCCGATGCGTACGGGCGCGGAGTCGCAGTACCCGGTCAGCCACGGCAGCTCGGCCTCCGGCAGCCGCCGCTCACCGGCCAGCCCGTACATGATCTGAAGGTCGTCGGGGGCGCCGGCCACCGCGCGCAGCAGCCAGTCCCGCCAGGCGCCGGCCTCCTCCAGATATCCGGCGGAGAGCAGGGAGTTCAGGGTGAGGCTGGCGTCGCGCAGCCAGCAGTAGCGGTAGTCCCAGTTGCGTACGCCGCCCAGCTCCTCGGGCAGCGAGGTGGTGGGGGCCGCCACGATGCCGCCGGTGGGCGCGTAGGTGAGGGCCTTGAGGGTGATCAGCGAGCGCATCACGGCCTCGCGGTACGGCCCCTTGTAACGGCAGCGCGCGGACCAGTCGTGCCAGTCGTCCAGGGTGTCCTGGAGCGCCGTGAACGGTTCGATCTGGGTCGGCCGGGGCTCGTGGGAGGGGTGCCAGGTCAGCACGAACGCGGTGCGCTGTCCCGCGGCGACGGTGAAGTCCGAGCGGGTGCTGAAGTCCTTGCCGTAGGTGGTGCTTTCGGCCGGGGTGCGCAGCCACACCGAGTCCGGTCCGGCGATCGCCACCCGGCAGCCCTCGGTGGCGCGCACCCAGGGCACCACCCGCCCGTAGTCGAACCGCAGCCGCAGCACCCCGCGCATCTCGACGCTGCCGCTGAGGCCCTCCACGATCCGTACGACGTCGGGCGCCCGGTCGCGCTGCGGCATGAAGTCGGTGACCCGGACACTGCCCGTGGGGGTCTCCCAGACGGTGTCGAGGATCAGCGAGTCGCCGCGGTAGGAGCGCTGGGCGCGGGCGTCGGGGGAGCAGGGGGCGAGCCCCCAGTGGCCGTTGTCCTTGCCGCCGAGGAGGGCGGCGAAGCAGGCGCCGGAGTCGAAGCGCGGCAGGCACAGCCAGTCGATGGACCCGTCGCGGCCGACGAGTGCGGCGGTCTGAAGATCGCCGATGAGCGCATAGTCCTCGATACGTGGGTGCACTCAGCGCCCCTTCCCGTCCGGAGGGTGCGCTACGCGATGGTGACGGCCGTCCGGGTTACGGGTTGGCCGGGGCCGGCGTCGCCTCGTCGCCGGCTGCCTCGGTCTCCCCGGAACCGGCGGTTTCCGGGGTCCGCCCGCCGTCGCCCGCGGCCGCGGTGGCCCCGGCCTCCCGGGCCTCTTCGGCTTCCTTGGCTGCGGCCGCCCGGTCGCGGCGCTCGCGGCGTACGAGGACGATCCAGCCGACCGGCACCGCGGCGGCGAACAGCCACCACTGGATGGCGTAGGCCATGTGCGGGCCGATGGAGTCGTGGTCCGGTTCGGGGACCAGCTCCGGGGTGTTGCCGGGCGGTTCGGGCGTGGTCTGCTCGATATAGCCGCCGAGCATCGGGCGGCCGGTCCGCTTCGTCTGCTCCGAGCTGTTGATCAGCATGACCTGGCGGGCCGGCAGGCCCTTGGTGTCCTTGATGCCGCTGGCGGCGGTGGTCTCGTCGGCCATCATCCGGCCGGTGACGGTGACCTTGCCGCGGGGGGCGGCCGGGACGTCCGGGAACTTGGTCAGGTCGTTGCCGGCCGAGACCCAGCCGCGGTTGATGAGCACGCCCCGGCCGTCGCCGAGGACCAGCGGGGTCACTACGTAATAGCCGATGCTCTGCTCGTCGGCGGCGGTGCGCTGGCGGACCACGACCTCGTGGGCGGTGTCGTAGGTGCCGGTGGCGGTGACCGTGCGCCACATGTCGCGCCGGGGCAGTTCCCGGCCGGGGGCGGCCAGCGTGGTGACCGGAACCGGGTCGTCGGCGAGGCTGCGCGCGATCAGCGCGTTCTGCGCCACCTTGTGCTGATGGCGGTGGAGCTGCCAGTAGCCCAGCTTGATCATGACGGGGATCAGCACAAGACCCACGAGGGTGAGGATCACCCACTGCCGGGACAACAGGAAGCGGTACACGGCTTCGACGGTACCTGGGGCGCCGGGGCCGCCGAGCCGGGGGTCCCCCTGCGGGTACCGCCGGCGCCCGCCGGGGGAGGCGGCCGGGGGGCGCCGGGCCGGTCCGCCCGTGCCGGTCCGCTGGCCGCCCCGGGTTCAGACCTGGTTCAGGCCCGGTTCAGACCCGGTCGACGATGCCCACGCGGCCGTCCGAGCGGGCGCAGTGCGCGCCGCAGTACCACTTCTGGTCGGCCTCGACGCCCTGCCCGATGATCTGGCACCGGCAGTGCTCACAGATCGGCGCCATGCGGTGGATGGCGCAGGCGAAGCAGTCGAAGACATGCACCGCGCCCTGCGCGTGCACCTCGAACGTCATGCCGTATTCGTTTCCACAGACCTCACAACGTGCCATGCGCCACAGAGTGCGGGCGCCGCGCCTGCGCGGCGCGGTGCCGGCGGGTGTGTTGGGCGGGCTTCACCCGGACGCAGGCGCCGGGGCCACGTCCTGGAGCAGCTGCATGAAGGCCGCCTCGTCGATGACGACCGTGCCGAACGAGGCGGCCTTGGCGGTCTTCGAGGTCCGGGCGTCGGGGTCGTTGGTCACCAGCAGGCTGGTCAGCCGGGACACGCTCGTGGCGACATGCAGCCCCGCCTCGACCGCCCGGTCCTCCAGCAGCTCACGGTCCACCGAGGTGTCACCCGAGAAGGCCACCCGCATCCCCTGGATCAGCCGGCCGCCGGACTCGTAGCGCCCCGGGTTGGGGTACGGGCACGCCGGGCGCTTACGGGACGGCCGCCAGGACGTGGGGCGGTAGGACGGGGCGGCGGCATGCTGCCGGGGCGCGGGGGTGTCCGACCACTCCGTCAGCGGCTGGCAGCTGAGCAGCGGCAGCCGCACGTTCTCCTGCGCGGCGCGCCGCAGACTCGGGCGGAACGCCTCGGCCAGCACCCGGGCGTCGTCGAGCGCATGGTGGGCGCGCTCCTGCACCACGCCGTAATGGGCGGCGAGGGACTCCAGCTTGTGGTTGGGCAGCGGCAGCCGCAGTTCCTTGGACAGGGCGATGGTGCACAGCCGCTGCTGCACGGGGGCGGTCGCCGCGGCGCGGGCGTACTCGCGGGCGATCATCGACCAGTCGAACATGGCGTTGTGTGCGACCAGCACCCGGTCCTCCAGGCGCCGGGACAGCTCCGGGACGATCTCCGGGAAGAGCGGGGCATCGGCGAGCACGGCGCTCGTGAGCCCGTGGATCCAGACCGGCCCGGGGTCCCGCTGCGGGTTGACGAGGGTGTACCAGTGGTCCTGGACGTCGCCCCGGGCGTCGAGTTGATACACGGCTGCCGAGATGATCCGGTCCTCGCGGGCCAGGCCCGTGGTCTCGACGTCGACCACCGCGTATCCCTGCGGATACGCGGTGGGCCAGGGAGCCGGCGGCGTCTGCGGGCCCGGCTGCTGCCCGATCTTCGGCGCGATCGGGTCGGCGGCTGCTGCCATGCGGTCTTCGAGCATGGTCCCTGAGGATACGGGCCACCACTGACAGCCACCGAACCGCATCGGAACACCCTGGAGGGAGACGCTCCTGGCGCTCCCGCAGTTTGCGGGTGGGTGGGGGAGTTGACGGGGTGTGGGGGTTGGGGGCTGGGGTGCTCACCTGACCCGCCCACCCCCCGAAGGGGGGTGGGCGGCGGGGAAAAAACAGCAGGCCTGCGCGGCGGGGAAAAAACAGCAGGCCCCTAGGAGGAGGCGTGGGAAGAGGGCCTGCCTCCAGGAAGCGAAGTTGCCCAGGGAGCGGACCTGTCCCAAGCGGCCGGACTTGCCCAAGGAAAGAAGCCAGCCACCCGGAACGGCCGAACAACACCCTCCGGGGAAAGGGGGTATACGGGAACCTTCGAAAGGAAGCAGGCAAAACGCCCCTCCCGCGGCCCCCGGCGAGAACCACACGAACGGGCGGCAGCGGGCCCGGCCGGCGGCGCCGATCCGCCCGTACGCCCCCCCGAAGCCCAGCCGAGAGTGAGGCCCCAAGCCGCCGACAGTCACCGCCCGCCCACCCCACCCCCGCTCAGCCGTCGGCCACCCCAGGGGCGAGCAGCGAGCTCACCAGTGCCTCCAACGAGACCGTGAACAGCCGCCCGGTGTCGGCCGGGCCGGCCAGTGCGCGGGCCAGTGCCGGGTCGTGTTCGGCGGTGGGGGAGTCCCACAGTTCGCCCTCGCTCGGATGCTGTTCGGGTGACCGCTCGCGGTTGCGCTCGACCAGGACGAAGCCGACGACCTGGAACTGGATCGCCCGCACCGCCTCGGCGGCCGTCTCGCCGCGCAGCCCGGCGGCGTGCATCTCGTGGACCAGCGCCTGCTGCGCGGGCAGGAACATCCGTTCCGTCAGGCCGCGTTCGTGCACCATCGCGATCAGCTGCGGGCGCTCGCGCAGCGCCGAGTGCAGTGCGCGGGCGACCGAGACGATGCGGGCGTGCGGGGTGTCCCCGGCGGGGTGGATCTCGCCCATCTCCCGGACGGTGCGTTCGACGAGGGCGTCCAGCAGCGACTCGCGGTTGCCGACGTGCCAGTAGATCGAGGTGACGGCGGTGCCCAGTTCCGTGGCGAGGCGGCGCATGGTCAGCGCGCCGGGGCCGTCCGCCCGCACCAGCCGGGCGGCGGTCGTCAGGACCTCTTCGCTGGTCAGTGCGGTACGTGTCATATTCCCCCCACTATCCCTCAACTCCCGTACGCACAAAGCCCTTTACCCTTCATCCCGCTCGGTGTAACAGTGTTACAGCCGCCTCGCACGACCCCCGCAAGTCACCGACGACGAAGGGTGGTACGCCATGGCACGCATACGCTACGGAGCCCGCACCGCGGCGGAGATCACCGCGGCACGCACCGCGAGCTCCCGGCTCCCCGAGATCTGGTCCACCGGTGTGGTCGCCGTGTGGGAGAGCGACCCGGACGCGGTCGCGGCCGTGCTGCCGCCGCCCC
>Ga0207426_1002373_pt1 | contig 12186 bp, 10 predicted proteins | sample AraplaMF_Cvi_mMS_FD_184265 | JGI IMG/M metagenome (GOLD analysis project Ga0207426, IMG submission 184265) | Arabidopsis root microbial communities from the University of North Carolina, USA - plate scrape MF_Cvi_mMS (SPAdes) (version 2) | ecosystem: Host-associated > Plants > Roots > Endosphere...
AGCGGATCGTCACCGGTCAGACGCTGACGGATTCCAACGTCACGCTCGGCCAAGGACTTACCGCTGTCGTCGGCGGAACAGTGACGACCATCGGTAACGTCGCAGCCACGGCTGTCGCCGCGCCGGTGACGGTGCTTGAACAGCCGATGCGGGCCAAGAAGCGCCCTGTCGACGAAACCCTGCAAGGCGATCTCAAACCACAGCAGTTGACCCAGTAGCAATCAGGCATTCTGTGCGCTGTTACGTCGTGACCCTCGTTTGTTACCGTAACGTACTTACCGACCAACGCTTTTCAGTGGGAATCTGCGGCCGAGTTTGGCCTACCTACAATCAGGAGAGCGTAGATGTTGAATCACCTGCATGGACAAGGGAGATCGCAATGAGTGCATCTCTCTCAAAACGGCTTCGGCACGCCGGCGCAGCTTTGGCATTGGCGCTGGCCTCGACATCCCTCAGCTATGGGATCGCCCATGCGCAGCCGGCGACGCCGGCTCAAGATACGACCAAACCGAATATACTCGTCATCTTCGGTGACGACATCGGCCAGACAAACATCAGCGCCTATTCGATGGGCGTCGTGGGCTACAAGACGCCCAATATTGATCGTATTGCCAAGGAAGGCATGCTGTTCACCGACTATTACGCCGAGAACAGCTGCACTGCCGGCCGCTCGACATTCATTACCGGCCAGGTCTGCCTCCGTACGGGTCTCTGCAAGGTCGGCATTCCCGGAGCAACGGTCGGCTTGCAGGCGCGTGACATTACCATCGCGCAGGCGCTGAAGCCACTCGGCTATGCAACCGGCCAGTTCGGCAAGAACCACCTCGGCGATCGCGACGAGTTCCTGCCAACGCAGCATGGCTTCGACGAGTTCTTCGGCAACCTCTATCACTTGAATGCCGAAGAAGAGCCTGAGCGTCCCTATTATCCAAAGAACGACCAGGCGTTCGTGAAAGCGAATTCGCCGCGCGGCGTCTTGCATTCGTTCGCTGACGGACGGGTCCAAGATACTGGCGCTCTTAATCGCAAGCGTATGGAAACGATCGACGATGAAACGACCGCTGCGGCGATCGATTTCATCCAGCGTCAGGCCAAGGAAGGAAAGCCCTTCTTCACCTGGATGAATACCACGCGCATGCACGCTTTTACCCATGTTCGGGATTCGATGCAGGGGCAAAGCGGCATGCCCGGCAACGAATATGCCGATGGCATGATCGAGCATGACGGCGATGTCGGGAAGCTCCTCAAGGCGTTGGACGATCTCAAGATCGCCGACAATACGATCGTCGTCTACACGACGGACAACGGCCCGAACCAGTGGTCTTGGCCAGATGCGGCGACGACCTCTTTCCGAAGCGAGAAGGATACCAACTGGGAAGGCGCCTTCCGCGTTCCGGCGATGGTTCGTTGGCCCGGCCACATCACGGCGGGCGAGGTGTCCAATGAGATGATGTCCGGACTTGACTGGTTTCCGACCTTGCTTGCCGCAGCCGGCGATCCCGGCATCAAGGAACAGCTCCTCAATGGCGCAAGCATCAACGGCAATCAGTTCAAGGTCCATCTCGACGGTTACAACCAGCTTCCTTACCTGACAGGACAGCAGCCGAAGTCCGGACGCGAAGATTTCTACTATTTCAACGATGATGGAGAGGTCGTCGCTTATCGCTATGGCAATTGGAAGATCGTGTTCTGTGAACAGAGGGAGCCGGGCGGCTTCGTGGTATGGGCAAACCCCTTTACTTGTTTGCGTGCGCCGAAGGTCTTCAATCTGCGCATGGACCCCTTCGAGCGCGCCGACGTCGTCTCTGACCAGTATTATGACTGGCTGGCGAAGAATGCCTATCTCATCCAGTACGGCGTCTACCGAGTCGCCCCCTTCTTGCAGACGTTCAAGGACTATCCTCCAAGCCAGCGTTCCGCGAGCTTCAGCATCGATCAGATGGTCGACGCCTTGATGCGCTCGCTGGAGAGCCCAGCGTCAGGAAAATAGCAAAGCGGCGGCGGGCGGCTTTGCTTTTCAAGCAGCCGCCGCGCCAGCGATTCACCGGACGGCCAAGCCCTTGGCGACAGCCTTCCGGTGGCGAACCCTCCAGTCAGGTCAGGTGGCAACAAAAGCTGCCGAACGGCCCTGCAGCACCTGAAGATGCACTCGATTGGCCGCGCGGGCAGCCGCATCGGCCCAACACTGCAACACCCTCCCCCTTCGACGCGCGGAAATCCATTGGCCGAGTTGAATTCATGGCCCACAGCAGCAGATTTACGCCTGATGTAACGTTTTGTGGAAGCCGTGTTACCGTAACGTACTTACGGGTAAGGCAAGGCGCGGAATATTAAGGGCAGGCTTTCGGAGGCGACGATGGCACTGGCATTTGACGCAGAACACCGGCCGCAACGTCAGGGCGACGACAATGGCGACCTAGTCTGGATAGCCGGCCGGACCTTCGTGATGGGGTCCAACGACCATTATCCGGAAGAGGCCCCGGCTCATCCTGTTGCCGTCGATGGCTTCTGGATCGAGGCGACGCCTGTCACGAACCGCAAATTCCAGGAATTCGTCAAGGCGACCGGCCACGTAACATTGGCCGAGAAGGCGCCCGACCCGAAGGACTATCCGGGCGCCCTGCCGAACATGCTTCGGGCCGGATCTCTTGTCTTCACACCGCCGAAATCGGTGAGTGGCGCGGATATCGCTCAGTGGTGGAAATTCAAGTTCGGGGCCAACTGGCGGCGACCCTACGGCGGCCTCAGCGACCTCCGCGGCAAGCTCGATCACCCGGTTGTCCATGTCGCCTACTCCGACGCGAAGGCCTATGCCGAATGGGCCGGAATGGATCTGCCGACAGAGGCCGAGTGGGAACTGGCGGCACGTGGTGGGCTTGACGACACTGAATTTGCCTGGGGCGACGAGCTTATGCCCGGTGGTGTTGCCATGGCCAACACCTGGCAGGGCACCTTCCCGACCCACAGCACGAAACCTGACGGCAAGGACCGGACGACACCCGTGCGGTCGTTTGCGCCAAACGGTTACGGCGCCTATGACATGATCGGCAATGTCTGGGAGTGGACGCAGGACTATTGGTCGACGCGACATCCGCAGCCTGCGGCAAAGGCGTGCTGCATCCCCGAGAACCCGCGCGGCGGCGAAAAAGAGGCAAGTTACGATCCCAATCAGCCGAATATTCTTATCCCGAGGCGAGTACTGAAGGGCGGCTCGCATCTTTGCGCCCCGAACTACTGCCGGCGCTATCGCCCGGCGGCGCGCCACGCCGAGCCAGAAGACACGTCCACTAGCCACGTCGGCTTTCGCTGCATTAAACGCGTTGCAACCTGATCAGGAGTATCCGATGTCCCGGTCTGTGCGCTTCCTCCTGCTTTTCTTGCTGTTGCCGGTGAGCGCATTCGCGCAGGAGCTTCCCTCCTGGAACGATGGCAAATCGAAGCAGGCAATTGTCGACTTCATCAAGAAAGTGACAACGCAAGGCGGCGCCGACTACGTGGCGCCCGAGGACCGCATCGCCGTATTCGACAACGACGGTACGCTCTGGACCGAGCAGCCGTTCTACTTCCAACTTGGCTTCATACTGGATCGGGTCAAGGCGCTCGCTCCACAGCACCCCGAGTGGAAGGAAAAGGAACCCTTCAAGTCGATTCTGGCCGGCGATCTCAAGGGTATCGCAAAGAGCGGCGAACGAGGCCTCGTCGAGCTTGTGATGGAGACCCACGCCGGTCTGACGACCGACGATTTCCGCAACATCGTCATCGACTGGTTCGCCACGGCGAGACACCCGAAGACCGGCAAGCCTTACAACGAGATGACATTTCTGCCCATGCGCGAACTGCTGGATTACCTGCGCGCCAATGGCTTCAAGACCTTCATTGTTTCGGGTGGCGGCGTCGAGTTCATGCGCCCGATGACCGAGAAAGCATACGGCATTCCGCCTGAACAAGTCGTCGGAAGCACGATCACGACGCAATACGCGCTCGTCGGCGACATCCCGGTTCTAAACCGCCTTCCGAAAGTCGATTTCGTTGACGATGGCCCGGGCAAGCCGGTGGGCATCAACAAATTCATAGGCAGGCGACCGATCCTTGCCGCAGGCAATTCGGACGGCGACTACGAGATGCTGCGCTGGGTAATGGCTGGCCAGGGACCGCACTTTGCAATGATCATTCATCATACCGACGCAGATCGCGAATACGCCTATGATCGCAAATCGGACTTCGGGAAGCTGGACAAGGCGCTCGACGAGGCGGAGAGCCGCAACTGGCTGCTCGTCGATATGAAAGCCGATTGGAAGAAGATTTACGCGTTTGATCAATAGCCTCCCGGCTGGCGTTTTCCAGCCGTTCAACCGCTCTGTACCCCTGCTATCAAACGAAAGGAACGAACAATGTCGGAACTCGTTGTGATCGGCTTCGATGCCATGGATGAAGCAGATAAGGTGTTGTTGAAACTTCACAACCTGAAGAAGGAATATCTGGTCGACCTCGAGGACGCGGTGGTCGTCGTGAGAGATGAAGCCGGCAAGGTCCATCTCAAGCAGAGCCTCAACCTGGCAGCAATCGGGGCCACATCGGGGCTTTTGTCCGGCTCACTCTGGGGCGCCCTGGTTGGTCTGCTATTCCTCAATCCGCTCGCAGGCTTTGCGATCGGCGGGCTCGTCGGTGCAGGCACTGGCGCGATCTCCGGTTCGCTTTCCGACTACGGCATCAACGACGAATTCATCAAGTCTCTTGGCGGAACCATACCGAACTCCTCCTCCGCTCTCTTCGTGCTCATACGCAAGGTGCAGCCGGAAAAAGTCCTGGCAGAGTTCCAGGGGCTGCGTGGCCGCGTACTGAAAACCTCGTTAGCGCCGGATCAGGAGGAGAACCTGCGCAAGGCACTCTCAGGAGGCTCAGACGAAGCGCCCGCCAAGCCAGCCAAACGCCGAACGACTGCCAAAGGGGCAGCCAACCAAAGTTAGACGGCGATCGATACCAGCCACGACTGTAAACCTACATGCAATATCGGCCCGGGCGAGCCGCGCGCAAATGCGCGGCCCTTGCCGCCGGTCGCACGCAGCGAAACACTCTTACGGAACTCGCTGCGCTACCGACGCGGACTCACTACACGCTGCAGCGCCGGCTAAAAGGCAGTCGCTAGCCCCTCCGCTGTGAAGCGGGCGCCCGCTTTCGTCAGTCCTTCTTCGATGGAGGCGGAAAGCAGCGGTTGATAGCGTCGCTGCGCCATTCTCTCGCGGAAGGTCGTCTCGAAATCCGGCGTGAGCTGCCGGAGCTCTGTAAGCCGCTGCGCCGCTTCATCCGACCCGAGTTGCCCGAGTGCGGCAACGCGCAAGACGCTGATCAGGAAATTCCTGTCACTTGCCTGCTCGGCAAGCAGCGAAGCCTCCGACCAATCTCTTCGGCGGTAAGCGTCGAGTGCGAGAACCAGGACCGCATCACGCGGAACGACATCGACTAATCTACCGGCATCGCGCGCAAGAGAAACGCCCGCATCAAAATAGCCCAGCGCGAACAGTGCAAGACCAAGCTTTGCAGCCACATCGGGGTTGTTGGGATTGAGCGCGAGCGCGCGGTTGCCCGCGGCAATCGCCGCGTCGATCCTTCCACTGTAGAATTGCGACAACATCAGCGCCAGGTGCGCCCGGTCCGAAAGCGGCGACAATGAGACTGCCCGGTTGGCAAGCTCGAGCGCACGCGCGAGCTTGCTGTTGTCGGTGATCTCCGCCTGCCCCGCCGCTAGCAGCATTGCCAGCGCTGCGGTTGCGTCGGCATCGTAGCGGTTTGCCGCAATCGTTCTTTCCAGGCAATTGATTGTACGCGCGAGGGCCGATGCCGGGCCGTCGTCCAACTCGTGTTCGGCCTGAAGGACGCATGCGTTGCCAAGCGAGCCCTCAGCCATATCGTGTGCTTCGATGTTGTTGATGATCCCACGTGTAGCAGCAAAGCGGCGCGAGAGTTGCGCGACCAATTCCTCCCGGACCGACGCAACCGTCCTGCCGCTGGTATCGACCCTCTCCAAACCGGATTTGAGAAGATCGCCCGTCGCCGTGTCGACGACCTGCCACCAGATACTGCGATCGTCACCATCACCGTAATATTTCATATCGATTGCGTAGGCGTTCGATCTGGCCGGGCGAAGCACCGAGGCAAGCGGCCTCTCGCGCCGGTCGGCTTGCGAAACCGTCAGAGTCTGAAATTGCGTGAGGGCGGTCAGCAACATGTCCCGAGTAACAGCGGCCTCGTCACGCAGCCCCTCATCCACCGCAGTCAGCGTGAGTGCGACTGTAGGCTTGGCCGTTGTTGTGACGGTACGCGCCGCATAAACGGTGATACCGGTGCCTACGACCACGACCATCAGCAGCGCCAGGGTTGCAGCGAGCCGCAAGGTCGCCCAGAAGGCGCCTTGGACTTTCGGCGCAACCGTAGAAACGGGCAACTGAGGAACCAGCTTTACGGGTTCGCCCCAGGTCGTTGCGGGATGCTCTCGATCATCGATGCCTGGGGATGCACCGGTGGACCGCGTGAAAATCGCAATATAGCGCCCTCTCGGCAATTGAACCGTGACCCCACCATCTTCACCGAAAGCCTCGTAATACTGGCTGAGCGAGGATCGCAATCGGCTGAGCTCGATGCGAACAATGGGATCGAGTGACGGATCGAAATTGCTTTGTCGGCCAAGCACGTCAATGGCGATAGAATAGGCCTTCACGCCCTCGGCGTGCCCAGCGAATTGCTGTTCCGCGATATATTTAAGGATGCTGCGGCTTCTTTCGGTGGCCCTGAACCGCTCGTCGGCGAGCAGACGCTCCAGTTCTCCGCTGGCTTCCGAGCATGAAACGTCATGAGCCCAGCCTTCGTATTCCTTAGCCTTCATTGCCGCCCCGCTACGCAATGCTCAATGCCAAGTAGAACAGATGGGCTTGCCTCGCAGAAAACAAGGGGTTGCAACACAAAACGCTAACAAAACCAAAACGTGACCGACATTGGTGCGAGCTGGTCGGTCCTATTCCAGGCCGCCGCCTCCGCGCTCACGACAGTACTTGATCACGTCTGCCTCGATCTCTGCGCAGACCATTTCATATTCATGGACCATCGCATGGTTCATGTCGCCGGCACTGCTCCTCAGCCGGTCGAGGGTGGAGCTAGCATCCTCATAGGCCTCGCAGAGGCTGCCAAGAGATTCCGACTTCTCCCCGATCAGTTGAAGCCGCCCGCGGACCGAGGGCAGCTTCAGCATCAAGCGGTGTAACCCTCGCCGCTCGGCATCGGAAGGCGTTCTTAGCCCGTCGTTTTCCTTGCCCATGAAGACCACCCCGGCCTCAGTCGGCTTCGTTTGAACAATCTTAGCGAGCCAGTGGCTTGGCGGAAGTACGCAACGGTAACAGACCCGCGTTAATAGCGGCCACCAAGCCTTGTTACCTTGGCATTTACGTTCCGTACCCGCCTGGAACGCAACAAGAGTGCTGCAAATTGGGCCTGTATGGTCACGCGGCCGGGATCAGTTCAAATGAGCGGCATCAGCGTGAACAGTTCCTGAGCACGATTGACGCCGCGCAAGACATGCTGGCCGATCGAATGCATGCTGTCCATTTGTGTGGGTGCAACGATTGCCGCGAAACTCGCCGACATCAGCAAGCGGCTCTGCAGCGACCGACAGAGCGAGACAATTCGGCTGACTTCGTTGACGGCAGGCCCGATGACCGTAAAATCGAGGCGATCTGCACTCCCGATGTTGCCGTAAAAGACCTCGCCGAGATGGAGCCCGAGATAGACGTCGGTCACCGGCCTCCCCTCGATACGGCGCTGCGCATTGAGGTCGAGCAGGCGTTTATCGAGCAGCGACCGGGCATTCAACGCCGCCGAGCAGGCCTCGCTCGGCCGCCTGCCCCTGAAAATCGCCAACGTGCCGTCGCCCATCAGCTTGAGCACTTCGCCGCCCGCTTCCTGCACCGACGAGATCACTGCATCCGCATAGTCGTTGAGCATCGGAATAATCTCTTCCGGATCGACTGTGTCCGAGATGTGCGTGAAGTTGGCAAGGTCGGAAAACCACAGCGCGGCCGATATGCGGTCGCTTTGACCGCGGGTGATCTTGCCGTGCAGTACCTGGTTGGCCGCATCCTGCCCCAGATAGACCTTGGCAATCGTGCCGGCAACGCCGCTAATCGTCACGCATTTGACGGCCAGCGCCAGGCAGGGAAGCAGATCGCGCAATACCGCGACGTCACGATCGGAGAATCCATCCTTCGCTCGCGTGGCAAAGTGGGAGAAGAAGCAGTCGATGTCTCCGATCGTACCACCATCGCCGAAGCGATGCGCAATGGCGATGAAGTCTGTGAAACCAGCAGCCTTCAGATCGTCCAGCAGGTAGAAATCGGTCGTGTCACCATTGCTCAGGCTTCTGCGGACCTCTACGGACCCCGTCGTCTCCAAATGATGGAATGCGGAGCGGAGCCAGTTGTCGGCGATCGCTCCGGCACCGGAAAAGCCGTATTCCGACACCCGCTCGATCGGCTCTCGGCTGTCCCAGCGGAAAGCTCGGCGTTCATAGACCGGATGCAGAGTGTCCATGACGGCAACGGAACGCTCGACCGGCAGTCCGTTCGCACCACACCGTTCACAGAAGCCGGCGAGCAGGTCCGCTTCGGCCACGCCCTTGAGCCCGCTCTGCATCAGCCAGGTAGTGATTTCTATGACGTGACGGTCGTCCACGGCTGTCTCCTAGAACCGGGCGTCATTTTGCTTTTCTCAAGCCGAATGGCTGCGTATCCGGTCATCGCGGGACGCCCAGACCGGTGAACTTACAGTTTTGCGAAGGCGGCTCTTGAAGCCGCCTCGGGTCAATTAACGATGGTGACGCTTGCAGTGCGACCGGCGACAAGCGCCGTGTCGTCGGGCAGCGCATCGAGCGCCACGCGTACGGGGACGCGCTGAGCCAGCCGCACCCAAGTGAAAGTCGGAGTTACGTTAGCGAGCTGCGCGCTGGTATCGCTGCGTTCGCGATCCTCTATGCCGCCCGCGACGCCATCGACATGCCCCTTAAGAGGCGTTTTGCTGCCCATCAGATAGACGAGCGCAGGATCGCCGACCTTGATGCGGTCCAGCTTGTTTTCTTCGAAATAGCCGGCGACGTAGTAGGAATCGCTGTCGATCAGGGCGGTAACGGCGGTGCCCGCAGTAACATAATTGCCCGGCTGCATGGAGAAGTTGGTGAGCACGCCGTTGACCGGCGCCCGCACCACGGAACGGTCGAGATTGAGCTGAGCAGTGTCACGGCTGATCACGGCCTGGTTGTAGGCGGCCTCGTCCTGCTGGACTGTCGTCTCAGCCTGCTGGATCTTCTGCCGTGTCACCGAGCTCTCGCCAAGTTTGCGATAGAGCTCGAGGTCGCTTCTCGCCAGGTCGAGAGCCGCCTTGCTGCTTTCCATCTGCGCTTCGGCCTGGCGCAAGGCGAGCGTAAAACGCGCCTGATCGATACGGAAGATCACGTCGCCCTTGCGAACAGTCTGATTGTCCTTTCCATCGACTTCACTGACGATCCCGGAGACATCGGCGGCTAGGCGTACGACGTCCGCGCGAACTTTGCCATCGCGGGTCCATGGTTCGTCCATGTAGTAGTCCCACAAATGCCAGCCGAGCACTCCCGCCAAAGCGACCATGACGCCGGTAACCAGGAAGCGACCGGAATGAGCGAAAAGCGATTTCATAGTGACACCTTATTCAAAGATAGCGCGATGGCGCCGAGCAGGCAGAAATACATGGCCGTGTCGAAGAGCGGTCGATGCCAGACCAAACGATAGAAGCCGACATACGCCAGTGCACTCCGCAGGATGGCGTTGAGGAGGTAAGCGGCGAATGCGATCGCGCCGAGCGTTGGGAGAAAGACCCCGTAAATATCGATATCCGGCCTCATGCCGCATGTTCCTTTGCAGTTCCGGCTGTCGCGCCCGTGACAGCCTGAGCGAGGGAGGCTGCATCCGGGTAGAGAGTGTATCTGAGCGCTGTCATCGAGCGGCGCGCGCCCTCGATCGCCGACGACCGGCCGGCCTCAATCAGTGCTGCGAGCGACTGGTCCAGTGTCGTCAGCAGGTTTCCGTCGGGTTGAGCATCCCGGCTCTTCTGCTTCTGCTGATAATAAGCCGCAACGCCCGACAGCACGTTCTCGATCGGCTCGCGCTTGTCGCGCGAGACAAGCTGCTTGTGGCGTTGGAGCTCCAGCGTATTGAGGCCGTTCCGCAGATCCCGCAGGATATCGGTCTGAGCGACGGCGGACTCGGCCGGGATCATCGCCAGGCGCGGGGCAACCAGGCCAAACCGGTCGACCATCCGATAAAGCAACTTCGTGAAGTCGACGTCCTCAGGGCGACGCGCCGCAGCGACGATATCGGTCCAGCCCGAGCGCAGCAGCCGGTAGGCGGTCCATTCTGCACCGACAGAACGAACAAGAACGGTCGTTCCGCAGGCGATCACCATGCCGATGATCATGGCCGCGTTCGAATTGAGGAAGGAGGCGAGATCCAGGCTCAAGCGATCCTGCAGCGTCAGCATGTTCGGCAGGTTCACGCAGAAGCCCATGCCGTAGAGAGCGAGCGATGGCTTGGTCATCAACAACCCCGCCGGCACCAGGACCAATCCAAGTGCTGCGGCAAGCTCGACATAGGTATGGACCAACGGCATCAGGCCGAACTCGAAAACAAACGCTGCGATCACGGTGACGATCGCCACATTGACGAACTTGATCATCATCGGCGCGGGATCGTCCATCGATGAAAAGATGCAGCAGAGCACACCTGCCATCATCGCGGCGGCGCTGCCTTGCGGCCAGCCGGTATAGATCCAGAGGGCTGTGGCAATGAACGTCGCCAGCATCACGGATAGGCCGGAGTGAACGGCCATGCCGTAGTCCTTGTGGATAGGCGCGCGATCGAACGACGTGCCGAAGCGGCGCCAACGAAGATCGTGATGCGATCCGGATTGGATATCCTCGCGCAGACTGAGACAGTCGCCCCAGATCTGCACCAGATCGCGGATGCGAGCGGTGAAGTTGTGAGCAAGAAGCCCATTCCACTCCTGTTGCTCGCGTCCCTCCTCCTCAGACTTCGCTATCAGGGCAAGGAGCTGCTGGCGCTTATCCTCGGCAAGAGGCGCACCGTTTTCGAGCAACGCGCTGACTTCGGTTACGAGTGCAGTGATGGCGGGTGTGAATTTGCCCGCCGTCGCCTTGTCGAGCGCGTGCAGCACGTCAGCCAACCCTGAAACGACAGGCAGCATCGCAACCATGCGCTGCTGCAGCATTCGGGTGCGACCGACCATATCGCGCAGTGCCGAAGTGTCGTAGGCCACGTGAGTGGTAAAGCTGTGGAGGTCGACTGCGTCGGCAGCCAGCCGTCGGGCTGCCGCCAGAAGCGAAGGATCGCGTCCCCTGCCCTCCAGCGTGCCAATGGCGAGCTCGGCGCCGTCTCGCAGCCAGGCATTGATGCGCGCGGCCAGAACCGGCCCTGCATGCCGGGGAAAGAAGATACGATTGACAATCGCCGCACAGATGATGCCGAGCGCGATTTCCTCGACGCGGGCAGTTGCATAGGTAAAGGCCGTGTCCGGATTTGCGACGATCGGGAATCCGGTGAGAGCGGTCGTGTAGCCCGCCAGCATGAAGCTGTAGCTCCGTGGCGTCCGGTCGAGCAGACTGACGCCGAGGCAAAAGGCCATCCACAGCGCAATCGCAAGCGTCAGCATTTCAGGCGAATTGACGAGGTTGGGGATCAGGATCACCGTGACCGTACCGCCGAGTGCGGTGCCAATCAGTCGGTAGAGCGCCTTCGACGTACTCGCCCCGGACAGCGGATGGGCCACGATGTAAACCGTGCCGACCGCCCAGTATGGGTTTGGCAGGTCGAAGCAAAGCGCAAGGCCAAGCGCCAGCATTGCGGCGGCGAAGGTCTTGATGGAAAAAACGACGTCTCCCAGACTGGGATCGGTCGCGTTCTTGCTACTCGTCATTTTCCTGTATTCCGGATAGGGCCGCGGTTTTCGCCGCGATGGCGCGCAGGACTTCCAGGGCGGCCCCGACCTGTTCAGGATCGAGGTCGCCAAGGATCTGTGCTCGCAGCTCCGCCGCACAGCTTTCGGCGCGCTCGGCGACCGCTGTGCCTCCTCCGGTGAGTTGCACCAGCTTGATGC
>Ga0207426_1002374_pt1 | contig 12184 bp, 8 predicted proteins | sample AraplaMF_Cvi_mMS_FD_184265 | JGI IMG/M metagenome (GOLD analysis project Ga0207426, IMG submission 184265) | Arabidopsis root microbial communities from the University of North Carolina, USA - plate scrape MF_Cvi_mMS (SPAdes) (version 2) | ecosystem: Host-associated > Plants > Roots > Endosphere ...
GCAGCCGCTCAACGGCTTCGGGCCGGTCTACAACAGCTTCGAGGTATCGGTGTCGGCGGCGTGGGAACTCGATATTTTCGGCCGCAACCGGCGGCTCACCGAGGCGGCGCGCGCGAATCTGCTGTCGAGCGAGGAAGGCCGGCGCGCGACAATTCTGTCGCTGGTGGCTTCGGTGGCGTCGGCGTATCTGAATCTGCGCAGCTTCGACAAGCAGCTCGAAATCGCCAAGGCGACGACGCAAAGCCGGGCCGAATCGGTGCATGTGTTCACGTTGCGCTTCGAAGGCGGCGAAGTCTCGCAGATGGAGCTCGCGCAGAGCCAGTCCGAATACGAAGCATCGCTGGCGACGATTCCGCAGCTCGAAACGCAGATCGCTCAGCAGGAAGACGCGCTCTCGGTGCTGCTGGGCGCGAATCCCGGGCCGATCATGCGCGGCCGCGCGCTCGGCGAACTCTCGACGCCCGTCATCCCGGCGGGCCTGCCCTCCGATCTGCTGGAGCGGCGCCCCGACCTGCTTCAGGCGGAACAGGATCTGGCCGCGGCCAACGCGCTCATCGGCGCGGCGCGCGCGCTCTACTTCCCGCAGATTTCGCTGACGGGGTTGCTCGGCACCGCGAGCGGCCAGTTCTCGTCGCTCTTCACGGGGCCGGCGCGCGTGTGGTCGTTCGCGGGTCAGATCACGCAGCCGATCTTCACGGCGGGCAATATCTCGGGCCAGGTGCAGTCCGCCGAAGCGCAGCAACAGGCGGCGCTGCTCACGTATCAGAAGTCGATCCAGGTCGCGTTCCAGGAAGTCGACGATGCGCTCATCGCGTCGCAGAAGCTGCACGAGCAACTCGAAGTGCAGGGCCGGCAGGTCGTCGCGCTCTCCACTTACTCGCGGCTCGCGCGGGCGCGCTACGAAGGCGGCTACACGAGTTATATCGAAGTGCTCGACGCCGAGCGCAGCCTCTTCAACGCCCAGCTTTCGCAGACCCAGACGCAGGCCGCCGCGCTCGTGTCGTTCGTCACGCTCTACAAGGTGATGGGCGGCGGCTGGGTCGTCGCGGCCGACAAGATGACGACGCAGCAACAATCGGCGACGCCATCCGGCGATTCCGCCAAACCGGGCCAGCCCGCTTCGCAGACGGTGCAATGAACACGGTCACATCCGAAGATCGCGACCAACACGACGCGCGCCCGCTGATCGCGTGCCACGAATGCGATCTGATCCAGCGCGAAGGCAGCGTGCCGCCCGGCGGCGCCCTGCGCTGCTGCCGCTGCCGCGCCGTGCTCTATCGCCGTCGCGGACGCGGCTTCGACCGCGCGCTCGCCTTTGCGCTCGCCGCCTCCGTGCTGTGGCTGATCTCGAATGCGTTTCCGATCGTCGGCCTCGCGGTGAACGGCGATCTCGTCGAAACGACGCTGATCGGCGCGGTGCGCGTGCTCTATCGCGACGGCATGTGGCCGCTCGCCGGCCTCATCTTCGTCACGACGATCCTGATGCCCGCGCTGCAGGCGCTCGGCACGGTGTGGCTCGTGCTGCCGCTGTATCTGAACCGCAGACCCTGGCACGCCGACGCCGTGTTCCGTCTGCTGCGCGTCGCGCGCAACTGGGGCATGACCGAAGTGCTGATGCTCGGTCTCCTGGTCGCGGTCGTGAAGCTCGCGCATATCGCGTCGGTGGTCACCGGGCCGGCGCTGTGGTCGCTCGCCGCGCTGATGCTGCTGCTCGTCGCGGCGACGTCCGCGTTCGACGAGCGCGCGATGTGGATGCGCATCGAAGGCGCACCGCCCGGCATGCCCGCCGACACGCCGCTTCACGGGCGCACGGCGGCGGCGAGCGGCATCTGCGTCTGTCACGAATGCGGGCTCTCCACGCGCGGCACGCTGCGTCATGACCATCTGTGCTGCCCGCGCTGCGGCGCCCATCTGCATCTGCGCAAGCCCGCGAGCCTGTCGCGCACGTGGGCGTATCTCATCTCCGCGGCGGTTCTCTACGTGCCCGCGAACCTGCTGCCGGTCATGAACACGAGCTCGCTCTTCGGCGCGCAGAAGGACACGATCATGAGCGGCGTCGTGTACCTGTGGCATTCGGGATCGTGGCCGCTCGCGATCATCGTGTTCATTGCGAGCATCGCCGTGCCGATGCTCAAGATTCTCGCGATCGGCTATCTCGCCGCCACCGCGAATCTGCGCATGACGCAGCGCAACGTGCAGCGCGCGCGCATCTACCGCATCGTCGAGCTGGTGGGCCGCTGGTCGATGCTCGATATCTACGTGATCGCCGTGCTCGTCGCGCTCGTGCAGTTCAGCGCGATGGCGACGATCGAGGCCGGTCCGGCGGCGATCGCGTTCGGCGCGGTCGTCGTGCTGACGATGTTCGCGGCGATGTCGTTCGATCCGCGCCTCATTTGGGACAGCGCGCCGCCACGGGAAGAAAGGCGATGAACACACCCGGCGATATCCCCGATGCGGAAGTTGCGCCGAAGAAGCGCTGGCGCATTCCGTGGGTCTGGGTCGTTCCGGCGGTCGCGGTGGTGATCGGCATCTGGCTCGCCGCGAAAACCGTGCTCGAACAGGGACCGACCGTCACGATCAGCTTCAAGACGGGCGAAGGCATCGAAGCCGGCAAGACGAAGATCAAGTTCAAGGACGTGGACATCGGCCTCGTGAAGTCGGTCGCGCTGTCGAAGGATTACAAGCGCGTGGTCGCCACGGCCGAGCTGACGCGCGACGCGACCAACATGCTCGTCGAGGACACGCGCTTCTGGGTCGTGCGGCCGCGCGTGGCGGGCGGCTCGGTGTCGGGCATCAGCACGTTGCTCTCGGGCGCCTATATCGGCATGGATATCGGGCGCGCGAAGCAGGACCGGCGCGATTACACCGGCCTCGAAACGCCGCCGGTCTTCGCGAGCGACGTGCCCGGCCGGCAGTTCGTGCTGAAGGCGACGGATCTCGGCTCGGTCGATGTCGGCACGCCGATCTATTTCCGCCGCCTGCAGGTCGGCCAGGTGACGTCCTTCGAGCTCGACAAGGACGGCAGCGGCGTCACGCTGCACATATTCGTCAACGCGCCCTACGACCGCTACGTCAACGCGGATTCGCGCTTCTGGCAGGCGGGCGGCATCGACCTCACGCTCGGCACCGACGGGCTCAAGGTCAACACGCAATCGCTCGTCTCGATCCTCGTGGGCGGGCTCGCGTTCGAGACGCCCGCCGTGTCGCTCAGCTGGGCCGAGGCGCCGCCCAACACGACCTTCAATCTGTATCCGACACGGGCCGAGGCGCTGCGCGTGCAGGAGCGCATCGTCGATAACTATGTGTTCGACTTCTCGGGCTCGGTGCGCGGGCTCGCCGTGGGCGCGCCGGTGGAATTCCGCGGCATCCAGGTCGGCGAGGTGGCGGCCATCAACACGCGCTTCGACCCGGTCACGAAGCGCATCAGCATTCCGGTCGAGATCAGGCTGTATCCGGAGCGCTTCACGTCGCGATTCGCCACGGGGCCGACGGGCGGCAGGGTGGCGACAGACCGGCGCGCGCTCGCGGACGTGCTCGTCTCGCGCGGCCTGCGCGGGCAGTTGCGCACGGGCAGCCTGCTCACCGGCCAGTTGTACGTCTCGCTCGATTTCTTCCCGGGCGCGAAGAAGGCGAGCATCGACTGGAACCGCAGTCCGCCCGAATTGCCGACGACGCCGAGCGGCCTCGAATCGATGCAGGATTCCATCAACCGCATCATGACGCGCATCGACAAGCTGCCGATCGAGGAACTGACCGCGAGCGCGCGGCAGACGCTCAACAGCACGACCGCGCTGATGCAGGGCCTCAACACGCAAGTCGTGCCGCAAGCCGCGACCACGCTCGCCGCCGCCCGCGCCGCGCTCGATGCGGCGCATTCCACGCTCATGCCGGATTCGGGCCTGCAGCAGGACACGGCCGAAGCGGTCCGGGAACTGACGCGCACGGCGGCCTCGTTCCGCAGTCTCGCGGACTATCTGCAGCAGCATCCGGAAGCGTTGCTGCGCGGCAAGCCGGAGGACAAGAAGTGATGCGGTCCACTCTGCTCTCTCTCTTACTCGCCGTTCTGCTCGCCGGGTGCGGTTCGCCACCCGCGAGCTTCTACCGGCTGAGCACCGATCCCTCGCTCGCCGCGACGGCCGCGCGCACGAACTCGCGGCCGGTGATCGTCGGGCCGGTGACGGTGCCCGATCTCGTCGACCGGCCGCAGATCGTCACGCGCAACACGAACAACGAAGTCGCGCTCAACGAATACGCGCGCTGGGGCGAGCCGCTCAACAGCAGCATCGCGAGCGCCATCGCAGGCGATCTCACGTTGCTGCTCGGGTCCGATCGCGTCGCGCCCGCCTCGCGCTCGCTCGCGGACCCGCAAGCATGGCGCGTGCGCGTCGATATCCAGCAGTTCGAATCCGTTCCCGGCGATACCGTCGCGATCGACGCGCACTGGTCCGTGCGCCGCTTCGGCGACGAAAACGGGCTGTCCGGCCGCTCGCTCGTGCGCGAGCCCGTCGCCGGCGCAGACTGGAATGCGCTCGTGGCCGCGCACAGCCGCGCGCTCGGGAGCGTGAGCCGCGACATCGCCAACGCGATCGCGCGCAGCGCCTCGCCCTGAGCGACGCGGTTACAGGACCCAGTGTTCCGCGCCATCGAGCGCGGTGCCGGCGGGCGGCATGTCGCGCCGCGCGATCCGCACGAACTCGACCGCGCGCGTCTGCTGCGGCTGCATCGGCATGCGCGCGAGCTGGATGGTGACTTCCGCGCCGCATTCGTCGCTGCCCTCTTCCACGAGCAGGTTCATCTGATTGATGCACAGCGTGCGCGGCGTGACGCTGATGAGCGCCGCGGGCTCCGCGAGCAGATCGACGAGCGTGCGAAGCTGCACGTCGACGGCTTGCGCCCGCGAGCCGAGCGCGGCGAGCGCCGCTTCGTTCTCCGCGACGTCGCGTTGCAGGCGCGCCATGTCGCCCGATGTCCCGACAGACGAGACGAGACCGCCCATGCCCGTGCCGCGCCGGCCGAGCATCTGCATTCGCGCGCTGAGCAGTGCGCGCTCTTCGTTGAGCGCCTCGCGCCTCGCTTCCTGCGCGGTGAAACGCGCCATCGCCTCGAGCGTCAGTTGCTCGACCATGCGCAGCACGATGTCGCGCCTGAGCGCGTCGTCGGTTTCCGCGCAGATGCGCATGCGCTTGTCCTCGAAGCCGATCGTCGTGCGCGCGACGTCCGCGCGCATCACGCCGCCTTCGAGCGCGGAGCCGAGCACGCGCCGCTCGATCATCCGGCTGCTCAGCACGGCATGGACGTGGTCCGCGGTGAAATGCTCGTCGAACCAGCCGCGCACTTCGTTCGATTGCCCGATGACGCTCACGATATCCTCGGGCGTCGCGAACATCGCGCGCAAATGCGGATCGCCCGCCCAAGCGCCGGGTGTCGCATCGCGCGGCGGCGGCAGCGCGCAGACGAGCTCGCGCGCGAACCCGAGCGTCTTGCCGATGACGGGCGCAAGCCGCGCTTCGAAGCGACTCGCGAGCCTCACCTGCGGCGCAATCGCGACGATGCGCTCGAGCGCCTGCCGCACGTCCTCGCGCGACGCCTGAGGCTCACTCGCCCTGCGATTGAAGAGCCGGTCGAAGAGTTTCATCCCATGATGTGCACGCCGCCGTCCACATAGAGCGTTTCGCCCGACAGCCGCCGCGCATAAGGCGTCGCGAGGAACGCGCATGTGAAGCCGACGTCCATGATGTCGACCAGTTCGCCGAGCGGCGCGCGTTCTTCGGCTTCGGTCAGCAACAGGTCGAAGTCCTTGAGCCCCGACGCCGCGCGCGTCTTGAGCGGGCCCGGAGAGATCGCATGCACGCGAATGCCCTGCGGACCGAGCTCGTAAGCGAGATAGCGCGCGCACGCTTCGAGCGCGGCCTTCACCGGGCCCATCACGTTGTAGTTGGGGACGACCTTGTTTGCGCCGTGATAGCTCATCGTGAACATCGCGCCGCCGTTTTTCATGAGCGGGGCCGCGAGCCGCGCCATGCGCACGAACGAATGGCAGGAGATGTCCATCGCCTTCGCGAAGCCTTGCGCCGAACAGTTCAACAGGCCGCCTTGCAGATCGCCCTTCGGCGCCCACGCGATCGAATGCACGAGGATATCGAGCCTCGCCCACTCGCTCGCGATGCGCGCGAACACCGCGTCGGTCTCCTCCTCGCTCGATGCGTCGAGCGGCATGAAGATCGGCGCTTCGAGATCTTTCGCGATCGGCTCGACATACGGGCGCGCCTTTTCGTCCGCATAGGTGATGGCGAGATCGGCGCCCAGTTCGCGGAACGCCTTCGCGCAGCCATACGCGATCGAATGCTCGTTGGCGATGCCGGTGACGAGCGCCTTCGCGCCCTTCAACACGGGATGTGGCACGTTCAGCGTCATGCGCGCGCTCCTTCGATCAACGCGAGCGCATGACGCGCGATCATCAGTTCCTCGTTGGTCGGAATCGCCCAGGCGCTCACCTTGCTCGACGCGGTGCTGATGCGCGGGCCGCCGCTCTCGTTGGCTTTGGCATCGAGCTCGATGCCCCACCATGCCGCCTGCTCGCACACGCGCTGACGTATCTCTTTCGAATGCTCGCCGATGCCCGCCGTGAACACGACGGCATCGAGCCCTTGCAGCGCGGCGCTCATCGAGCCGAGCTCGCGGCCGATGCGATACACGTAAAGGTCGATGGCGAAGCGCGCGCGTTCGTCGCTGCTCGCGAGGAGCGCGCGCATGTCCCCCGAGATGCCCGATACCCCGAGCAGGCCCGAGCGGCGATACAACAGGTCTTCGATCTCGCGCGCGTTCATGCCGAGCTCGTCGAGGAGATAAAGGATCACGCCGGGATCGAGATTGCCGCAGCGTGTGCCCATCATGAGGCCATCGACGGCGGTGAAGCCCATCGTGCTCGCGACGCTCCTGCCCGCGTGTATCGCGCACAGGCTCGCGCCGTTGCCCAGATGCGCGACGACCGTGCGCCCGCGCGCCGCATCGGGCGCGATATCGGGCAGCGTACTCGCGATGTATTCGTACGAGAGGCCATGAAAGCCATAACGCCGCACGCCGTTCTTCGTGATCGATTCGGGCAGCGCGAACGCCTGCGCGAGCGGCGCCTGATCCGCATGAAAGGCCGTGTCGAAGCAGGCGACTTGCGGCAGGCCCGGATTGCGCTCGGCGATGATGCGGATCGGCTTGAGATTGTGCGGCTGATGCAGCGGCGCGAGCGGCGTGAGCTTGTCGAGCTCGTCGAGCACGTGCGCGTTCGTCAGCACGGGCTTCGTGAAATGCGCGCCGCCATGCACGACGCGATGCCCCACGCCGATCAGACGATGCCCCACGCCATGACCGCGCAGAAAAGCGCCCAGATATGCGATCGCATCGGCATGTTCGAGCCTTGCGCCCTCACCCCACGCATTTTCGCCGGTCTTCTCGCCTTGCGCATCGAACGCGACGAAATGCGGCGAGCTGAAGAGACCTTCCACTTGTCCGCGCGTGACGAGTTCGAGCGCTTTGCCTTCGACATCGAACGCGCTGAACTTGATGCTCGACGAACCCGCGTTGAGAACCATGATGACGTCGGCCATGGCTTACCCCGCCACTTGCGCTGCTTCGCGGCGCTTCGACGCCACGAGCGACGCGATCGCGCACGACGCAAGCCGCGATTGCAGCGAATCGGCACGGCTCGTCAGGATGATCGGCACGCGCGCGCCGAGCACGATGCCCGCCGCATCCGCGCCCGCGAGAAACGACAGGCTCTTCGCGAGCATGTTGCCCGCTTCGAGATCCGGCACGATCAGCACGTTCGCGCGCCCCGCGACGGGCGAATCGATCTTCTTCGTCCTCGCGGCTTCGGGATCGATCGCGTTGTCGAGCGCGAGCGGGCCATCGACGAGCGCACCGGTGATCTGATGGCGATCGACCATCTTGCAGAGCGCTGCTGCCTCCAGCGTCGACGGCACTTTCGGGTTCACCGTTTCCATCGCGGAGAGGATCGCGACCCTGACCTCGTCCATCGGCAGCGCGTGGCAGAGATCGATTGCGTTCTGCACGATATCGACCTTGTCGGCGAGCGTCGGCGCGATGTTGATCGCGGCGTCGCTGATGATGAGCACGTTCTCGTGGCCCGGCACATCCATGATGAAGCAGTGCGACAGGCGCCGTTGCGTGCGCAAGCCGCGCTCGCGTTTCACGACGGCGGCCATGAGCTCGTCGGTGTGCAGGCTGCCTTTCATGAGCGCCTCGGCTTTCGCTTCGCGCACGAGTTCCACCGCCTTTTCCGCGGACGCATGACTGTGCGGCGCATCGACGACAGGAAAGCCCGCGATGTTCAGCCCGCATTCCTCCGCGACCTCGCGAATGCGCTCGCGCGGCCCGACGAGAATCGGCGCGATCAGGCCCATCTCATGCGCCTTGACCGCGCTTTCGAGCGATGTCCGGTCGCACGGATGCGCGACCGCCACCGCGAGCGGCGGCAGTGCCCTGCAAATCTCGATGAGCCGTTCATACTTCTCGTGCGTATGATTCATACCGCCTCCCGTTGAACGTGAGATGCGCCGCCGATGCCTCAGTGCGCGGGCGCTGAACGTCTTGCCGCGCGCGCGGCCTTGACGGGCAGCGCCGCGCGAATGCGCGCGAGCATGTCGTGCTGCGCGGCCGTCGGCTCGAAGCCTTGCATGCGGCTGTCCGCGTGCAGCTTGTCGAAGAGCGTGATGAGCTTCTTGCGGTCGTCGTTGTCGTCGAGGAGATCGGGCAAGGTCGCGAGCGCCTGCTCCGGCTCGTAGCGCACGATGATTTCCTGCTCGCCGCGGATGCGCCGCCATTGGTCGGGCGGCATCTGCGGCAGATATTCCGCGTAGTCGGCCGCGAGCGCCTGCCGCAAGACCATGCGCGTGAGCGGCAGCGGCTCGTCGTGCCGCATCAGCAGGCACGCGACGCGCGCGACGGCCTCCGCATACCCACCGTGCCCGATCGATGCAAGCGCGTCCTGAACGAAAGGCAGATCGCGCGGATCGGCTACAGGCTCCGGCGCCTCCTGCCGTTGCGCCTGATGCGCGGAGAAGAGGTTGCCGTAGACGGAGAAGAACATTGCTTCCGTCGTGGCATCGCGCATCGCACGATAAAAGTCGAGGCTCGCGCTGATCATGTCGGAGCCGCAATGCTCCGCACGCCGCAGCACACTGGTTCCGGTGTCGGGCTTGCGCGCGGCCCTGACCGCATCCGCCGCGGGGCCGAGCCATGCGAGCCACGGGTTGTAATCCGAGAACATCCAGCGTTGCGCGCGCAATGGATGAAACGCGCGCAGCATGCTCGCGGTGGTGTCGTTGGCCATCGCCTGCACGAAGGGCTGCGCGAAAAGTTCATAGGCGCGCTGATTGAAATCCGATACCTGCTTCACCGCTTCGAACGGCCGCTCGTCGACGCGCTCGAAACGATTGAAGCGTTCCTTCACCTCTTCCAGACGGCGCTCGCGAAAGCTCACGTCGTACTCGGTCTTGCCGCCCTCGCCCTTTCGTTCGGCGATCTCCATGCCGTACAGCCCCGGCGGAAACGATTCGATCGCCTCCAGCACCGATGCGATCTGCGTGTACTCCTTCTTCGCGACCTTGCCGCTCACGAAGATGCCGAGGTGGCCGATGTTCTCATGCATCAATCCGACGATCACCTGGCCGCGCGCCTTGATCTCGTCCGTGCTGCCGTAGATGTCCGCGACCCAGTTGAACGCCTGCTGCGGCGGCGTGATGTTGTCGCCCATCGACGCGAAGAGGATGATCGGCGACTTGATCGCCCGCAGATCGAAGGACGCGCCCGACACGCCGCGCACTTCACCCGACCATAACTTGTTGCCGACGAAAAGATTGCGCGTGATCCATTCGATCTCTTCGCGGTTCATCAGGTAATAGCCGCCCCACCAGCGTTCGAAGTCGAGAAAGCGCGGCGGTTCGGTGTCGATGTTGTCGAACAGCTTGTAGTACTTGTCCCAGAAACTGTTCGCGGGATTGAGGTTCTCGAAATTCTCGACGAGATACGCGCCGTCGAACTTGCCGTTGCCGAGGTCCGCCGTCAATGACGCGAGCCAGGTGCCGCCCAGCATGCCGCCGGAATAGCGCATGGGGTTGTCGCCCTCGCCTTCGCTCCATGCGCCGCTCCAGTACGACATCGGCGCGCCGTTGATGACGAGCGGGCCGGTATCGTCGGGCTGCGAGCTCGCAAGCATCATCGCGGCCCAGCCGCCCTGGCAGTTGCCGACGATCGCGGGCTTCGCGCTGTCGGGATGCAGCTCCCGCACGTGCCTGACGAACTGCTGTTCGGCCGCGCATACATCGAGCAGCGTCTGACCGGGTTGCGGGTCGCGGAAGAACGTGACGAAGTACACCGGATGACCCGCGCGCAACGCGACACCCACTTGCGAATCGTCCTTGAAACCGCCGATGCCGGGACCGTGCCCTGCACGCGGATCGATGATGAGATAAGGCCGTTTCAACGGATCGATGCTCACGCCCTCGGGCGGCACGATGCGCAGGAGCGCGTAGTTCACGGGCCGCGCGAAGGTCCGGCCATCGAGCAGCATTTCATGCGCGAAGTGCAGCACCGGTTCGAGACCGCGCTTCGTCTGCTCGATGAAATTGTTGCCGCGCTGACGCAGCGTGTCCCAGAAGAGAATCGAACGCTGCACGAGATCGAGCGCATAGGTGTAGCCGTTCAACTGGCCCGCTGCGTTCGCGCCCGCATCGCTGAAACGATCCGCGTCGCCGTTGCCGAAAAGACGCGTGCCCGCATCGCGCGTGCGCTCGCTGAATTGCTGCTGCGCCAGTTCCGCGCGCTTCTCGAACACGCGCGCGACTTTTTCCGCGATTTCCTGGCTTCGCGCCAGTTGACCTGCATACGGCATGACGTGACCTCCGCGAAGAGAACGTGCAAGGGATGAGGCTCAAAGCAGATGTATCGGCCGGCGAGATGAACGCATGGACCGATGAATTGAATACCATCATTAAAATATATGCGCAATGTGCGACAGGGAAGTGGCAAATAAGGCAACTCAGGTTCGCGCGGCGGTATCGCCGTCGGGCGAAACAATCTGCCGGTACTTCGTCACAACATGTTCGAGGTTGTAGAACATGCGCGATTCGCCGAGCGCTTCGCCGAGCGGCGAGCGCCGCACCGCCGCGAGCACGCCCGGATTCAGGCCCGCGAGCCAGAGCGTGGTGCCGTTCGCGGCGAGGCGGGCTTCCGCTTCGCTCATCATCTTGAGCGCGGTGTATTCGATATCGAAGACGCGGCTCAGGTCCAGCACGACGACCTTCGCGCCGGACTCGCGCACGAGCGGCCGGATCTTTTCGGCGACACGTTGCGCATTGGCGAAAAATATCCGTCCCTCGGGACGCAGCAGCAACAGGCCGGGAAACGATTCGTCATCGGGATGTCTCGACGAATCGCGGCGAAACACGTTCGTGCCCGGTATCCGCCTGAGCGCATAGACCGGCGGATCGGACACCTGATGCGCGAGCGCAAAAAGCGACACGACGATCGCGACGACGATGCCCTCCAGCGTGCCCAGCAGCACGACGCCCGCGCATGCCGTCAGCGCCCAGACGAACTCGGTGCGGCGGATCTTCAGAATTGCGTCGAATTCGGCGGGGCTGAAAAGCCCGATGGAATAGAACACCACGACGGCGGCGAGTGTCGCGTGCGGCATCAGCGCCATCAGCGGCGCGAACAGCAGCATCACGGCGAGCGCGACGAGCGCCGTCATGAGGCTCGCGAGTTGCGTGCGCGCGCCCGCTTGCCGGTTCACGGCCGTCTGGCTCGTTCCGCCGCCCGCAACCATCGCGCCGAACAATGCGCCGCCCGCGTTCGCAAGACCGGTCGCGAGCAGTTCGCGGTTCGCGTCGGGCACCGGCTCGTCGTTGCGCGCGAAGGCGCGGGCCGCCGCAATGCTTTCGGTGAAGCTCATCAATGCGATGCCCAGCGCGTCCGGCCACAGCTTCAAGGCAAGCGACAAATCCGGCTGCGTCCACGAGGGCAATCCCGCCGGCACCGCGCCGACCGTTTCGACGCCGTGCGCGCGCAGATCGAAGGCGGCGACTGCAATGATCGCCGCCGCGACGACCAGCAACGGCGCCGGCGCGCGCGGCGTGAAGCGTTCGAGCAGCACGAGCGCGACGAGCGT
>Ga0207426_1002375_pt1 | contig 12181 bp, 11 predicted proteins | sample AraplaMF_Cvi_mMS_FD_184265 | JGI IMG/M metagenome (GOLD analysis project Ga0207426, IMG submission 184265) | Arabidopsis root microbial communities from the University of North Carolina, USA - plate scrape MF_Cvi_mMS (SPAdes) (version 2) | ecosystem: Host-associated > Plants > Roots > Endosphere...
TAGAGCTGGCGCAGCACCCGGGACACCCCGGCGGAGTGCCCGCCGGTGCCCACACTGCACACCAGGACGTCGATATGCCCCAGCTGGGAGGCGAGTTCGAGGGCCAGCGGCAGATAGGCGGTGGTGTTGTCGGGGTTGTTGTACTGGTCCGGGCACCACGCGCCGGGGTGCGCCGCGAGCAGTGCGCGCACCTGGTCGCGGCGGGCCTGCTGCCAGCCGCCGGTGGGATGCGGCTCGGCGACGATCTCGACCTGGGCGCCGTACGCGGTCAGCAGCCGGGTCATCGAGGACTCCAGACCGGGGTCGGTGACCAGGCTGACCGGGTGGCCGTAAACCATGCCGGCGAGTGCCAGGCCGAGGCCGAGGGTGCCGCTGGTGGATTCGATGATCCGCGCGCCGGGCCGCAACTCACCGCGGGCCCGGGCGCGTTCGACCATGTGGAGTCCGGGCCGGTCCTTGATGCCGCCCGGGTTGCGGCCTTCGAGCTTGGCCCAGAAGCCGCGGCCGGGCGGGGTGAGCGGCTCGGAGATGTGCAGGACGGGGGTGTTGCCGACCAGGCCGGGGATGCCGGAGGCGGGAGCCGGGCCGGGTGTCGGGGAGGCGGGGGCAGCGGGAGAGACGGAGCGGGCCGCCGTGGGCAGAGAGTGCATGATTCGCTCTCGTTCGGTGGTGGGGATATACGGGCGCTCATCTCGCGTCGGCCGGGGTGGCCGGACGCGACGGCGGGCTCCTATATCCGGCACCGGCAGAGGGCGGCGAGGGTGGCCCGGCCGCCGCGGGCCGGTCTGAACCGCCCGGCACCGCTCCCCGCCGCCGGGGGCCGTCCCGCCGCGAGGCGCACGGCCCCCGCGAGGACGGCGGGCACCGCGGCACCCCCCACCCCGGCGGCCGGGCGGCCCTGCGGGAGATGACCGGACGGGCCGGGCACACACGTGGAGTCGTGGTGCCCGGCGTCCGTCCCGCCGGTCACCTGGGTGGTCGCTTGAGCGGGCGCGGCGGCCACGGGCGCGGACCGGCCCGACGAGACCGCCGCCGGGACAGGCGCAGGGTGATGGCCCTTGGCACCGTCGGCACACGGGAGCACCACGGCCAGCAGCCCGGCCACCAGGAGCAGGAGGACGGCGGGTCGGTGCCGGTATAAGCGGGCGTGCCTCGGAGAGCGGACACCGCTCAGTGAGCAGGAACCACTCCGGAAGCGGGCGCCGTTACGGGGGCGGGCGCCACTACGGGAGTGACCACCGCTATGGGAGCGGCCGCCACCAGGGAAGAGAGGACGGAACAGAAGGCACAACGGAACGCGGAACGGCACAGGGCCTCCGGGAGACTGCCGCCGCGCCGGAGCGGAACACGCGGGCGGGCAGGCGGCATCGGCAGGGGAGCGATCCGGAATCGGCCGGAATCTAGACCTGCTGCACCACGGAAGCCGTTGCGCTGCGCAAGGCAGGAAGGGCGGCACGGGCGCCCGCGGACGCACCGGACCGGTCCGGTGCCGGTGGCTGCCAGGCACAGACCGCCGAGGGGGTGGGGCACGGCAGCGTCGGGGCGGCGCCCTGCTGCGGCAGGCCCGACACACACAGCTCGTCGGAGTGGTGCTCGGGGTGCCCGGGGTTCTCCGGCAGCTCACAGTGACCGCTGTGTTCGGGAGCGAGCCAGGCGCCGGAGTCCGCGGTGGCGGCTGCCGCCACCGGTACGGCGTTCACGAGATGGCCCTCGGCGCTCTCCGCCCGTGCCCCGTGGGCGACCAGCACACTGATCAGCACGGCGGCCAGCCACAGCACACGAAACGGAACCGCTGAACCGCGGTTCCGCATCCCGCTGTTGGCCGGCCCGCGGGCCGTCCTGACCGTTGCCATACCGCGATCGTAACCGCGGCGGCCGACCGTTGCCGGTAACCCCGCGCCCACAGGCGCATATCAGTCACCGGGCGAGGCACGACAGCGGTGGGTGTCAGCACCTCGCCCGTTCGTTGGCGGTGCGTCAGACCAGTGACGCCTCGGACGAGGCCGCCGGGGTCTCGGCGGCGGTCTCGGCGACGGCTTGCCGCACGGGCTCGACGAGCGGCTCGACCGGTACGGGCGGCGGCACCGCCGGCTGGCCCTTCGCGTCGGGCACGCTGCGCAGCGGGGTGCGGCTGGTCAACGGCGACTTGCGGGCCGCCTCGACCCGGCGGGTGAACCAGATGACCTTGCCGTCCGGGGTGCCGCAGGTGCCCCAACTGTCGCTCAGTGCCGCCACTCCGGAGAGCAGGCCGCCGCCCGCGCTGAGTAGTTTCGGCAGGCGCGGCCCCTGGTCGGCGACGGAGGCCGTGAGGTGCCGGCCGGTCCAGCGGAGCTCGACGACGCACGGCGCGTCCGGGCCGATATGGCGATGGACGTTGGTCAGGAGTTCCGCCACTCCCCGGCACACGGGCGGGATATGCAGCTCCAGATCCCAGTACCGCAGGTGCGCGGCCAGAATCCGCTGGATCTGCGGCACGCGCTCCGCCGAAGCATGCAGTTCGACCGTGTAGTGCCGGTCGCCGGGAAGTGTCATGTCGTGGCTCCTCACCGCGAGGCTCACGCCCTTCACCTCGTTGGACCAACGAACCCCGAAACACGAAGAGTGAGCATTAATCACGTATGGGTCATTTATCATGGTGAACCCGCATGGCGGGTTCCGCAACTGATCTTGGTTTAGCGGAATCCGCCGGCCCGGCCCTCACCCGGCCGGTCCAACAGCCGCGGCAGAACCTTGTCCGGGGTGAGCGGGAGGTCGCGGAACCGGACTCCGGTGGCGTGCCGGACGGCGTTGGCGAGGGCCGCCGCGGTGCCGACGATGCCGATCTCCCCGATGCCCTTGCTGCCCATGGGGTTGAGGTGGGGATCCTCCTCCTCCAGCCAGTGCGCCTCGATCAGCGGCACGTCGGCGCAGGCCGGGACGTGGTACGAGGCCAGATCGCACTCGGCGAAGTCACCGAACGCGGGATCCAGCACACTGCCCTCCATGAGCGCCATCCCCAGCCCCATGGTCATGCCGCCGATGAACTGGGAGCGCGCCGTACGGGAGTTGAGGATGCGGCCGGCCGCGTAGACACCCAGCAGCCGCCGCGTCCGGACCTCTCCGGTGACGGTGTCGACCTGGACCTCGGCGAAGGTGGCGCCGAAGGCGTGCCGGGCGTACGGGGAGCCCTCGGCTGTCTCCCGGCGGGTGTCGGCGGCGGCCGTCAGCCCGTCGGCCGGGAGCGGGCCGACGTGGTCCCGCAGCCGGTGCCGCAGCGCCGTACAGGCCTTGTGGACGGCCCAGCCCCAGGACGCGGTGCCCGCGGAACCGCCGGCCAGCATCGCGGGCGGCAGATCGCTGCTGCCGATCTCGATCCGGATCCGCTCCTCGGGCACGGCCAGTACACCGGCGGCGAGCTGCGCGAGCACGGTGCGGGCGCCGGTGCCGATGTCGGTGGCGTTCACCCGGATGCGGTAGCTGCCGTCGGTGGCGGCGTGCGCCTCGGCGGAGGAGGCGGCGATGTAGACCGGGTAGGTGGCGGACGCGACGCCGGTGCCCAGCAGCAGATCGCCCTCGCGGCGGACTCCGGGCCGGGGGTCCCGGGGCAGCCAGCCGAAACGCTTCGCGCCCTCCCGCAGACAGCCGACCAGTTGGCGGCTGCTGAAGGCGCGGTCGCTGTCCGGCTCGGTGTCCGGCTCGTTGCGCATCCGCAGGTCGACGGGGTCGATGTCCAGGAGGACGGCGAGTTCGTCGACGGCCGACTCCAGGGCGTACATCCCGGGAGCCTCGCCCGGTGCGCGCATCCAGGAGGGCGTCGGCACGTCGAGCGGGACGACGCGGTGCACGGTGCGGCTGTTCGGCGAGGTGTACATGACGCGCCCCGGGACCGCGGCCTGCTCGACGAACTCCATGACGGTGGAGGTGTGGGTGGCGGCCTCATGGGCGAGGGCGGTGAGCACGCCGTCGTCGCCCGCGCCGAGGCGGAGCCGCTGGACGGTGGGTGCGCGATGGCCGACGACGGCCGGCAGCTGCCGGCGCGGCAGGGACAGTTTGACCGGGTGCCCGGTGTGGCGGGCGGCCATCGCGGCCAGGACGACCTGGGGGCGGGGCGTCCCCTTGGCGCCGAAGCCGCCGCCGACGTGCTCGGAGATGACGGTGACCTCGCTCCGGTCCAGCCGGAACAGCGCGGCGAGGTCTTCGCAGACCCTGGTGGCGCCCTGGCTGGAGTCGTGGACGGTCAGATGGCCGTCGCTCCACCAGGCGGTGGAGGCGTGCGGCTCCATGGGGTGGTTGTGCAGCGGCGGCACGGTGTACGTGGCGTCGAGGGTGACGGGGGCGGCGGCGAACGCCCCCTCGAAGTCACCGCGTTCACGGGTCCCCGGATAGCCGCCGTTGGCGGTCTCCGCGTCGTACATCCGGGGATGACCGGCGGTCAGCAGGACGTCGTGCGCGGCGGTTTCGTAGCGGACGCGGACCGCCCCGGCGGCGGCGCGGGCGGTTTCGAGGCTGTCGGCGACAGCGAGGGCGACATACCAGCCGCGGTGCGGGACCCGGTCGTCCTGGAGCACCCACAGCGTCGGCTCGGCGGCAGCTGCGAGGCGGGGCGCGTTCTCGTGCGTCAGCACCGTGTACACCCCCGGCAGGGCGAGCGCCGCCGCGGTGTCCACGGCGGTCACCCGGCCGCGGGCGACGGTCGCGGGCACCGGCCAGGCGTAGGCGCAGCCCGGCGGCGTGTGTTCGGCCGCGTACCGGGCGGTGCCGGTGACCTTCTCCCGGCCTTCCCGGCGGACGAGCGGGGCGCCCAAGGGGTACGGGAGGGGGCCGAGCGGGAACGAGTCGGGACTCATGGCGCGCGTCCTTGGATCGGGGGCTGGGGCGGAGGGGGCAGGGGCGTCCTGGTGGTCGTGATGTGGTCAGTGGTCGTCGGCGGGGGCAGCCAGTCCGGCCAGTACGTCGACGGCCAGATTGCGGGCGAGGGTGACCTTGAAGCCGTTGTCGCGCAGCGGCCGGGCGGCGCCGAGTTCGGCGTCGGCGGCGCGGGCGAAGGTGTCCTCGGTGGCGGGCGCGCCGTGCAGCACCTCTTCGGCGGCGCGGGCACGCCACGGCCGGTGCGCGAGCCCGCCGAACGCGAGGGCCGCGTGCCGTACGGTGCCGTCCCGGACCTCCAGTACGGCGGCGACGGAGGCCAGGGCGAAGGCGTACGAGGCGCGGTCGCGGGCCTTGCGGTAGCGCGAGCGGGTGCCGGGGGCGGCCGGCGGGAGCCGGACGGCGGTGATCAGCTCGCCGGGCCGGATCACGGTGTCCCGCTCCGGGCTGTCACCGGGCAGCCGGTGGAAGTCGGTCACCGGCACGGTGCGCTCCTCGTCGGGGCCGTGCAGCAGCACCTCGGCATCGAGGGCGGCCAGCGCCACCGCCATGTCCGACGGCTGGGTGGCGACGCAGTGGTCGGAGTGGCCCAGTACGGCGAGATCGCGGTGCACCCCCTCGCGGGCCGGGCAGCCGGTGCCCGGGGCGCGCTTGTTACAGGGCTTGCTGATGTCCTGGAAGTACAGGCACCGGGTGCGCTGCAGCAGATTGCCGCCGGTGGTCGCGATGTTCCGCAGCTGCCCCGAGGCACCGGCCAGCAGCGCCTGCGACAGGACCGGGTAGCGGTCGCGGACGGCGGCCGCCGCGGCGAGATCGCTGTTGCGGACCAGCGCGCCGATCCGCAGTCCGCCGTCCGGCAGCTCCTCGATCCGGTCGAGCGGCAGCCGGGTGACGTCGATGAGCAGCCGCGGCGTCTCCACGCCCAGCTTCATCAGATCGACGAGGTTGGTGCCGCCGCCGAGAAAACGGGCGCCGGGCTGCCCGGCCGCGGCCCGTACGGCCTCCTCGACGCTGGTCGCCCGCAGATACCCGAACGGTTTCACCGCGCCGCCTCCTGGCCGCCGGCCCCGCCGCTGACGTCCCGGACCGCTTCGACGATCCGCGGATAGGCGCCGCAGCGGCACAGGTTGCCGCTCATCCGCTCGCGGATCTCGTCGTCGGTGAGCTCGACCGGGGTGCCGGGATCCGCGGTGGGCGGTGTGACGTGGGACGGGAAGCCGGCCGCCACCTCGGCCAGCGCCCCGACGCCCGAACAGAGCTGGCCGGGGGTGCAGTAGCCGCACTGGAGGGCGTCCCGCTCCAGGAAGGCCTGCTGAAGGGGGTGCAGCCGCTCCCCCTCGGCGAGGCCCTCGACCGTGGTGATCCGCCGCCCGTCCTGTGCCACCGCAGGCAGCAGACAGCTGTTGGCGCGCCGCCCGTCGACGAGCACGGTGCACGCGCCGCACTGGCCGTGGTCGCAGCCCTTCTTGGCACCCGTCAGACCGAGGCGTTCGCGGAGCAGGTCCAGGAGCGTGGTGCGGTGGTCCACGGTCAGCGTCTGCGTCACCCCGTTGATGTGCAGCACCAGCGAGGACCGGTGACCGTCCGCCGACGGCGCTCCGCCGGGCTCCGGCGGATGAGGGTTGGGCTCCACTCGCTCATGCCTTCCAATCCGGGCAGCGGGGGCGGCTGCCGTGCGCCTGGGCCATGTACTGCGCCGTGACCGTGGTGGCCTCGCCGCCTCGGATGCGCCTGCGACCGCTAACGGGTCTCCAGCCGCAGCTCGACTTCCTTCTCCTGGTCACCGGCGGCCGTCCCGAGGACATGGACGGCGAACGCGGACTCCAGGCCCTTGCGCAGCTGGTCGACCGCCCAGTAGCCGCCCTGGAGGCTGACCATGACGGGCGCGGTCAGCCGGCGGGGCTCGGCCGCGGCCTTGCGCTCACTCACGTCGAAAGTCGAGGTCCACACGGTCGAACCCGCTCCGGCCACCTCCTCGGGCACGTCGTCCGCCGCCCGGTCGGAGCTGAAGGTGGTGCGCAGCGCGCTGAAGACGGCGTGCGCGTCCTGCGTCGCGCAGCTCTCCAGCTCCACCATCACCTCGGCCGATACATGTTCCGCGTGTGACGCCTGATCCGCGCTGTTCACTGTGGGGCCTTCCGTTGTGGGCCTTCCTCCGGGGGCTGAACGCTTCCAGGCTCGCCCGGCGGCCCGGTGTGTGCGACCGGAGGCACGAACGAGTGGTTTGAACGGGCGGCACCCGCATGCCACCCGATCGGGAGATTACGCTGTGTAGTCAGTGCAAGCGTTCTGTGATCGGAGCGGTCTCAGGCGCAGCGCTCGGCCCTCGCAGCAGCCATCGTCGACCCAGCCAGAGGAGCCCTCGTTGACCAGTGCCACGATCGACCAGAAAGCCACCGGCTACACCGTCCGCCATGCGCTCTGTATGGCGCGCGCCTCCGAGCTCGCCTACAAGGACGAGCAGACCATCGAAGCCACCGCCCGGGAATGGGGCTTCGACCGGGTGCGCCACCACCACATCACGTTCCGCCCGCCGTTCCCGCTGGAGGACACCCAGGCGTACACCCTCGGCGGGCACAGCATGATCATCACCGGTTTCCGGGGCACCGAGCCGGTGAAGCTGCGCGACTGGCTGTCCGACGCCACCACGCCGCCGTGGCCCGGTCCCGGCGGCAAGGGCTATGTCCACTACGGCTTCGGGGAGGCGCTGGAGTCCGTCTGGCCGCAGGTCCGCGCCGCCATCGACGCGTTCCGCGACAACCGCCAGACCGTGTGGTTCACCGGCCACAGCCTCGGCGGAGCACTGGCGATGCTGGCCGGCGCGCGGCTGCATTTCGAGGAGCCGCATGTGACGGCCAACGGTGTCTACACCTTCGGCCAGCCGCGCACCTGCGACCGGCAGCTGTCCAAGGAGTTCAACACCGCCTTCTCCGACCGCATGTACCGCTTCGTCAACAACAACGACATCGTGCCGCAGCTCCCGCCGGAGCCCGCCTTCCACCATGTCTCCGCACTGCGCTACATCGACGCGAAGGGCGCCCTCCACCACACCATGCCGCTGCTCAGCGGCCTGGTCGACCGCGCCCAGGGCCTCACCGCCGACCTGCTCGCCCCCGCCTCCGACGGCGTCCGGGACCACTTCATGGCCGCGTACGTCAACGCCTTGGAGAAGAACCAGAACTGATCGGTGGGGGTGGCACCGTGGGTGGCGGGCGGTGGGCCCTGCGGGCCGGCCGTCCCTGGGTGGCCGCTTCCCTGGTCAGACCGGCTGGGTGAGGTTGACCGCGTTGCCGTCCGGGTCCTGGATATGGGCTACCCGCTGCCCCCAGGGCATGTCGTTGGCCGGGCCCCGCACCGTTCCGCCGAGCGGCCCGACCCGGTCCAGAAGCGCATCGACGTCCTGGACGGCGATGCTGAGCAGGATCCGGGTCGGGCTGCCGGTCTCGACGTTCTGGTCCGTCACGATGCCCAGCTCCGAGCCGCCGACCCGCAGCCCGACGAAGAAGGCCGGGCCCTCCTCGGGCACCCGGGTGAACTCCTCGGCGCCGACCAGCTCACGGTAGAAGGTCTGGAGCCGGTCGAGGTCAGGGGTGACGATGATCGGCTGGACGGCGGCGGGGGTGGGAGCGGCGGGTGAGGTGGCAGACATGGCGTCCTCCGGAGTGTGGCCTGTGTGGTCGGTGAGGTAGACCGCGCCCGGCCTGCCGATTCATCGGTCGGGGTGGGAGGAATGCGTCGGCCGCCCGGGTAGCAGACGCTACGCCGGTCAGGAGGGGCAAAAGGTCATCCGCCGCCCTCCCTCGCCGTCACGATGACCATGGCACGAGCCTGAGACAGGCGGCCGACGGCTCCTCGCCCCCGGCGGATTCCAGCCACACGCCAGCCCTCCCCGGAACGCTCGCCCCGGCCCTCCCCCGCCGATGCCATGCCCGGCCCCACCGGTCGCCAGTCGCTCACGTATCGCCGCTGAGCTGCCGAAACGATCCCGGTGCCGCAGCCGCCGTGCCGCGCGTGCCCCCGGCCGACGGCTCGCCAGGCCTCCCCACGCCCCCGGACACGCGCCGCTGAGCCGTCCGGCCGCACATCGTTGCCACGGGCATCGACCTGGACGGATCATCCGTACCGAACGCCGTACGCACGTACGGAGGCACGGGATGACCGCACCGGGACGACGCGAGGAGACCACCGTGGAGCCAGCCACCGTCAGCGGCCACTGCGCACCGGAATTCGGCGGCGTGCGGGACGCGTTCGAGCGGAACTTCAGCGAGCACGGCGATGTCGGCGCGGCGGTCTCGGTGACGGTGGACGGCGAGGCGGTGGTGGACCTGTGGGGCGGCCACGCGGACGCGGCCGGGACCCGTCCCTGGGAGCGCGACACGCTGGTCAATGTCTACTCGACGTCCAAGGGGATGACCGCGCTGTGTGCCCATCTCCTCGTGGACCGGGGCGAGTTGAACCTCGATGCGCCGGTGAGCCGCTACTGGCCCGAGTTCGGGCAGGCCGGCAAGGAGGACATACCTGTGCGCTGGCTGCTCAGCCACCGTGCCGGCCTCATCGCGCCCCGTGAGCCGCTGCCCGCCGGGCACGCGTACGACTGGGACCGGGTGTGCGCCGTCCTCGCGGCCACCCCGCCGTGGTGGGAACCGGGCACCGCGCAGGGCTATCACGCGGTGACCTTCGGATATCTCGTGGGCGAGGTCGTACGGCGGATCACCGGGCAGTCCCTCGGCGCGTTCCTGCGCAGCGAGATCACCGGACCGCTGGGGGCGCGGGTGTTCATCGGCACCCCTGCCGAGGAGCACGCCCGCTGCGCCGACATGGTCGGGCAGCTGGACGAGGCGCGTCTGGCCGAGCAGTTCCCCGGTGCACCGAAGCCGCCGTTCCGGTCGCTCGCCGACCATCCGCTGGCCGTCGTGATGCTGGCGCTGACGTATATCCCCACCGGCGATGTCAACAGTGCCGCCTACCGGTCGGCCGAGATCCCGGCGGGCAACGCCCATGCCGGTGCGCACGGGCTGGCCACGGTCTACGGCGCGCTGGCGGCCGGCACGCTCGTGCGGCGCGGCACCCTGGAGGCGATGCGCCGGTCGCAGAGCCGGCCGGGTGAGCGTGATCTGACGATCGATGCGCTCGCGCCGGCGGGGTACGAACACCGCTGGGGACTGGGCTACATGCTCAATCACCAGGGCCAGGCGGGACCCAATCCACGGGCCTTCGGACACGGTGGCGCGGGCGGCTCCTTCGCCTTCGCCGATCCGGAGAACCGGCTGTCGTACGCGTACACCATGAACAAGTACGGCGGTGGCACGACGGGCCAGGACCCGCGCAACGCCGGGCTGGTCAGGGCGGTATACCGGGCGTTGGGACAGAACCGGAGCTGAGACCGGGCCTGTCTGCCATGCCTGGGCACCGGGCCGGGTTCTGTCTCTCCGCTCATGACCGGAGGGACAGAACCGAGTGGTACGAGGCCACGACGTCGGCAGGATTGCTCATCGGGCAGTGGCGAGGCCGTTGAGCAGATGGCCGAGCTCTGTCGGGGCCTGGAGGTGGGCCAAGTGCCCCTGACCGGGAAGTACGTGGACTTCGGCACGGGTGACGCGGGTGACGCGTTGCCGGACGTCCTCGAACGATGTGCCGTAGGGGGCCGTCCCGTGATTGCACTGGCCGACGATCAGGTCGACACGGTCCGCCCGGTGTGCCAACTCCCCTGGCGGCGCACCCGCGTTGAGCGCGGCCAGCTCGGCGTGCGCCGGTCTGCTCAGACGCTGCAGGTCCGCCCACCCTTGGGGGTCGGCCCGTAGGGTCTCGATCTGCGCAGCGTCGAGGCCGGCGATCCGCCGGTTCACGATCTCGACGGTGGCCTCCCAGTCCGCCTTCTCTTCGGCGACCTTGAGGTCCGGCAGTACGTGGCTGCCGAACGGCCGTATCACCGGCTCGTAGGCGATCACCTGACGGAGTGAGCGGTCGTTGGCGGCCAATAGCGCGATCAGCCCGCCGTAGCTCCAGCCGAAGAGTGCCTGCGTGCCCGCGCACTCGTCGAGGATCAGGCCGAGGTCCTCGACCTCCGTGCGCAGCGAGTAGCCGTCGGTCAGCGGCCCCGAGGGGGTGCGGCCCCGGCGGTTGACGACCGTCACCGACGGCCAGGCGTCGACGGCGGTCGCGACGTGGCGCCACGCGTGTGCGTCGCTCATCGCGCCCGGGACGACGACGAGACCGGGAGCGTCCGGGTCCCCGTACACATCGGCCGTGACCCAACTGCCCCCGCCGACCGACCACTTCTTCTGATTCTGAATCGTTTGCTCCATAAAGCGATTATGGAGCAAACGCTCTACAATGCAAGGGTGTCCCAACCAACCCGTGGACGACCACGAGCCTTCGACCGCGACCGCGCGATCCTCGACGCCGCACGCCTCTTCTGGCGGCGCGGCTACTCCGGGACCTCGACCCGCGACCTCACCGCGGCGCTCGGACTCTCGACCTCCAGCCTCTACGCCGCCTTCGGCAGCAAGGCCGGGCTGTTCGAGGAAGCGGTGCGGACCTACGCCGAGCGCTACCGGGAGATCTACCGGCAGGCCGTCGCCGAGAAGGATCTCCGGACCGTCATCGACCGCCTCCTCCTCGACTCGGTCGACGAGTTCACCCGGCCAAGTGATGTCCATCCAGGCTGCCTTCTCAGCAGCGCCGCGATGACCGACAGCACGAGCACCCTCGACACCAGCGCCCACTACGCCGAACTGCACGGCTGGAACGAGCGGGCCCTCCTCGCGCGCATCGAGCGAGCGGGGAAGGACGGGCAACTCGTCGCCGGGACCGACACAGCGGCCCTGACCGGACTCGTGCAATCCGTCGTGCACGGACTGTCCGTGCGGGCCAATCTCGGCACGACCCGCGAGGACCTGCTGACGACTGCGCGGCTCGCGCATGAGCTGCTCTGCCAACAGCTCACCTCGCCGACGGCCTGACCTCTGGCGCCCTACCCCCCGGACCCCTGGCAACTGGGTTCCGCCCCTCCTGATCATGACCGGAGAGACATGCCCCGGCGCATCGGCAGGCCCCTCGCGGCGACTGCCGGCCCCGATGCCTGCATCATGCCTGGTCACGAGCCCTGCGACGACTTCTCCGCGGGCCGGAAATCTGCACCCGCCATCCCCGTGGCCGAGCGCGATAATGGGAGGTGCGGCAGGCATCCGGTCCTGGCGGGAGCGCCGCGGCCCGGGGAAAGGGTGTGGTGATCATGGAACGGGACACCGAGACGGTTCACGAGGCGTATGCGTTCGTCTGTCTGCACTGCGGACACGGCTGGGAAGAGGAGTACGAGATCCGGCACACCACGGAT
>Ga0207426_1002376_pt1 | contig 12170 bp, 7 predicted proteins | sample AraplaMF_Cvi_mMS_FD_184265 | JGI IMG/M metagenome (GOLD analysis project Ga0207426, IMG submission 184265) | Arabidopsis root microbial communities from the University of North Carolina, USA - plate scrape MF_Cvi_mMS (SPAdes) (version 2) | ecosystem: Host-associated > Plants > Roots > Endosphere ...
GATCCCGACCGTTAAGAGTCGGTGTCCCGGATGGCGAGATTCGTGTTCAAACAGGGGTGCGGGAATTGGCATGTGCTCCGGGTACGTGTGCCCGTGCGCCCGTTCGTGCGCGCTGGCCGCCCGCTTTAGGGGGCGGTTCCATGGCTTCTGCGTGGGTCGGCCCGCTGCACTGGATCCAGTGGGCTGGGGGATACCGTCACCTCATTCCCCGCGGGTGACGGTCCGGTCCGGGGGGCGCAGCCCGCCTCCCGGACCGTCGCGGGAACCGGGCGCCGGCCCGTTGGGGCGCCGGCCGGCGGCGCGCTCGAAGGTGTCAACTGGGCTGCATGGAACGGAGTTTGGCCGAAAGTCGACGGGTGATGATTTCACGCCGCCGCACGTACGGAGCCGCCTCGGGGGCCACACGGGGGGCCTTCCGGGGCCGATGCGGCGGAGTGCCCGCGCCCGGCGTACGGGAGTGCCGCCGGACGGTCCGCGCGGCCCTCCGCCGCGTCCGCTCCGCCGCTCACGGTCCGCCTGCACGGCGCGTCCGTGCCCCTCTCCGGGCCGCCCACGGCCCCTCATTACCCCCGAGCCCCGCGAACTGCCCGTATACAGGCCCGCTCCACCGCCTCTCCCGCGCCGCTGTCATGGCAGCATGGTCCGCACAACAGCTCGGTGACGTCCGGGCGATCCGCTGACGGGGCGGCCGTTGGCCCCGGCGCACGGGGAATCGGGTGGAGGCGGCCATGCGCTGGTTGGTGGGGTGGAGCAGTGCCGCCACGGGGCCGGCCGGCGACGAGCGCCCCGCGGTCCTCCCCGTCGGCGCCCAGCTCCTGTGGGACGGCCCGGACCCTCTCTGGGCGGTTGGCGACTGGCGGCCGGACGAGGTCCGCGTCGTCCAGGCCGACCCAGGGACCCGGCTCGCGGTCTTCGGCGTCTGCGGCGCCACCGACGACCAGCTGAAGGTGGGCCTGTTCGCGGCGCGCGGCGGCGCACTGCGGCATCTCACGGTCTGGCCCGGCAGTTACACCGCCGTCGTCCAGGTGGGGCGGCGGATCACCGTCACCGGCGACCTGGCCGGCGCCCGCCCCGTTTTCCACACCCCGTGGGCCGGTGGCACCGCCTACGCCACCGCCGCCCTCCCGCTCGCCGACCTCGTCGAGGCCGGCCTCGACATCGGCCACCTCGGTGCGCTGCTGGCCTGCCCGGACATCCCCGAGGCGCTCGGGGCCGGCACACCGTACGAAGGCGTCCGCCGGATCCCGCCCGGCCACGCCCTGGTGCTGCGCGGCGGCGCCGGCGACATCACCTCCTTCGAACCGACCGCCTCGCTCGCCGTCGCCGCGCCCCAACTCGCCCCGGAACAAGCCGTGGAGGGCGTCCGCGACGCCCTGGTCGAGGCCGTCCGCGCCCGGCTGGCCGGAGCCCGGCACGTCCCCGATCCGGACGGCCGCGACGGCCTTGACCCCGGCCCGGTGCCCGGCATGGGGCCGGCCGAGCGGCGCGCGGCGCGCGGGGCCCCGGCGCCCGGCATCGGCGCCGACCTCTCCGGAGGAAGCGCCTCCGGAACCCTCGCCCTGCTGGCCGCCGGTCTCCCCGGCCGCCCAGGAAGGCTCAACGGCCACGGTGAACGCCTCCTGGCCGTCACCTTCAACGACCGCGCCACCCATGACGGACAGGGCGGCCACGACGCCGAGTTGGAGCGCGCTCGCACCCTCGCCGACAATCCGCGGCTGCACCACGTCGTCGTCGCGGCCGGTGAAGAGGCCCTCCCGTACGCGGACCTCGGCACCGGCCCGCTCACGGACGAGCCGGGTCCCTCCCTCACCACCGCGGGCCGCCACCGCAGACGGCTGCTGGCCGGCAGCGCGGACCACTTTGTCGGACACGGCGCCCGCCAGGTCCTCGACGCCCACCCGGCCCGGCTCGCCGACCTCCTCATGGACCGCCGCCGACGCCATCTGCTGCGCCCGGTCACCGCGCTGGCCAAAGCGGACGGCGCCCTGGCGCAGTCCGTCCTCGTGCCCTTCACCGTCTACCGCGCGGCCCGCAAGCTCGCCCGTATGCCGTACGCGGCCGGTATCGCCGATACGGCACGGCGCCTCCTGGAGCGGCAGTTCGCCGACGAGCCGGTGGCCGGCGGCGCCGTGGACGCCTCACTGGCCGCGCTCGCCTGGTGCCGACCGGGGCCCGCGGCGCGCTGGCTCACGGGGGAGGCACTGGCTGAAGTATCGGTTCGGCTGAGCGACGCGGCGCACCGCTCGCCCGCCGTGGGCCGTCCCGGCGAGCGCCGCGCCCGTGCCGCGCTGGCCCGCCAGGCCGCCGATCACCGCGTCTTCGAGCAGGCCGCCGAGGTCCGCAATCAGCGGCTGCACGCCCCGTTCCTCGACAACCAGGTGGTGCTCGCCTGCCGCGCCCTGCCGGACACCCTGCGGGTGCAGCCGGGGGCGCGGGCCGCGGTGCTGCGCTCCGTACTGGCCGGGGCCGGCGTCCGGGACCTGCCGCCCGGATGGGGCGCCACCTCGCAGCTCACCCATGCGGCGGCGGTACGCGCCGGGCTGCGCGGCGCCGTCGGCGACCTGGTGGGGCTCTTCGACACCCCGCTGCTGGCCGACGCGGGACTGGTGGAGGCGCGGGTGGTCCGCAAGGCACTGCGGTCGGCGGCCGAGGGCGCCGCGCTGCCGCTGGACGGACTGGCCGAACTCGTCTCCACGGAGCTGTGGTTGCGGCGGCTGGTGGCCCGGCGCGGGACATGCTGGACGGGGGCCGGGGCGCCGCGCCAGAAGGCGGTCGCGGGCGGCGTCGTCCCACGGGCGCGGCTGGGCTGAGCCGGGGCCGCGTGGCCTGCCGGGTGACCCGGCAGGCGGCCTCATTGCCCGGGGAGCCGTCGGCGCCTCAGCGGCACATGATCGTGGACTGCGCCCAGTCCGCCAGCGCGACCGTACCCACGGGGTTCGCCGGATCGGTCACCAGCCGAAGCGTTGTACGGCCCGTCAGCGGGACATGCACCGGTACGGCCCGGTCCCCGCCGCGTACCGCCCCCGACTGCCACAGCGGCACACCGTCCGCATAGACGGAGAAGCGCACCGCGGCCGGCCCCGCACTGAGGTCGTCCACGCCCGCCACGGCGTCATAGGCGGTGCACCGGCGGTTGAGGTCGATGGTCACCGAGGACCGTCCGTGCACGGTCACCCCGTGCGCATACGTCGTCCCGGCGATCTGCGGTGACTGCCGCTGCCACAGCCAGCTGCTCCCCAGCGTGCGCACCTCCGGCTTGCTGCCGTCGCCCATGAAGTCGAGGGCGAGCCCATTGACCCGGTAGGCGGCCGGGGCGGGCGGCGTCGGCTCGGCGGTGGGCTTCGGCGGGGTCGGTCTCGGCGGGGTGGGCTTCGGAGGGGTGGGCCGGTGGGTCGGCGTCGAAGACGGGGCCGGTGTCGAGGGCGAGGTCGGCGCGCGCGGCGGCTCCGGTGGGGTCGCCTTCGGGGTGGGCGTCGGCCGCGGGCCCCGCGTGCGGTCCGGGACCGGCTTCTGCGCCGGATCCTTCGGAGCGGGGGCGGCACCGCCCGCCGGTGGCAGCCCGGGGTGCGACGAGCGGGGCGCCGGCTGCTGGGGCGCGGACACGGCCGGCCGGGGCGCCTGGGCCCGCGGTTCCGGCTCCTGCACCTGCTTCGGCGAAGCGGTCAGCGCCAGAGAGAGCGTCGCGCCCGCCACCACCGCCGCCCCGACCCCGATCCCGGCCTTGACCGCCCCGCCCAGCCCCTTGCCGAGGGAGGCACCGGTGTTTCCCGTCGCACCGGAACCGCCACTCCCGGCGGTCGCGGCCGCACCGGCCGCCACCCCCGCGGCACCCGCCACCGCCGTCTTGACGGCGTACCCGGCGGCGCACCAGCCGAGGAACGCGACCGGCAGCAGCGCACCGATCCGCTGATTGACGTCCGCGACCTCCAGCGCGGCCAGCCGGCACCGGGGACAGGCGTCCAGATGCTTGCGCAGTCCCCGCTCGGCCCGCATCCGCAGCCCGCCGCGCGCATAGGCGCCGAGCCGGTCGGCGTACCGGGCGCAGTCGCCCCCATCAGTCAGCGACTGGCTGACATGCGCCTGGAGATACGCCTGCCTGAGGCCCTCGCGGGCGCGGTGCGCCAATACGGCGGTGGCGTTCGCGGTCAGCCCGAGCAGCGGGGCGACCTCGCTCGGCGACTCGTCCTCGACCGTGGTGTGCCACAGCACCGTCTGATAGCGCTCCGGCAGACTGCGGAACGCCCGTACGGCCATCGACCGCTCGGCCTCCTGCATGGCGCGCACCTCCGCGCCCAGGTCCAGGGTCGCGCCGTCCTCCGGCGCACCGGCCGAGGACACCGCGAACACCGCGAAATCCTCCACCAGTTGCTCCCGCCGCGCGGTCTGCGCCCAGGACGCGGCCACCCGGCGGACGGTCGTCAGCAGATAGGCGCGCACCGCGGATTCCGGGCCCGCCCCGCCGCGCACCGCTTGCAGCGTGCGGGCGAAGACCTCGCCGGTCAGATCCTCCGCGGTGTGCGCGTCCCGGCAGCAGCTGCGGGCGTAGCGCCGGACCGCCGCGGCGTGCCTGCGGTACATCTCCTCGTACGCGCTGTCGTCGCCGGCCCGCAGGTCGGAGAGCAACTGGGCGTCGGACGGCGGGAGGTCGCGGTCCTCGGGACCGGTGGCCGCGCCCGCGCCGCGGGGTTCCCGCTGCGGCGGCACGCTCGGCCCCGCGTCCGCCGGAACCTCGGCACTCTCGTGCGGCCTGTCCGGGGAAGTCGCCCCCAACGGACCGCCCTGGCCGGGGACCTGCCCGGTCCGCGGTGCCGCCCGCTCGCCCGCCCCGGCCTCGCCGTCGCGCCGCGCGTCCCGCCCGTCAACACCCATCGCCGAGGCTCCCGAAGCCGCTGTCCCAACGGAATACCGCGTAAGCGTGCCACATCGGGCCCCGGCGGTTGCGGGTCCTGCCCGCCCGCCACCCGTCCGGGGTGCACACGCGGACGACCGCACGGGCGTTCACCCGTACGGGCCATGCCGCGCAGACGGCCGATACCGTGCGCGGCCCTCGTACGAGTCCTGTCGTGCGCGGCGCCCTGGCGGCGTGCGGACCGGAGCCGCCGCGGACGGCACCGTTCCGCGGACCGGCCCCGCCCGGTGGACCCCACGATCGGGCCCACCCGGACGGAGCCGGCCACCGGACCTCAGCCGGCCGGGCGCGAGCGCAGCCCCTCCAGCAGAATCTCCAGCAGCCGCGCGGACGCGGCCTGCTGCTGCCCGGGATCGGGCAGCGTCGGCGCTCCCGTGGCGATCACTAAAAGGATGTCCGAGACCGTCACATCGGCGCGCAGCTCACCGGCCGCCCTGGCACGCTCCACCAGCCGCCCGACGACCTCCAGGAGCGCGTCGGCCCCGGCGGTCTCCTCGGCGGCGGCCGGCGCTGCCTCGGCCGGCCGGAGCTCCGCGGACGCCCCGTCCGCGCCGGGCGCCGTGCGCTGCTGCGGCACCCGCGCCTCGCTCAGACCGTCCGGCATCCGGGGCCCGTCCGCGGCCTCCGCCGCCGGCTCCCCGGCCCGGCCGGCCGCGCTCACCCGCAGAATGCCCGGCGGCAGCAGCCGTCCGGCACCCGAGGCGACCGACGTCCGCAGAAAACGGGACAGCGCCGACCACGGGTCGTCCTCCTGACCCAGTGCCGTACGCGCCTGGTCCGTCAGCCGTGAGGTCTCCTCCTCGGCTATCCGGCGGACCAGCACGTCCTTGCTCGGGAACCGGCGGTAGACCGTGCCGACTCCGACGCGGGCCCGCCGCGCCACGTCCTCCATGGGAGCGCCGTACCCCAGCTCGCCGAACACCTCGCGAGCGGCCCGCAGTACGTGCTCCAGATTGCGCTGGGCGTCCACCCGGAGCGGTGTGCTCCGGCCGCCCGTCCCCGTGCCGGCACCGTTGGTCATCGCGGTGCCGTTGTTCTGGGGTCTGTTGTGCTCGTTAACGCTCCCGGCGCCGTCGGAGGCATGAGCCACAGCGACGGTGGCCGACCATTGAGAGCCCTGAATGTGCATAGTGATCCCCCGGTAATGACGTCTCCCCCCGGAGACTCCCCGCCCTGACAGTCAGGGCGTACCGACGAGAGGGTGCACCCCAACGAGATACGAACATAGTTGAGCTGGGGTCAAGAATGAAGGGGGCGTTCCGCACAATGCGCCCCCCGATCGGCCCAAGGCGTCTGATCCGCCCCGAATGATCCCCCGCTCCTGCTCCGCCACGCACCCCCTGACCAGCGCACCTCGGCCCGCATCCGCGGAATCCGTCGTTCCGTCCCCAGGGCCGCGCCCGGTCATACATTTCGACGGGCCTGTGGACAAAGGCGCTCCGGGGGTGCGTCATGGAACAGTGCTGTGCTTTCCCGGGGGTGCGGCACCCGAAGCCGTCCGCGCGCCCGGCCGGCTTTCGGATCGGTGCCGTCCCGGGGCCTGGTCGACACCGCGAGGAGAACCTCTGTGAAGACTGTGTCTTCGGAAGACGTGACGCGCATTCTCGTGGTCGGCGGTGGCTACGTGGGGATGTATACGGCCCTGCGATTGCAGCGGAAACTGAAGCAGGAACTGCGGCAGGGCACCGTCGAGATCATCGTGGTCGACCCCGAGCCGTATATGACGTACCAGCCCTTCCTGCCCGAGGCCGCGGCCGGTTCGATCTCCCCGCGCCATGTCGTCGTACCGCTGCGCCGGGTGCTGCCGCAGTGCAAGGTCGTCATCGGCGAGGTCACCGCCATCGACCACGACGACCGCCGGGCCACCATCACCACCCTGGCCGCGGAGGAGACCGGCGACGGCGCCATCGAGGTGGCGTACGACGAACTGGTCCTCGCGCCGGGCTCGGTCTCCCGCGCCCTGCCCGTCCCGGGCCTGGCCGACGTCGGCATCGGTTTCAAGACCGTCGAGGAAGCCATCGGCCTGCGCAACCACGTCCTCGGCCAGCTCGACATCGCCTCCTCCACCCGCGACCCCGCCGTCCGCGACGCCGCGCTGACCTTCATCTTCGTCGGCGGCGGCTACGCGGGCGTGGAGGCGCTGGCCGAACTGGAGGACATGGCCCGCTACGCCGTCCGCTACTACCACAACATCCAGCCCGAGGACATGAAGTGGATCCTGGTCGAGGCGACGGACCGGATCCTGCCCGAAGTGGGCCCGGAGATGGGCCGCTACGCCGTACGGGAGCTGCGGGCCCGCAATATCGACGTACGGCTGGAGACCCGGCTGGGGTCCTGCGAGAAGAACGTCGCCCAGCTCAGCGACGGCTCCCGCTTCCCGACCCGGACCCTGGTGTGGACCGCGGGCGTCAAACCGCACCCCATCCTGGCCGCGGCCAAGTTGCCGCTCAACGCCCACGGCCGCCTCGTGTGCACCCCCGCCCTCCAGGTGGACGGCGTCGAACACGCCTGGTCCGCCGGGGACGCGGCCGCGGTCCCCGATCTCACGGCCGAACCGCCCGCCGGGCCCGACGAGCCCCGCCCCCTGTGCGCCCCCAACGCCCAGCACGCCGTCCGCCAGTCCAAGGTCCTCGCCGAGAACCTCGCGGCGGCGGTGCGCGGCGGCCCGATCGTGGACTACGCGCACAAGTACGCCGGCTCGGTGGCCTCGCTCGGCCTCCACAAGGGCGTCGCGCATGTCTACGGGCGCAAGCTGAAGGGCTACCCGGCGTGGTTCATGCACCGCGTCTACCACCTCAGCCGGGTGCCGACCTTCAACCGCAAGGCGCGGGTGCTCGCCGAATGGACCCTCGCCGGCCTGTTCAAACGCGAGATCGTCTCGCTCGGCTCGCTGGAGAACCCGCGCGCCGAGTTCGAACTCGCCGCGGGAACCGGACGGCACAACGAAGCGAGCTGACGCGCCGTACCCCCACAGGAGTTGACGTGCTGTCAGTCCTGGAGGGCCGGATGTTCCGGAGTGCGGAACTCCACAGCGCCACCCCGGCGTCTGACGGATGTCCGTCCGGTCGGCCACACTGGACGTGTGACCATGGGTGGGCTCGTATCTGCAAAGAGTGACAATCACGAGGATTCTGGACGTTTGCTGCATTCCGCAAGAGGGCGCCGAGAGTGTCCCCAGCCGACCGTCCCCCGGCCGCCTGCCGGGAGATCCCGCCATGCCGACGGCCCGATCCCGCGCGACAACGCGAAGTAAGAGGTACCCCTCCGTGATCTTCACGCGCTGGAGCGCCAAACTCCCCGGCACACAGCGGCGCGCCGCCGCCCGGTCCGACCGCGCCGCACCCGGTACACCGGCCGTCCCGCCCACCGCGGCCCCGGCGCCGCCCGCCGTGCCCGCGGCAGCCGACGGCGCACCGTCCGCCCCGACGGCCGCCACCACCACCGGCTCGGTCCCCGCGGCCCGCGCCGAACACCCCGAACCGGCCCCCACCCAGGACCGCACCCCCGCGACCCTGCCGCCCACCGTCGACGCCCTGTCCGTCCACGACATCCTGGGCACCATCCCGGCCCTGGTCGCCGTCGTCTACGGCCCCGAGCACCGCCTCGCCTATGTGAACGGCGCCTACGCCGCCGTCTTCGGCCCGCGCCCGGCCGGTCACCCCGCCCGCGAAGCCCTCCCCGAGCTCGCCGCACTCGGCCTGCTCCCCCTGATGGACCAGGTCCTGCGCAGCGGCAAACCGCGCACGGTCAAGTCCCGCAAGGTCCCCGGCGGCGACCGCACCCGCGACGGCTACTACACCTTCACCTGCACCCCGATCGAGGTCGCCGCCAGCGGCCCGGCCCCCGACCCCGAGGTCGCCTGCGTCGCCCCGCACAAGGGCGTCCTGGTCTTCGGCGCCGAGGTCACCGACCAGATCGAGTCCGCCGAACGGCTGCGCGCCAGCGAGGCCCGCCAGCGCGAGGCCGCGGTCACCCTCCAGCGCTCCCTGCTGCCCCAGGAACTGGAACAGCCCGACGACCTCTGCGTCGCCGCCACCTACCAGCCCGGCGGCACGGATGCCGCGGTCGGCGGCGACTGGTACGACGTCATCACCCTCGGCGCCGGCCGTACGGCGCTGGTCATCGGCGATGTCATGGGCCGCGGGGTGCGCGCCGCCGCCGTCATGGGCCAGCTGCGCACCGCGGTCCGCGCCTACGCCCGCCTCGACCTCCCGCCCCACGAGGTCCTCCAGCTCCTGGACGGCCTGGCCGCCGAGATCGACGCCAGCCAGATCGCCACCTGCGTCTACGCCGTCCACGACCCGAACGAGAGCCGCCTGGTCTACTCCTCGGCCGGCCATCTGCCCATCCTCGTCCGGGACCCCGACGGCACGGTCCACCGCGCCGCCGAACCGACCGGCCCGCCCCTGGGCACCGGCGGCTGGCTGCACACCTCGGGCTCCGTCCCCCTGGGCCCCGGCAGCAGCGCCGTCCTCTACACGGACGGCCTCGTCGAGCGCCGCGACAAGGACATCGACCACGGCGTCGAGGCCCTGGAGCGCGCCTTCGCCGGCGCGGCCGGCGCCCCCGACATCGTCTGCGACCGCCTGCTGCGCTCCCTGGGCATCACGGCCACCCATGACGACGACGTCGCCATCCTCGTCCTCCAGCACCCCGCCCGCACCGGCCATGACGCCGAGCTGTTCCACAACGCCGCCCTCGAACTCCACGGCGGCACCGAAGCGGCCCCCCGCGCCCGCGCCTTCGCCTCCGGCGTCCTCGCCTCCTGGCGCTTCCCGACCGAGCTGCACGACCTCGGTGTACTGGCCGCCAGCGAACTGGTCGCCAACTCCCTCCAGCACGGCACCCCGCCGATGCGGCTGCGCCTGCGCCGTACGGACCGCCGGCTGATCGTCGAGGTCACCGACGGCGACGACCACCTCCCGCGCCGCCGCCGCGCCGAACCGGCCGACGAGGCAGGCCGGGGCATCTCCATCATCGCCACCATCGCCTCGTCCTGGGGCTCCCGCCGCACCCCGGGCGGCGGCAAGGCCGTCTGGTGCGAATTCGCGCTGCCCCGCGGATAGCCCTACGCCGCCGGCCCCGGTCACATCGGACCGGGGCCGGCGGCGTACAGGAGTGGCACACAGGAGTAGCCGTCTTACGGCGCCGGGCGCGGGATCAGGCGCCGCAGGCCACGGCTTCCGCCTCGGCCGGCACCCGCGCCGCGGGCACCGCCGCCACCGCACGGTGCGGATTGTCCTGCGCCGGCCGCAGCGTCCGGCCCAGCCACAGCGACAGCCCGGTGATCCCCAGCGCGCACAGCACCAGCATCCCGATGTACGCGGCGTACATCCCGTGCCCCACCATCAGCGCACCCACCGCCGGACCAACCGCCAGCGCCAGCTGCTTGACCAGCGCGAACGCCGAGTTGTACTGACCGATCAGCGAGGGCGGCGCCAGATCGGCCACCAGCGGCGCCACCGTCGGCGACAGCATCGACTCACCTATCCCGAACAGCGCATACGTCGAGATCAGCAGCGCCGTCGCCACCATCTGCGCGCTGTGCACCAGCCCGGACACCCCGGCGGCGATCCATGCCACGGTCCAGACCATCCCGACCAGCGCCATCACCCGGCTGCGCCGCCGCCCCTCGACCAGCTTGAGCACCACGAACTGCGCCGCCACGATCGCCGCCGTATTGGCCGCGAGCGCGATGCCCAGGCTCGACGGCGCGATCCGGGTGACCTCGGTGGCATACGCCGCCAGCCCCGACTCGAACTGCCCGTAGCAGGCGAAGAACAGCACAAAGCCCAGTACGCACAGCCACACCATCCGCCGGTCGGCGAACATCGCCCGCCAGGCACCCTTGGCCCGCTCCTCGGTCGGCACCGGGTCCTCGACCTTCGGCCCCCGCGGCAGCCGTACGGTCGCCACCGCCACGCCGAGCACCAGGAACATCACGGCCTCGATGGCGAACAGCCGCACAAAGCTCGACGCGTGCGTCTCGTCGACCAGCAGCCCGCCGACCAACCCGCCGACGCCCAGCCCCAGGTTGTTCAGAAAGAACTGGGTGGCGAACGCCCGCGACCTGGTCAGCGTCGTCGAGCACCACACGATCATCGTCGCGAGCGCCGGCTGAATGACCGCGATCCCCGCACCGAGCGCGATGGCCGACGCGATGACCAGCGGCTCCGTGGCGGACAGCCCCAGCCCCAGGGCACCGACGGCGGCGGAGACCGTACCGGCGATCGCCACCGGCAGCGGCCCGCGCCGGTCGATCGCCCGACCGGTCAGCGGCAGGACGACCAGTGCGGCCACCGCCAGCATCGCCAGCACCACACCGGCCGTGCTCGCACCGAGATCCCGCACCTTCGCCACATAGACGTACAGATACGGAACGGTGAAGCCGTTCCCGAACGCGCTCAGCGCGTTCCCGAGCTGGATCCGGCGCAACGCGGCGCCCATCGCGGTGGTCACACTCACCTACCTAGGTCAGGTCGTCATTCGAACAGGGGGAGAACCAAGGAGCCGGACAGACGCCAGGGCGAGACCGGTCCGAGCCCGGACAGTCTCACCCTGAAGACTTCAACTCTAAAGTTCGAAGTTAAAGAGTACACCCCGAAGAACTTCAACGCCAATGACTTCCATGCCATACTGCGCCGCATGCCTGAGCCCTCCGATGCGGCCGCCGACGGCGCCGAGCCGAGCCTCGAGGAACAGATCGCCGCCTACCAGCGCGAATTCCAGGACCTCGACCCCCAGGTGGAGCAGGTCGTCTCCGCACTACAGCGCCTCAACCGACGGATGAACGTCGCTTACGGACGACAGACCTCCACGCTCGGCCTGAGCAACGCCGAATGGGAGGTCCTCAAAGCCCTCGTCGTCTCCGGAGCCCCCTACCAATTGGGCCCCGGAGAACTCGCCAAACGTCTCGGCCTCACGCCGGCGGCCATGACCCACCGCATCGACCGCATGGCGAGCGAGGGCCTGGTCACCCGGGACCGCGACGAGAACAACCGCGTCCGCGTCATCGTCGAGCTGACCCACGAGGGCCGCGAGAAGTGGCTCGAGGCGATGCGCCTGGCCTCCGTCTTCGAAGAGGACCTCCTCCAGGACCTCTCCGGCGAGGAACGCCAGCTCCTCGGCCAGGTATTGACCCGCCTCCTGCGCCGCGTCGAGGACGCCCAGCCGGACGCCGACGGGCGTCTGAGTGACCTTGACTGACGCGAGTTGACACGGCCTACCCCCATCCGTAGTGTTCTCCGAGTTGCCACGGAGC